>Ga0194062_1001009_pt1 | contig 11848 bp, 6 predicted proteins | sample SepL2225m_MetaG_FD_155481 | JGI IMG/M metagenome (GOLD analysis project Ga0194062, IMG submission 155481) | Anoxic zone freshwater microbial communities from boreal shield lake in IISD Experimental Lakes Area, Ontario, Canada - Sep2016-L224-25m | ecosystem: Environmental > Aquatic > Freshwater >... | reverse complement strand
ACTTACCCCCCCCCGTTCGACTCTATTGCATTGATTTTATTGACTAATTCTGAATTTTCTTTGAGACGGATGTTCATTGATCGAGCGACCTGAGCATTGAACATCACCTCAAATTGAGTTGGATATTGAGGAGCAACGAGGTGTGCATCCTGGGAGAAATGGCGGGCGATCGAAACGGCTTGCAGGGCAAATTGTTCCGGTGTGGTGAACACAGCACCTAAAGCACCTGCCCTAACGTAAGAGGGTGAAATTCCCACCATCGGTACATTATGCTGATACGAGTCGATCAAAATATTTCTGAGTGTCGTTGGATTATAAATTTGCGCGTCTGGCGTCACGAGAAGAACCTCGCTCTCGTCTAACAACCAAGATAACTGACGATGCAGCGCCTCACCCAAAGTAAGCTGGCTTTCAATTAATGAAAATTTCGTGCCAACTACGGCTTTGCGCAAATTAACCAGATCGGAGGACACGGAGGAAAACATCACGCCAATTTTTTTAACTTCCGGTAGTGCTGCGGTAATTAAACTGAGTTGGCGTTTAATGGGCTGATCAATATAAATTGCAGAGATTGTTTTTTTATCTCGCTGTACCGCAACATCATTAAGCGCTTTTTCAAAGCCCGCTTTAGAAACCAGCACAGCCAAGATTGGGATACGACTATTCACCGCAACCGCAACTGACTTGGCCCCGACCGCCACCACAAAATCAGTTTCTGGCGTTAACACGCTGGCCTGCGTTATCTTAAGGCCAGTATTTTGACGCGCCGCTTCTACCGCAAACGACTCTGCAAAGGTACGATAAACAGCGTTCTCTTCTGTCACCAATACCGTCACCCGCAACGGTGCTGCTTGAGATGCAAAAGGCATCAAACCAAGCAGTAGTGCGACGAGAAAGAGTCTGAAGAATGTCAAAATCGTATGGATTAAAAATTAAAAGACGCCGTAACCCAACCACGACGAGTGAATAAAACATTAACTTCCGCATTCAGCGTATCGTATTTCGTGTATTCATCTTGCGAGACGTTTTGCAGAATGGCCGCCACTTCAGCGCTGCGCCCTTTTTCCAACTTAAAGGTTTTCGCCAAGCGCATATCCAAGCGACGCATACGCTTTTCAGGTGTGACGTCTGTGGCAACATCTAAGACACGAATTGGTGCCCTAAAATAATAGCCCGCACTCAATTGCCAGCTATCGGCAATGCGTTGTGACAACAAAAGGCTCCCACTGTTGCTCATGACTGTTTCTGCAAACAAGCCAATGTTTTCGTTTTTATAATAAGCCTGAACATCAGCTGCAAGAACACCGTAGTACTGGGATGGCAAACTCCCAAGACTCAGCGTTGCCCGTTGATAAACATAATTTGCTGTTAGGAAGCTGTGCTTATCATCCCAAAAATATTTGAGTGTTGTTTCGACACCCTTAAATTCGGCATAGCCGATATTTTTCCAACTATCTTTGCTGCAATCCAAAGTACCGTCCACACATTTATCCACTAAGATCATGTCGCTCACTTGATCAATATAAACTCGTGCGCTCAAGGTCATGTTGAGAGTTGGAAACTCTCCGATATAACCAATCTCTTTCGATATAATTTTCTCCGGTAATAGTGGTGTCGTTGGCTGAGAGTAGCCCCCTCCAAAAATAGCCGTTCTATCGTCAATGTATCTTTCCATCATAGCCGGACTTCGCGTTGCACTAGTAACGCCAATGCGCACTGTATGTTGCGGTGTGATGTGATAGTTGAAGGAAGCTCGTGGAGCATTGCTTTGGTAGCCCATCCCGTTATCTTCAAACATCGTGCCTACATTCAAGATCGAATTGGCACTCATACGCCATTCATCATGCGCAAAAATTTGCCATGAATTTACTTTGGGGTCAGATATTAAAAGTTGTGGATTGCTGGCATAGGCTCGTTCCGTACTGGCTCCCCACACAAGACGATTACTGTCATTTAACTGATGTGTATTTTGCAGCTCTAATACATCACGTTGCCCATACACAGAATATGGAACGTAGGAATAGGCTGTGGTGGGATCTCGTGGGTTACAAACGCTGGTATTGGTACAGAGCCGGGGATCGAACGTGTTAACGGTGGTATGAGAATAAGTCAACTTGCTCTCATTGCCTGTCGGCCAAATATGCAACCAAGCGATCTGTTGAAAACTGCTACTTCCAGTGGCGTCACGATATAGGTTGTCATCTCTGATCTGGCCTAGGCTGTGGCCGATCGTTTGCATAATTCCCTTGCCGTACACACCATTGCTAGCCCCCAACTGAACGTCAAGACTATCAGAACTATTTGGATGATAGTTACCGCGAAAGTTGGCAACACGCGTTTGATTGTGATCGTTTAAATAGTCGTTGCTATAGCCTCTATCAGCACGATAGCCCGCAGTTATACGGTAATCGAACTGTTCAGAATTGCGCCCCAGCGAAGCTGAGGCATCTGTTGCATACCCTCCCGTCACAGATACGCGTCCACCATTTCCCCCTGTAGCCTCACGAGTGATGATATTGATCACGCCATAAAAAGAATTAGTACCATGTGAAGCCGCAGATGGCCCACGAACGACTTCAATGCGCTCAATATCTTCAAATAAAATTGGCAAGCTTGACCAATTAACGCCCCCCAATGGCGGCATATAAACACTACGACCATCGATCAACACCTGCATTTGGCGAGAATATTGATCTGTCGAGTTATGCAAAGATAGGACAGGTGTATTGCCATCAACGTAACCCACATACATCCCAGGCACCAAATTCATTAACTCAGGCACGGTGCGAAAACCAGAGGCCTTAATCATATTTTTATCAATCACCGTCATCGGGCTTGGTGCTTCAGATAATGGCTGCGCAAGACGAGAAGCCGTCAAAACAATCGGCATTTCTTGAAAAAAGGGGTCAACGTCAGCGACATTTTCTTTTGCGTGAGCAGCTTGAACTAGCAAGGTAAAAAAAAGTATTTGCGACAGTAAGCGAATGTGACTCATTGATTTGGCCATTAACAGTAAAGATTCATTTTTTGACAAACTATTATTCACTTTAAAATTCGCGAGTGAACAGATATTGCCGCAGCAGGGCGGTATTAGCTATATGCCAAAAGGTCTAGTACGGTCTAGTACGAGCAATTATTTGACTACCCCTAGAAACTGAAAATAGCTGTAATCCAAGCACGACGAGGGAACGTCAGACTTGAACGTTGAGCATTGTCTTTATTGAGCTTCCAGCCAAGTACATCAAAGGTATTGTAGTTATCCTGAGTGACATTTTGTACCACCATTGCGATCTCAGCACTTTTAGCACCGTCGAATTTGAAGGTTTTGGCTAAGCGCAAATCCAATCGACTCATTTGATATTCGGGTGGAATATCTGGCGCAATTGCAATGGCTCTCACCTCACCGCGATAGTAGTAACCTGCACTCAATTGCCATGAGTCAGCCAATTGTTCAGAGATCAACACACTGTAGCTATGCGTGGGGACGATTTGATTAAATCTCGAGGGGTATTGGTCATTATTCAGATATACATTTCTGATGAATGAACCTATTGTTCCTGACCCAAAAGGAGTTGGATTGTAAAACTGTGTTGGGTAATTCACAAAATGGGCGGAGGCCTCTTGATAAGCATAATTGAAAGATAAGAAGCTATGCTTTTCATCCCAGTGATATTTCACCGTCGCTTCAAGCCCTTTAAAATCAGCCGTCATCATATTTTTGACGCTACTTTCTTCCAACGGCGCGCGAGGGTATAAGTCGGTAAAAATCATATCCGTAACCTGATCAATGTAGGCACGCGCATCTAGCGTTACGCCAATAGACTGAAAGTCGCCTAGGTAGGCGATTTCTTTGGAAACTATTTTTTCTGGTGTAAGCGGCTTGATGGGCTGAATATAAACCCCTCCAAAAATTTTATTGTTTGCCTCTACGTAAGCCTCTGCCAATGATGCACTACGAGTCGCCGTTGATATGCCAAAACGCACAGTTTGCTGTGGCGTAAGATGGTAATTCAATGCGGCACGAGGTGAGCTATTGCGACTTCCCATGCCGTTATCTTCATACATTGTGCCAATGTTAATAATGGCTGCGTCGGTTATACGCCATTCATCATGTGCAAAAACTTGCCATGTATTAATTTTTTGCGCATGAGAAAAAACTAGCGCATTTTCCGTGTAATCACCACGTGTACCGCCTCCCCATACAAAGCGGTTGTGATCGCCCAATTGATGAGTATTCTGTAGCTCAATCTCATTACGCTGAGCACTTCCTGCATATTGTTTGTAGTAGGTCGATGGGTTTGTGTCGCAATCTGACATACCTATGCATTTCAAAGGATCAATCGAACTTTTCGCAGTATGTGAATAGATCAACTTAGTTTCATCGTTATTTGCCCAAAGGTGCGACCACCCAAGTTGCTGAAATTCTGATTTCGAAGTGATATCACGGAAAAAACTATCTAACCTACCCGCTAAGCCAGCGCCATAAACACCATTGCTATTGCCGAATTGCACTTCAAACGTATCTGACGCATTCAGGTGGTAATTGCTACGTAAATTAATGACGTTAGTGGCATTGTGATCATTAAAAAAACCGTTATCCATGCCAGCATCAGAACGATGCCCGACAGAAAGGCGGTAATCCCACTGCTCGCCTGAGCCGCCGAACCTCGCCGAGGCATCGGCTGCATAGCCCCCCGTAACCGAAACACTGGCTCCTTCGCCAGCGCCGGACTCATGGGTAATAATATTAATGACACCGTAGAACGAGTTCGTACCATGCGAAGCCGATGAGGGACCACGCCTTCGATTCGCTCCCACCAAAGTAATCGCGCTCAGCGCGAAACCTGAATGTCTAGTTTTTTTAATCACGACTCCCCCAATTATTTTATTCAGCCCCTCTCAAGTCGCTCTACTTGCGAGGGTGCGAATAATGCCTGAGGTGACACCTAATGGCTACATGTCAATGCACTCATACGTAAAGGTGAGGCCAAAATAAAAACGCCTCGCTTGTAACAAGAGAGGCGTTTATCTATATGTTTAAATTGGGTTAGTTATTACTACACCTTAAAGTGCGTCACTGACTCTTCCAAAGACTGAGACATTTTTTCCAATTTTCTTACACTATCCGCGGCCTCGCGCACTGATGAGGTGTTTTCTTCGGACATCTGTGCCACTGTTTCAACATTCTGAGCAATTTGTCTGCCAACCAAACTTTGTGCCTGAATGGATTCAGAAATCCCTTCAACACCATTCAGCACGCGCAACGCACCCCCATTAATTTCAATGATGGCCGAGCCTGCTTGCTGTGCGAGTATTGAACCATTCTTGACCATTTCAACTGCTGCTACCATTTCAGCTACAGCCTCCGTTGTGCTACCAGTGATCATCTGAGTTACTGTGGAGATCTCTTGAGTGGAGCGGCTTGTTTTTTCAGCGAGCTTTCTGACTTCATCCGCAACAACTGCAAACCCTCTGCCCTGCTCACCGGCTCTCGCCGCTTCAATCGCCGCGTTAAGCGCAAGTAAGTTGGTCTGATCCGCTATTTCTTTGATTGATTTAACAATGTCCTGAATTTGCTCCGACTTGAGCCCCAACTCTTCAATTGTTTTTGCTGCTGCCATTACAGCCGTGTTAATTTTCTCCATATCGCTGACGACATGTTGCACCACCTTGCCGCCATCACTAGCTAGCGTATTGGAGTTTTCAGAAATCTGGCGCACTTCCCCTGCAGTGGTCGCAACACGATCAATACTCACGGTAAGCTCTTTTATAGAGGCGGCCATATTTCCGGCTGAGTCAGATTGTGCTTGTGACCCTTTTTCCACTCGCGACATCGAATCCGACATGTGCTCAGCACGCTTTTCAATTTCTCGCGATACGGAAGTGATTTGATCCACCACTGAACCAAGCAATATTTTGGATGACTGCACGGCACAAAGAATTTCGCCCATTTCGTCGCGACCAGAAATATCGACTAGCCCGGCCATGTCTCCGTTGACCAAATCAGCCAAGTGGCTTTGAATTTCAGTCACACGGCGCGTGACGAATTTTTTTACTACCCAACCAATAAAGAAGAACAACACGACTTGGAAGATGATCTGTCCCGCATTGATGATCATCAAAAACTGCTGGTGGTCTTTGAAATCACTAGTCATGTCAATTTCAATGTCAGATACGCCTGCAACCTCTCCATCTGTCGATACGTGGCAGGTTAAGCAATCCGTTCCATGAAAATTGCGCGTAAATAGATAGGGTGTCACAACACGGTAAATCGACTTGCCATCACGATGAGTAAGTTCGTAGTAAGGCTTTTTGCTTTCCATCACCTGGTTGTGAATGCCGTCATGCGCTTGCTCTTCTGGCAAGCCAGGACCAAATTGATCTGATACCGCTTTGCCTCGAATTAAATGCAAGCTAACGATATTGCCTGAGCTAGATATTTTTTTAAGTAACAATTGGCGCGTCTCGGGTTGGCTAATTTGCCCTGTCACCATCAACATATTGGCACCGTCAATTACGCTGTCAGCAACGGCGTTTGCGCGCACCTGGGTAGAATCTACCAAGCGAGTTTTAACATGATCAGAGACATATAAAGTCGCTACGCCAACCACTAGTAATAACACCGGCTGCAACAGCACCTGTAGTTTTTTTTGTAGTGTGAGCTTACCAAACCAACGGGCAATTGAAAAAGGAATGATTGGTGCATGATTGGCTGCGTACAACTTGCTAGCCGCGGCCACTTCAACTTTGCTAGGTTTTTTCCTGAGTGAAATAAACCCCACCACTTTGCCAGAATTAAAAATCGGCGAAACGGTGGCTCTCACCCAAAGGTGATCACCATTCTTCGCTTGGTTTTTAATATATCCGCGCCAAGGGTGTCCACCATTGATAGTTTTCCACATATCGGCGAACAACCATTTAGGCATGTCAGGATGACGCACAATGTTATGGTTTTGCCCTACTAATTCATCGCGAGAATAACCACTGACTTCGACGAATGAATCGTTTGCGTAAGTAATGACACCTTGAGTATCTGTCTTGCTTACAAAAACAGCCGTCTCTGGGAAGTCAATTTCACGTTGCGTTACGTTTGTTTTTTTACTCATCACATACTCCTAGGGCAACCTTCTCCACGTACCAAGATGATCACAGACTTTGCCGAACTTCATAATGCAAATAGGCCCAGTAAATTGGGCCTATTTGCACTTTAAAGCTATTTTTATTCAGTCGAATAAACCACCCCGCCGCAAGCAGCGGGGTATTGGGTGGCTGTTTTTTTGTAGGTCGGGATTTATCCCGACGCTTTGGCTGCGATTCACTAACCTTGTCGGGATGAATCCCGACCTACGAAAAATACGACACTCCAAGGGGCGGAGAATTAACCCAGAGAGATTAGTGTTCGTGTTTTTTGAGCACGCCGCAATCTTACCTTGATTCAATAAAATTAAAATAACTCAATAAAATCAAATAGATACTACTCCCATTCAATGGTGGCCGGTGGTTTTCCTGAGATGTCAAAAACCACACGATTAATACCTCGCACTTCATTAATGATGCGATTAGAAACTTTACCAAGTAGCGAATAGGGCAACTCTGCCCAGTGTGCTGTCATAAAATCTTGGGTTTGCACCGCGCGCAAAGCAACAACCCATTCATAGGTGCGGGCATCACCCATCACGCCGACACTCTTAACGGGCAAGAAAACAGTGAAAGCCTGAGAGGTGAGTTCGTACCAAGATTTTCCAGATGCATCTTTTGTATTACGCAATTCTTCGATGAAAATCGCGTCGGCGCGACGCAATAGTTCCGCATACTCCTTTTTCACCTCGCCCAAAATGCGCACGCCCAAACCGGGCCCGGGGAAAGGATGGCGATACACCATATCGGCCGGCAGACCTAGCGCCACACCGAGCTCACGTACTTCATCTTTAAAGAGTTCACGTAAGGGTTCTAGCAATTTCAAGTGCATCGACTCTGGCAGACCACCCACGTTGTGATGCGATTTGATGGCGTGAGCTTTATTAGTTTTGGCACCAGCAGACTCAATTACATCGGGATAGATCGTGCCTTGCGCCAACCATTTCGCTTGTTTTAGCTTGGCAGACTCGCGCTGAAATACTTCTACAAATTCACGGCCAATGATTTTTCGTTTTTGCTCTGGGTCAGAAACGCCGGTCAAGTGTTTCAAAAACTCGCCGCTGGCATCCACATGTATGACTTTTACGCCCAAGTTTTGGGCAAAAGTTTCCATTACCTGCTCGGCTTCATTCAAACGCAATAAACCGTTATCCACAAACACGCAAGTGAGCTGATCGCCAATTGCGCGATGGAGCAAAGCAGCCGCCACCGATGAATCCACCCCACCGGAAAGCCCTAAAATCACTTCTTCATTACCCACTTGCGCACGGATTTTCTCAACGGCTTCGCTGATGTAATCCGGCATGTTCCAATCGTTACCACAGCCACAAATGTCATGCACAAAACGCCCCAACAGGGCTTTACCTTGATAGGTATGCGTCACTTCTGGGTGAAATTGCACCGCATAAAAGCGACGTGATTCATCCGCCATCGCGGCGATTGGCGTCGCATCGTTAGAAGCAATCACCGAGAACCCTTGTGGCAATTGCGTTACTTTATCGCCATGGCTCATCCACACGTCGAGCAGGCCGTGGCCTTGATCGTTAGTTTTGTCTTGGATGCCTTGAAATAATTTTGAGTGGCCACGTGCGCGAATTTCGGCATATCCAAACTCACGCACTTTGCCGCTCTCAACTGCGCCGCCCAATTGCGCAGCCATGGTTTGCATGCCGTAACAAATACCAAACACGGGCACACCGAGGTCAAAAACGATCTGTGGCGCTTTGGGCGTTTCATCCTCATAAACTGAATTTGGCCCACCCGAGAGAATAATACCGGCGGGGGCATAGGCTTTAATTTCGGCTTCGGTCATATCCCAAGGATGCAATTCGCAATAGACATTTGCTTCACGCACACGACGGGCAATGAGTTGGCTGTATTGAGAACCAAAATCGAGAATGAGGATTTTTTTATGCATAGTTATTTGAGGACCGCGGATCGAGGATTTAGGATTGAATCGATAGAGAAACGGGGCGAGGTTTTACTTAACTCTCGACCCCCGAACCTTCGCTCTAGTCAATGTGATAATTCGGTGCTTCTTTGGTGATTTGTACGTCATGCACGTGCGATTCACGAATACCCGCAGCAGTGATCTGTACAAATTCGGCGCGCTCATGCACGGCTGTAATGCTCTCGCAGCCAAGGTAGCCCATGCTCGCGCGCAAACCGCCCATCAACTGGTGAATCACTGCAAGTACGCTACCCTTGTAAGGAACGCGCCCCTCAACACCTTCCGGCACCAACTTGTCTTGATTACCTTCGTTATCTTGGAAATAACGATCGCTCGAACCTTGTTGCATGGCACCTAAGCTACCCATGCCGCGATACGATTTATATGAGCGACCTTGGAACAGCTCGATTTCGCCCGGTGCCTCTTCAGTACCTGCGAACAACCCTCCCAACATCACCACATGTGCGCCGGCAGCAATCGCTTTGGAAATATCGCCAGAGAAACGCACACCGCCATCAGCAATAAGCGGTACGCCTGTACCTTTAAGCGCTGCAGCCACGTTTTGAATTGCGGTAATTTGTGGCACGCCCACTCCAGCGACAATACGCGTTGTACAAATTGAGCCAGGACCAATCCCGACTTTAACGCCATCCGCACCATGATCAACCAATGCGCGAGCGGCCGAGCCGGTTGCGATGTTGCCGCCGATCACTTCGATCTTCGGGAAATTTTTCTTAACCCACTGCACGCGATCCAAAACACCTTGTGAGTGACCGTGGGCGGTATCAACCACAATCACATCAACACCGGCCTCGGCCAGCAAGGTAACACGCTCTTCTGTACCCTCGCCTACGCCCACGGCAGCACCTGCGCGCAAACGACCTTGATCATCTTTACAAGCGTTCGGATGCTCATTCGACTTTAGAATGTCTTTCACTGTCATCAAGCCGCGCAACTCAAAGGCATCATTCACCACTAATACGCGCTCAATGCGATGTTCGTGCATTAGGCTACGAGCCTCTTCTAACTGAGCATTTTCCTTAACGGTAATCAAACGCTCACGCGGCGTCATAATGGTACGGACAGGTTGATCTAGACGTGTTTCAAAACGTAAATCTCGGTTAGTTACGATACCAACGAGCTGGTTACCTTGCACTACAGGTAAGCCAGAAATTTTAAATTTGCGCGTCAAATTCAATACTTCGCGCACAGTCATGTCGGGTGAAACAGTGACCGGATCTTTTACCACACCGCTTTCAAAACGCTTCACTTTAGAAACTTTGTCTGCCTGTGCTTGTGCCGACATGTTTTTATGCACGATACCAATGCCGCCTTCTTGTGCCAGCGCAATTGCCAAGCGCGATTCAGTCACCGTATCCATCGCGGCCGACATTAAAGGGATATTTAAGGCGATATTTCGGGTTAATTGACTGCGCAGAGTGACATCGCGCGGTAAAACATTGGAGTGTGCTGGAACCAGCAAAACGTCGTCGAAAGTAAGAGCTTTTTGAATAATGCGCATGAAGTCTGTCCTCTGCAAAGCGCGGATTATATCAAAAGCTTAATTTGTTATCCCAGTGTAAGCGCATTTATTCTCATGCACGGACACTGTCACTTGAGCGGCCGATTCGCCCCAACATAACGGTTACGCCAATAGGGCGATTCATTGAAGTCCGAGATAATTACTCCCTTGCTTGAGCTAGCGTGGGCAAAATGTCTTCCGTCTAGCCATACTCCTACATGAGAAACTGGGTTGCCGCTGTTCACTGTTTTAAAATAGATGAGATCCCCTTCCTGCCTTTCTCGACTGTCTACTGTCGCGCCACCATAACTTTTATATTGCGAGTCAGAGGTTCTCGGTAGTTTCATTTTATAGGTTTGGGAGTACACGTTCATGGTAAAGCCAGAACAATCAATTGCACTCCGGCTATTACTGCCAAGCCGGTAAGGTGTTCCAAGCCACTCATTAACGGTAGCTAATAGCTCAGGTTTCTTCACAATTTTTTTGGCGATATTTTCAAGCTCAATTTTTTCATCTTCTTCAACTCTGTAGTTAGATCTCTCTTTTTCCACTTTAGCCACATATTGTCCCGATGCATTAGCGCCTTTCTTTCCGGACAACCGATCTTTCACTTCTTCCTGAGTTAATTTATTGATTGCAGCCACGGCTTCCTCTTTTTTACCTTTTGCGCTAAACACGCCGAAAACTTTTTCTGGGCTCTCGTGATAAGCAGAAATCATCAGCATCTCTCTTTTTTTATCGTCCTTAACGCCGTTGAAATAGCTGTCTTGCAGCACCGCGAGGTAAGCGACTCCAATTTCCAAGTTAAGTTTTGGATTAAGGAGCTCTTCTGCTGTTGGCATGCGATCTTGTTTTTTTGCCCGCTTCCAGCCACCTCGTCCACTGCGCTGCGGAACCACCTGCATCAGCCCCCAGGGATTACTCTCAAAGGCGGCGGGGTCACGAATGTCGAGCGCCCCCTTCTTGGATCCCGCACCAATATTAAAATTGGACTCAGTCTTAATTATCGCCATGGCAAGATCGTAAGAAACTTTATATTTTTCTGTTGCGTCTCTCACTGACTCAGCGATTTGAATTTCATTATTTTCTTGCCTGTCTTCATTGAGCGGGATCGTAAGGCTATAAACCTTTTCGCCCTCCTGACCACCTGCCCCTTTGGGTTTAACCGTATCCAACTTGATTTTGTCGAGAGGAATATTCTCAGTCAGCATAGGCTCTTGCGAGAATGGGTTCATTTC
>Ga0194062_1001007_pt1 | contig 11854 bp, 12 predicted proteins | sample SepL2225m_MetaG_FD_155481 | JGI IMG/M metagenome (GOLD analysis project Ga0194062, IMG submission 155481) | Anoxic zone freshwater microbial communities from boreal shield lake in IISD Experimental Lakes Area, Ontario, Canada - Sep2016-L224-25m | ecosystem: Environmental > Aquatic > Freshwater >... | reverse complement strand
CCTTCCCGGGTACAGCCGTTAGTACCGTTAGTACGCCACAAACCGTTACCTTAAACAATAACGGCTCTCAGGCCTTATCGATTAGTGGTATCAGTACAACTGCGGAGTTCGCTCAAACCAATAACTGCGGTTCTACTTTGCTATCGGGGGCAAGCTGCTCTATCAACGTGACCTTTAATCCAACCTCAGGTACGGTTACCTCAGGGCTGTTAACGTTGACTGACAACTCTTCGACCGGTACCACACAAACCGTGTCACTCGTTGGCTCAGTCATAACCGGACCTACGCCACCTGCGGCGGTTGCGGTTAACCGATCCAGCACAACGACGGCTGTTTTATCCTGGGTTGATGCCTCGAACAATGAGACCAGTTTCCAACCGCAAACATCTGTGGATGGGGGTACTACCTGGTCAAATGTGGGGCCTGCGATTGTTTCCACTGCGGCACAATCAACGGCTACTGGCACGGCTATGAACATAAACATAACTGTTGCTGATACGACTAACGCTTCATACCGGGTTCTGGTATTCAAGTCGGCAGTCTCTTCAGCCTCAACCGTGGTTACGTTGAACGACACCGTTGCTCCTTCGGCTCCAACAGGCCTAACAGGTGCGATAACAACCGGCAAAACCAGCACCGTCAAGCTGAACTGGACCCTTGGCAGCAATAACAATGCTAGCTACACGTTACAGAGCAGTACCAACGGGCTGACCTGGACGACTGTAACAACCACTGTGTCGGGTAACGTGAATACCTATTCATTAACGTACACGCCAACCAGTGCCAATACCTATTTCCGCATACAAGGGGTAAATACTAAAGGTGCTTCAGGATGGTCTAACACGCTGAAACTTTAAAACTGCAACCAAGGCTTAGGTTGATAGTTTGTCTATCAACCTAATCTCTATTAAATGTGGGTCAACGGCTTATCACCGTTGACCCATTTTTGGATTGCACCGAAGCAATCGATTCAATCCAAAAATATGCCCGCCTCTATTACCTTCAGTGCATCCCAAAACTAATTAAAATATTTAAGCTTTATCAATAAGGGTTTAGCTATAGGCTAATAGTTATTTGCACAAAAAACATTAACAATAATTTAATACCATTCAATGATTCAAGAGGTTAACGTTATGATGACAAAGCAGCAAAAACAAGGATTACTCATTTTATTAATAGTTTGTTCTACAATGCCTATTGTCCAGGCGAAAGAGACAACGAATCAAGCTTCAGACTCAAAACTAGACAAAAAGAAAGTCAGCTATGGCATTGGTGTTGATATGGGCAGAAACTTCAAACGCCTGGAACTGGATATAGACATTAATGAACTGGCTAAAGGGGCGAAAGATGCCTATACGGGCAAAAGCTTAGCCGTACCCGATAATGAGCTCCGCAACATCATGAGCGCTTATCAAAATGAACTTAAAGAAAAACAACATCTGGCTATTAGCAAAATCGGTGAAACCAATCAAAAAGCAGGGGCTGATTTTCTAGCGGAGAATGCCAAAAAAAAGGACGTCATTACATTGCCCAGTGGTTTGCAGTATAAAGTTATCAAACAGGGAACCGGTAACATCCCCACTGAAAACGACAGTGTAGAATGTAATTATAGAGGCACCCTAATAGACGGGACAGAATTTGATAGCTCAGCCAGGGTGGGTAAACCCGTGCAATTTAAAGTCAATGGCGTCATCGAAGGTTGGCAAGAAGCACTTAAACTAATGCCAGTCGGTTCAAAATGGCAATTATTTATCCCACCTCAATTAGCTTATGGACTAAAAGGGGCGGGCCGTGATATTGGACCCAATGCCACCTTAATATTCGAGATTGAGCTCCTCAGCATAAAATAACAAGATACAAAACCCGCTACCGCCTAAATCAACATCGACATCATCTGGGTTTAATGCAATTTTTTAATTTTGAGAACACTATGTATCCACAAGCTATTTTTTTACCCGGCACTCATCCAAAACGGTTACGATTTTCAACCAGTTGCTATTTAATTAGTCTACTCTTGGGCGCCTGCTCTTTAACTGTACAGGCAGAACCAGCATTAACCGATACTGCCCAAATAGAATTGGGCAGACGGATTTATGTGGAAGGCATTCTGCCTTCTGGCGAGCATTTAAAAGGAAACCGTCTTGACTCTGAGCAAATTGAAGGGGCACCTGCGGCCTGTGAAACCTGTCATCGACGAAGCGGCATGGGAAGCGTAGAAGGCGGTATTATAGCAACGCCTATTACTGGAAAGTTTTTATTCCACACCAAAGATGATCATCCATTGGCTTTACTCGACATCAGTGCAGCTAGAAATATCACTAAAATAAGCGATCCTTATACAGAAGAATCCTTTGTTAAAGCCTTGCGAGAAGGTGTTAAAGTCAACGGCCAAAAGCTGAACCCATTAATGCCGAAATATGATTTAAACGATACTGAAATTAAAGCCGTTATCGCTTATTTAAAACAACTTTCAGCTGAATTATCTCCGGGAGTTGGGGCCGATACGCTGCACTTTGCCACCATTTTAACGCCAGGCGTCGATGAAAAAAAAGCCGATGTGATGGTAAAAATGATGCGCATGGCTTTCACTCAACGTAACGCTACTCAAGAATCGGGTTCTGGTCGCATGCGCATGCCATTAGATCTTCTCCCTCGTACTTTACGACGATGGGAGTTATCAGTTTGGGAATTAAAAGGCGATCCAGCAAGTTGGCCAGATCAATTAAAAGAATTTAACCGCAAAGAACCCGTTTTTGCTGTTATTTCTGGCCTATCAAATTCAACCTGGAAACCAGTGCATGAGTTTTGTCAGCAAGAAAAACTACCCTGCCTACTCCCAAGCTTAACATTGCCACCTCAGGAAAAGGACTACTACTCACTCTATTATTCACGTGGCGTTGCACTAGAAGCGGATGTTCTGGCCAAATATATTCGCGAACAAGATAAAAAAGCACCTAAGCGATTGATCCAGGTCTACCAAGATAACGAAGCGGGGCGTGGTGCTGCTCAAGCTTTGTCCGAAGCGCTAAAGGGTTCAACGATTAAAGTTGAGAACCGTCTTCTACATAACAATCAAACTGCGGACCTTAAGGTAGCACTTAAAGGCCTTACTAAAACGGATGGACTGATGTTATGGCTATCGCCAACTGAATTAGCGGCCCTTACCAAAGCACAGCCCAAGCCCATTTCTGCGGCAACCTATGTTTCTGGTTTCTTGGCCGAAGACAATTATGTTGATATGCCTAAAGAATGGAAATCTCATGTTATGGTAATATACCCCTACGAGTTGGGGAATAAAAGAGATAAAAATTTGTTGACAGTGAGGAAATGGTTAGAAGCCTGGCAAATACCCTTGATAGACGAAATATTCCAATCTGAGGTATTTTTTAACGTTTTATTTTTAACTGACCTCAGCTCACAAATGTTGGATAACCTTTACCGCGATTATTTGGTAGAACGAGCAGAAGACATGTTAAGTACTGGCTCAAACGTGTCTGCTTACCCGCACTTAAGTCTAGCTCGTAACCAACGCTTTGCATCAAAAGGCGCTTATATTGCAAAACTGAATCCTGATGGGAAATTAACACCTGATTCTGAGTGGATTACTCCTTAATTCTTAAGCGTTAATTATTGCTGTGCCGTGCGTTTTAATTCATAAAACGCACGTTTGATCTAATTAAGTTAAGTTCAGGAACTTGGCTGAGGATGATTAATCACCCTACGAGGCCCGCTATTTAGAGTTAAAAGCTGCTATTTAATTGCCCGAACTGTTTCGTTAACCCTTTCTTAATACCACGGGTCTTGCGTAATAATTGAGTATCAACAGACTTTGTGCTCTGTTAATTAACCACAGTGAAAGTAAAAAGCTCAATAAAGCACTGCAGGCAATCCATAAATCCAGATTTGGGGTCTCGGAGACCAAAACCCAATTAGCAACACCCGCGCCTAAAAATAGAGCTATTAAAGGTACAAGATATAAAAGTAAAGACGCTCGCAATAATAAACTCTCATCAATCGCTATGATAACTTCATCACCCGTTTTGATTTGAATATCACAATCGACTGGGACTAACTTTTTCTTGAGAACACTACCCAGAGCATTGGTTGTACATGAGGCTTTTTGTTGGCACCCGCCACACGCACTATTTGAACTACTGGTAACCCAGACTTGCTGATTTTCTATTTTTACCACTACAGCAAGTTCTTCAATCATGATCAATCTCCATAAGCGTTAAATGTTTCTCAGCAAAATAGAAGACACCCTCAAGCTCTTGCAAGCGAAGCGCCTGCAAACGCTGTCCAAAACAAACCGGACTTTGACATTCGCCCGTTTTTGGATCAAAAACAAACCCGTGCATTGAACAGCGTAAATATGTTCCGGTTTCATCAAAAATTGCATCCTGCTCGCAATTTAATGGCCGCTGCATATGCATACAAACATTGACATACGCATAGGCAACATTGTCAAAGAGGAAAATAATGGCAGTAACAGGCTGTTTTTTAAAGTGAATAGCGCGTGTCAAATAACTGCTATTTTCAAGTTCTTGACGAGTACACGCTTGTTTTAGTTTCTCATTAACCATGGCGATTACTCAGACCCGTATTAAACACCTGCTTATTAAATAAGCACCCTATAACCCTAAATGCCATTATGAACGTTAAGAAAATAATTGTCTACAGCCTCAAAGAACATGAAAACGCTTGTAGTTACCCCCTCATTGCATTGGTGGTGCGGGTGGTGTTCCTGCGGGCGGAGGTGGTATAGAACCTGCTGGAGCTGTAATACCTGTGCTTGATGGTGGTGGTGGAATCGTAGATGGGTGTACCACAAATGGAGAACTGGTTGCGCCAGAAAATTGGCCCACTACAGGCACTTGATGCCCTTTAGCATACATACATTGAATATAGGCGGCATCATAACGCTGTTGATCAGCATACATACTGTTATTTGAGACACCAGTGCCAACTAAACTGCCTCCTACTAAACCGGCACCAGCACCTATTGCAGCACCAGTTCCCCCACCTATTGCCGCTCCTGCTGCAGCTCCAATCGCTGTCCCGACTGCTGCACTGGCAACACCACTATTCACACCTGCTTGATTAGGCGTTGTGCCTCCTACCTGCAAAAAAGCATATTGTTGACAAACAGCATCATCATTACGAAACCGCTCGAAAGTCAGCCCTGTTCCAGGCAACACCATGACACTAGGCCCATTGGGTAAACTTGCGCAGCCTGTTATTGCTAACAGTGTAACAACCAAAACCATCATAACTGAACGTGACATAATAAACTCCTTAACGGGGTGCAGGGGGTGTTGGCTCAACCTGTTGCCAACCATTGGGACAGGCTTTAACATAAGGATAATAACCTTCAGGATTGCTGCAATGATACCAATAACCCGCTGGATATTGTTGAGCGACTGGAGCTGGTGCTGATTGCTGAATATAAACAGGGGGAGCAACTGGTACCGTGACAACTGGTGGATAATTGTAGTTATAATTATAATAGGGATATCCTCCGTAATAACCTAAACCATATCCCAGCCCTAAACCAAGCCCGCCATAATATATTCCACGCCCATAACCCCATCCTCCTCCACCGTAATGACCGCCTCCGCCAAAGTGCCCACCACCTCCACCAAAGTGCCCGCCGCCGCCAAAGTGTCCACCGCCTCCCCCAAAACCGCCATGTCCTCCACCGCCATGGGCCCATGTATAATTATTAGCCATCACTCCAACAAGGACGATAGCCAATCCCAACTGTATAATCTTTTTCATTGAGTTCTCCATACCGCGTTAGCGGCATTCACAAAAATTGACGTCAACAATGACAGAGCAATTTGTAAACCATAATAATCCAGCTCTTTAAATTCAATAGATCAGATGATATTGACTCCATATAGTTCCACTCCTAAAGATGAAATAAACCGATTAATAATTCATTTTAGGTTCAAAACAACCGGCTTCATACCTGAAAATAAAGATTCAAAACCATCTAACTCAAAACAAGTTTAGATGGTTTGAAGTTGACATAAATAGGAGGATAATTATTAATATAAATTATAGTGATTAAACTTTTGGCAAATACTTACTTATATTTGTACCCGTGCCAGCCACTGTCCAAGAGGTTCCGGTATCTGGACTACACGTTGCTGTGTACAAAATAATGTCACCCGCAGCCACACCTGAGCCAATCGCTTTCAAGACTATTGACACTGTGCCAGACAACACTGAAGGACTTCCTGATGCAGCACCAACGGCAGTCACTGAGGTGGTGTATTTTCCATTAATAGCGGTGGCAACACCTAAATTTAATGTCGCATTATCAACAGCGGGGTTACCTAGAGTACCCTCGCTACACGCCACACTAATTGCTGTCATTGCGGGCGTTGCTAGGCTAACGGCTTCTGTTACCTTGGCTTTAATCGTGTAATCCTGATAAGCAGGTACTGCGATTGCCGCTAAAATGCCAATAATCGCAACTACGATCATTAATTCAATTAACGTAAAACCTTGCATTAATTTTTTTGTATCTGATAAATTGTTCATGAGTAAATTCTCTTGGGATAAAAAATCAAATCACAATAAATGGGGATACCTGCTTATGTATACTGATAAATTATGACGCTGTTTAAGCTGAACGATGGAAACCCAAGTTATAACCCAATGAGGATTTTAATAATATAGAGCAAACTTGGAGCACTACTTATACCATACTCTCAGTGGTGAAACCTAACTTGTTAAACGTTAACTCGGCAAAAAGATGCCCAATAACTCTTGGTACACTGTTTAAGAGCCTAACAGACATCCAATTCTATGAAATACATCTGAAAACATATCTTTTGTCAGTCGCTTTGTTTGCACGTTGTAACGACTGGTATGATAAGAATCTACTAATATTTGACCATTTGGCAGGTGATGCTGTGCATTGTGTGAAAAAGGCGCACTACTAGACTTTAATTTATACGCTTTTAACACAGCTTGATGTGCAACCGTGCCCAAGGCTAAAATAACAGCATCATTGGCTAAGGTATTTAGCTCCGCAGCCAGAAATTGATTACACTGGTTTATCTCTTCCCCAGTCGGTTTATTTTGCGGCGGCAGACATTTAACCGCATTTGTAATTCTACAATTTTTTAGTTCTAGACCATCGTCTAATGATTCTGACTTTAATTGATTACTGTAGCCAAATTCATACAAGGCTTCATACAGCAACAAGCCCGCATAATCTAACGTAAAGGGTCGCCCTGTCGCATTTGCACCATGTAAACCAGGAGCCAAACCGACAATCAACAAGCGAGGATTTTTATCACCAAAAGGCGCAACAGGACGGGCATGATAGGCTGGATACTTTTGCTTAACCTCACATAAAAAATCATCTAGGCGTTTGCACTGACGACACTCTTGATCAAATATTTCTTTTGAATACATAAAGATAACTATTCTCTGACTGGTTTTTTATCCAGCTTTCTTTGCAGTGTCCGCCTATGCATATTTAAGGCTCTTGCCGCCGCTGATATATTACCGTCATGCTGCATCAATACTTTCTGTAAATGCTCCCATTCCAAACGCTTTATCGATAGGGGATTTTCACTAATCAATACCGATGAATCGCCTTCATTTTTATTCAACGCGGTAACAATTTCATCGGCGTTGGCAGGCTTGGTTAAATAATGAATCGCGCCAAGCTTTATCGCCTCAACCGCAGTAGCGATACTAGCAAACCCCGTCAGCATAACAATGCGTGTATTATCATCTAAAGAAATCAGCTTTTTTACCAACTCTAAGCCAGATTCATAACCAATCCGCAAATCAATAACAGCATATTCAGGAATATGCTTTTCAGCCATAAAAAGACCGTCTGCGACAGTAGTGGCCATGACAACATCGTAATTTCTTTTTTCTAGAGCTGATTTCAAAACCTTACAAAAGGTTTCGTCATCATCGACCAGTAACAGGCGAGGATTATCCGTTTCCAAAATTGACATCAGTAGTCTCTGTATTTAAGAGAGGGAGTGTAATTTCAACAATAGCTCCCCCTGAATCGCTATTGTAATGTTTAATGATACCGCCTAAACGGGTAATCGTGGAGTACGTTAAAAACAACCCCACGCCTAAGCCTCGTTTTTTACTAACAACCGGTTGTTGACCCGCAAACTCAATGATCTCTGCTGGAAAGCCTGGACCAAAATCCCTGATTTTGATCTCAACCGTGTTTAAATCCCAGCTCGCATGAAACTCAATACCCAATTCAGGAGGAGAAGCTTCGGCCGCATTATTTAAAATATTAATCAGTGAATGGGTTAAGGTGCGCTCAGCGATGATTTTAGCATCAGTTTCAACATGGGGGTCAATAAAATAGTTTAGCTTGACGCCTGATTCGTGGGTACGCCATTGTTTGATTACATCATCTATGTAGTCAATCAATAACATCACACTCCCTGATTCAGCACGCACTTCCCCCGCTGATGCAGACATCACAGAAAGTGCTTCCTTGCATCGATTGATTTGTTGCTGAATGATTGCCATCTTTTCGTACAATTCTGGATAACGATGACTCGGGTATTCTTGACCCAACTCATGAGAAACTATCGCTATAGTACCCAAAGGGGTCCCCATATCATGAGCCGCACTGGCCGCCAGGGTGCCTAAAGCAATCACTCGCTCATCTCTTAATGCGTTTTCCCGTGCTTTGGCAAGACTTCGTTCTTGAGCCCTGAGTGTTCTAGCCAGTTCAACAACAAAAAACGCGACTAAACCTGCACTAAAGACGAATCCGAACCACATCCCAAACATATGCAAACTAAAATAGCTTTTATCATTCATTACATGGGCATGTTGTAATAATAGATAACCCTCCGCATTCGATTTCATTAAGGCCGGATCAGGCATATGAGGTTCTATCGATGGCAGGGGAACATTAAAAGCAATTAACATCGTATACAAGGATGTTGTCAGTATTACCATATACCAGGCATACGCCTGCGGCAACATAATCGCAGTAATAATAAGAGGTAACAAAAACACCCAGGTAATTGGATTTGAAGCGCCTCCTGTCAAATACAATAAGGCGGCAATAGCAAAAACGTCCAGGGATATCTGAGAAAAAATCTCCAATTCTGTCACCAGATCATCTGCCTGCATACGCATTGATGTATACAAATTGGCTGCACCTGTGGCTAAAACGACCAACCAAAGCTGTTGTTCAGGTAGCCGTATTCCAAGACCATGAACAGATAAAACAATTAGTAATACCTCACAACAGATCATCAAGTTTCTAAGAATATAAAGCCACTTAAGGTTTTGCCGAACAGAAACTTCTGATTTTGGTGATATATGTGAAAGCATTTATAAATTAAATGAATTTAAGATTTGAAGGAGAAAGGTTTAAAACCTGAGAATCGTCACGTTAAGGAACAGTTTTTAGATGCCTTATACTCTAAATATTAGGCTGCGACAATATGTCACATTTTTATTTGCATTAACTATTGATATTATTAACCTAACTTTTAAAGCTCTAAAAAAGCTTTTTAGCTGAAAGTTGCGTTATATCACTCCTAATAGTTTTAAGGCGGTTTAATTACCGCCTTTTTTTTGCCTGTCGCACGACTTGAGTGTTAACAAAAATTTACTCCTAAGCCCTTCAAGCCACAATACCCATCCGGATTTTTAGCAAGATATTGCTGATGATAATCCTCGGCATAATAAAATACATCAGCCGATCTAATTTCTGTTGTTATTGAGCTAAACCCTGCCTGAGTTAAAAGTACCTGATAGTACTGTCTTGATGTTAATGCCTCACTAAGCTGTTCTTCACTGTTCGTATAAACTCCAGATCGATATTGTGTTCCCTGGTCATTACCTTGCCTCATGCCTTGAGTCGGATTATGTGAGGTCCAGAACACTCTAAGTAATTCAGCATAAGCTATTATTTCTGGATCATATATAACTTTTACCACTTCATTATGTCCTGTCAATCCGGTACATACTTCGTCATAGGTTGGATTTGGAGTATAGCCACCACTATAACCGACAGCAGTACTGACTACACCCTGTTGTTGCCAAAACTTTCTTTCAACCCCCCAAAAACAGCCCATACCAAAACAGGCTTCTTGCAAATGAGCAGGAAACGGGGGTGAAATTGGATAGCCCGTTACAAAATGACGGTTAGTCATCACTATCGGCGTATCTCTACCCGGCAATGCTTTTGAAGGTTCAGGCAAAGTAAGCTTTTTTGATGTTAAAATCATAGGTTATGATATTTGGTAGCTTGTGAGTTATTATTCATTTTCATCTTACTGTTTTTTTTGATTATAGCAACCCAACTTTTAAAGAGATATTAATGATAGAGCAAGATGTCTTACGCCGATTTTTATTTGAAACATTAGGCATACGGGGTGAGTGGGTAAAACTCACCACCAGTTGGCAAACTGCCAAGCAACATCAACAAGGCCCTGAGAATGCACAATTACTTTTGGGACAAGGCTTGGCGGCTGTAGTCATGCTCTCAGCCACCATCAAATTCAATGGCTCAATGGTACTTCAGGCACAAGGTGATGGTGACTTTAAAGCACTGGTTGCACAATCCACTCACGATAAAAAAATACGGGGTTTAATACGGTGTAATACCGAAGTGGCTAACGGCTCACTCGAATCAACCTTTGGTAAAGGGCAATTGGTGTTAACCATTGAGCCGGATGATGGCCAACCGTATCAAGGTATTGTACCTTTAGAAGGCATAAATTTAGCAGCCGCCTTACAAACTTATTTTGAACAGTCTGAGCAACTCAATACCCGTTTATGGTTATTTGCCAATAAAACCCATGCAGTGGGATTACTGCTACAAGAATTACCCTCACAATCTAACGATAATACAGGATGGGAGCGCATCGAAATTTTAGCAAATACCATTACTGAAAAAGAACTATTAGAGTGGGATTGCGAACAACTCCTATACAACTTATTTAATGAAGATCAAATCAGGCTGTTTGATAGTGAAGCCGTACAATTTGAATGTTCCTGTGGTCGTCCCAGAATTGAAAGAACCTTACGCGCACTAGGCGCAGAAGAACTTGAATCCATATTAAAAGAACAAGGCAAAATTGACGTGGGCTGCGAGTTTTGTGGGAAACACTATGTTTTTGATAAGGTTGATGTGAGTACCTTACTCCTCCAGGAAAAACGGGGTGCCCCTTCGGATACTCTACACTAAAGTAACCAGAGTTAAAGTTTTTGTAGCATGGTGGGAGTGGCTTTAGCCACGATTATCGTGGCTAAAGCCACTCCTACAGCAAACTAACTCTTAACTTAATAATATTGGGGCGCAACCCTATTGTTAACATAACAGTCGAAATTTAATGCAATTTCATCGATAATGTTCGCCTTTTTAAACCAAATACAGGACGTTTATACCCAGTTATGAAGTTGGAGAAGATCAAACTTTCGGGCTTTAAATCATTTGTTGATCCGACAGTCATACCCATTCACGGAAACTTAACCGCTATCGTTGGCCCTAATGGTTGTGGAAAATCCAATATTATTGATGCCGTGCGTTGGGTCATGGGCGAAAGCTCAGCCAAACATTTACGTGGCGGTAATATGGCGGATGTCATATTTAATGGCTCATCCGGTAGAAAACCCGTCAGCACTGCCTCTGTAGAACTCATCTTTGATAATTCTGCCGGTAAATTAGGTGGCGAATATGCACAATACGATTCCATTGCTATCAAGCGTCAAGTGAGCCGAGATGGTCAATCCTTATTTTTGCTTAATGGCTCACGCTGTCGACGTAAAGATATTACTGATTTATTTTTAGGCACCGGTTTAGGTTCAAGAAGCTATGCGATTATAGAAC
>Ga0194062_1001003_pt1 | contig 11889 bp, 10 predicted proteins | sample SepL2225m_MetaG_FD_155481 | JGI IMG/M metagenome (GOLD analysis project Ga0194062, IMG submission 155481) | Anoxic zone freshwater microbial communities from boreal shield lake in IISD Experimental Lakes Area, Ontario, Canada - Sep2016-L224-25m | ecosystem: Environmental > Aquatic > Freshwater >... | reverse complement strand
GAGACGTTGTTCTTGCAGCTTCTTCGTGGTTCAGGGGTTCGCGGTGCAGCTGCAATGCCATTGCTGAAATTGAGTGATTCCACCTTGCCTTCTGTCTTGCGTCCGTTGTTAGATGTTCAACGTGGCGCGATATTGGAATATGCCGGGCTGAACTCCTTGCGATGGATCGAAGATGAAAGCAACACAGACGAGCGCTATTCCCGCAACTTTTTACGACATCGAATCTTGCCCCTACTGGAGCAAAAATTTCCTGCCTATCGGCAAACTTTGACGCGTTGTACGAGCCACTTTGCTGAGGCCTCAGAATTGCTGTCTGATTTGGCACGTATTGATGCAAGTAAAGCTGTGGTGGGTGATTGCCTAGATCTCGGTGCGTTAGAGGCACTCAGCTCGTCGAGGGCAAAAAATTTGCTGCGACATTTTATTGGCCTGCAACATGCGCCATACCCAGATACTACTCGCTTGCAGGAAATGCTTCGCCAGCTAAAAAATGTACGACAAGATGCGCAGATCAGCATTGCGTGGTGTGGATGGGAACTGCATTGCTACCGAAGAAAAGTTTATGTGGTTAAGGAGATTTCTTCTCCTGTTGATTTCGAGGTGAAATGGTCGGGAGAAAGTGCGATTGAATTGCCACAATTGGATGGTGTGCTGCACTTTGAGTCGACCACTGGTTCAGGTTTGTCCCTAGAGAAGCTTAACCAGCACGGAATTTTGATTCGTTCGCGACAAGGCGGAGAGGCAATTCAAGTTCAGCAGGATGGCCACCATCGCACGTTGAAGAATATTTTTCAGGAAAATAATATTCCACCTTGGCAACGTGATGTGATTCCCTTCTTGTTCTGTTGCCATAATTTAATCTGTGTGCCCGGTGTGGTAAGCGCAGAAAACTTTCTGGCAAAAAATAATGAGCAAGGGGTGTTGGTCAGCTGGCACAAATTCCACTATGATGCGCAAAAATAAGCTGTATAAAAAATTTCTGTAGGTTAACTAGGGAGGAAAGCAATGAAGAATGTAAGCGCATTGTTGGGTGTGTTGCTGTTGTCGTTATCTGCCACAGTTTATGCAGATCCTATTGTTATCAAGTTTAGTCATGTGGTTGCAGCGAGCACGCCAAAGGGTAAGGCTTCAGAGTTTTTTGCCAAGCGCGCTGCCGAGCTAACCAAAGATAAAGTTAAAGTTGAGGTTTACCCAAATAGCTCTCTTTACAAAGACAAAGAAGAGATGGAGGCCTTGCAAATTGGTGCCGTGCAAATGTTAGCACCGTCACTGGCTAAGTTTGGGCCACTGGGTGTTAAGGAATTTGAGGTGTTTGACTTCCCCTTTATCTTTGACGATACCGCAGATTTACATAAAGTGACTCAGGGGCCAATTGGGGCATCATTATTGGCTAAGCTAGAGCCCAGAAAGATCAAGGGGTTGGCTTTCTGGGATAACGGTTTTAAATCATTTTCTGCTAATACCCCGATTAAGTCGCCTGCTGATTTGAAGGGTAAGAAGCTGCGCATTCAGTCTTCTAAAGTGTTGGAAGAGGAAATTCGCGCTTTAGGTGGCTTGCCGCAAGTGATTGGTTTTGGTGAGGTTTATCAAGCTCTCTCTACTGGCGTGGTGGATGGCACAGAGAATCCGATTTCTAACTTTTACTCACAAAAGATGCATGAGGTGCAGAAGTATTTAACGCTAACCAATCATGGCTATTTAGGTTATGCCGTTATTGTGAATAAAGCTTTCTGGGAAGGTTTGCCAGCCGATGTGCGTGGGCAACTTGAACAGGCAATGAAAGAGGCAACGGTTTACGCTAATAAAATTGCTCAAGAGGAAAATGATTCTGCTCTTGAAGGCGTGAAGAAGAGTGGCAAGACAACCGTCTATGCACCCACTAAAGAGGAACGCATGGCCTTCAAAAAAGCGCTTGCACCTGTTCACGGCAAGATGGCTGATCGCGTAGGTAGTGATTTACTGCAGTCGATCTACAAAGAGACCGGTTACGATCCAAGCAAAATGTAATTTCACTCAATACGCCGACACATTGATGTCGGCGTATTTTTTTGTGGTCATCGAGTTTTTTCATACTAATACGAGGGGTCTCTCGTGAAATTTCTTAATCATCTTGAAGAGTGGATTATTTCCCTGCTTATGGCCGGGGCGACGCTCATTATTTTTGTCGCCGTCGTGCATCGTTATGCCGCCGGAATAAATATGCCAGTGATGCAAGACTGGTTGCTCAGTATTAATATGACTTGGGCGCAGGAATTGACGATCATCATGTTTGTTTGGATGGCCAAATTTGGTGCGGCGTATGGCGTGCGTACAGGCATTCACGTAGGGGTTGATGTACTGATCAATCGTCTCGATGCAAAAATGCGCTCAAAATTTATTATCTTTGGATTGCTGGCGGGAGTTACCTTCACCGGTATTGTCGCAACATTAGGAGCTTATTTTGTTTGGGAAAATGGTGCGCACCATGCTTATCTAGGTTTGTTGGGTACGCCTTTAGATGATGTGCCAGAAGGGCCTACAACGCCGGATCTTGAATGGCCAACTTGGATGGTATATTCGGCGATCCCACTCGGCACCAGTTTGATGTGCTTTCGCTTTTTACAGGTACTGGTTAATTTTGTGAATACCGGCGATCTACCCCACCATGATCATGGTCACGTTGATGGTCTTGATGATGAACCCGCGGTTGATGCGAATGTTTATTCACTGAGCGACAACCTGCATCCGAGTGACACTCACCATCACTCGCTAGAGAATCCAAGTGCTAAAGATAATGAGAAAGGTCAAACGAAATGAACGCCTCAATTATCTTTCTATTGTTGATAGCACTCATGCTCACCGGCATGCCGATCTCGATTTCTCTCGGTTTAACGGTATTGAGTTTTCTGTTTATGTTCACGCAGGTACCGCTGGAGTCAGTTGCGCTTAAACTTTTTACGGGTATTGAAAAGTTCGAGATCATGGCGATTCCATTTTTTATTCTCGCGGGTAATTTTTTAACGCATGGTGGGGTGGCAAAACGCATGATCCGTTTTGCTTCCTCAATGGTCGGGCATTGGTATGGCGGGCTTGGTCTATCTGGTGTACTGGCCTGCGCATTGTTCGCTGCAATTTCAGGTTCATCTCCTGCAACAGTCGTGGCTATTGGTTCGATTCTTTTGCCTGCGATGGTGAAGGCAGGTTTTCCTACTAAATTTGGTGCGGGAATCATTACCACCTCAGGTGCGCTCGGTATTTTGATTCCGCCTTCTATTGTGATGGTGATGTACTCGGTGGCAACCAACACCTCAGTGGGCGCGCTATTCATGGCGGGTGTCGTGCCGGGCATTATGCTGGCCTTTATCTTGGGTTTGGTGACATGGTACCGTGCTAAGAAATTTAATTATCCACGTCTAAATAAAGCAACTTGGCGTGAGAGGTTTAAAACATTTCGTGACTCGATATGGGGCTTGTTGCTGATCGTGATTGTGATGGGGGGCATTTACTCCGGCTTGTTTACTCCCACCGAAGCGGCAGCAATGAGTGCGGTTTATGCTTTCATCGTCGCGGTTTTTGTGTACAAAGATTTGAGCATTAAAGACGTTCCGAGAGTATTGCTTAATTCAGCCAATATGTCTGCGATGTTGCTCTACATCATTACCAACGCAGTGCTCTTTTCGTTTATTTTGACCAACGAAAATATTCCGCAATCTTTAGCTAGTTGGATGTTAGGTAATGGCTTGGGCATGATCACCTTCTTGCTTGCATGCAACATTATTTTGTTGCTGGCGGGTAACTTCATGGAGCCATCTTCGATCGTGCTGATCTTTGCGCCTATCTTATTTCCGGTGGCGATGAAGCTTGGCATTGATCCAGTGCATTTTGGCATCATCATGGTGGTGAATATGGAAGTGGGGATGTGCCATCCACCCGTAGGTTTGAATTTGTACGTAGCTTCTGGCATCACCAAAATGGGCATCACGGAATTAACGATTGCGGTATGGCCGTGGCTGTTAGCGATGCTTGGATTTTTGTTTTTGGTTACTTATTGGCCTGGCTTGTCACTATGGCTGCCGCGATTGCTGGGGATGATTTAGCGCTTCAAAAGCGGGGTAAAGTAATCATAATTTTTTGCGCCATGTGTTGTTTTGCATGGCGCAACGCCTTGATTTGATCGTGCCACGCCTTGCGACAGGGAGGTCAAACCCTGATAGAATCGCGCCCTCAGAAATTTCTGAAATTACTATATTTAATTGGAGAGAAGCATGGCTGTTGAACGTACCCTTTCAATCATTAAACCCGATGCAGTTGCAAAAAATGTAATCGGTCAAATTTATTCACGCTTTGAAAATGCAGGCCTGAAAGTTGTCGCGGCGCGTATGGTGCAGTTGTCTCGCGCTGAAGCAGAAGGCTTTTACGCGGTGCATAAAGCACGCCCATTCTTCAACGACTTAGTTACTTTCATGATCTCCGGCCCAGTGATGATTCAAGCGCTTGAAGGCGAAGGCGCAATTTTGAAAAATCGTGACCTGATGGGCGCGACAAATCCTAAGGAAGCGGCTAAAGGCACAATACGTGCTGACTTTGCTGACAGCATTGATGCTAATGCGGTACATGGTTCTGATGCTGCAGAAACTGCAGCAACTGAAATTTCTTACTTCTTCCCAGCGTTGAATGTTTACTCACGTTAAACAATAGTTGATGAAGCAAAACCTCCTCGACTTTGATGCCCAGCAATTAACGGCTTGGTTCGCGGAACAAGGTGAAAAACCTTTCCGTGCTAAACAAGTGTTGCGCTGGATACACAAAGCAGGGGAGTCCGATTTTGATGCGATGAGCGATTTAGCGCTCTCACTCCGCGAAAAATTAAAACAAATTGCCTGCGTGCAAGTACCCAAAGTGATGCGTGAAGAAACAGCATCCGATGGCACTTGCAAGTGGTTGCTCGATGTGGGTACAGGCAATGCCGTCGAAACTGTGTTTATTCCTGAGGAATCTCGCGGCACCTTATGTGTTTCAACACAGGCTGGTTGCGCATTAGATTGCGCCTTTTGCTCCACCGGTAAGCAAGGTTTTAATCGCAATCTTTCTACAGCAGAAATTATTGGCCAAGTGTGGTGGACTAATAATCAACTTGGCAAAAACGCAGAAGGTAACTGGCCGATTACCAATGTGGTATTGATGGGCATGGGCGAGCCGCTATTAAATTTTGATAGCACCGTGAGTGCACTACACCTAATGCTGGATGATAATGCTTACGGTTTGTCTCGCCGCCGAGTCACGGTTTCAACCTCTGGTATTGTCCCTGCGATGGATCGCTTGCGCGATGTGTGTCCCGTTGCATTGGCAGTTTCGTTGCATGCGCCTAATGACAAATTGCGTGATGTGTTGGTGCCAGTCAATCAAAAATATCCTTTACGTGAATTGATGGCGGCCTGCCAACGTTATTTGGAAAAAGCACCACGTGACTTTGTTACTTTCGAATATGTGATGTTGGCTGGGGTAAATGACAGCGTGCAGCAAGCGCATGAGTTGATTGAATTGGTGCGCGACGTGCCCTGCAAATTTAACTTGATTCCGTTTAACCCCTTTCCGCAAGCGCCCTATAAGCGCTCCGACATGCAAGCCGTACAGCGCTTTCGTGATGTGTTAATGCAGGCCGATATTGTGACGACGATTCGCAAGGTTCGTGGTGATGATATTGCTGCTGCCTGTGGGCAGTTGGCAGGGCAAGTGCAAGATAAAACCAAAAGAACGCATCGTTTAGTAGGAGTGGCGCAATGAAGTTGTTCGTAATTTTTTTGCTGACATTCGTGGCGTCAGGCTGCGCATCTCAAGGTGGTGGTTCAGCCGGAACACCTCCCCAAACGATTTCTCACTCTCAGCAGATTGCTAAGATTCATACGGAGTTGGCGGCCTCTTATTTTGAGCGTGGTCAATTTGACATCGCACTACAAGAGATTGATGTGGCACTCAAGTCAGAGTCGAGTTATGCACCTGCCTTTAATGTGCGAGGTTTGATTCGGATGGCTTTGCGCGAGGATCAGCAAGCGGACGAAGATTTTCGACGAAGCTTGCAGATAGATAGTGCCGATTCAAGCGCTCACAATAACTATGGCTGGTTTTTGTGCCAGCGAGGCCGTGAAAGCGAGGCCGTAGTAGAGTTTCTTGCCGCAGTTAAAAACCCTTTGTACACTACTCCTGAAAAAGCGTACGTTAATGCGGGTATCTGTGCCAAGAAGATTAATAAATTCAAAGACGCAGAAGAATATTTGCAGCGCGCATTAGTGCGACAACCAAGTTTTCCCGATGCGCTCTATGGCATGGCTGATTTGAGTTTTGCCATGCGTGATTACGCTGGTGCGAAATCCTACTTCTTACGTTTTTCGCAAAAACAGACTGAATTCAGCGCTGAAAATTTATGGTTAGCTGTGCGAATCGAACGTAAAGTTGGCGATCGAAACTCTGAAGAAAGTTATGCGCTGCAATTACGCAAACGTTATCCCGATGCTAGAGAAACTCAGTTGCTACTGAAAGGTGAATGATGGATACAAACTCAGAAAGCGTTGTAGTAGAAACAAAACCTGAAGTGCTGGCTGAAACTTTGCCACCAGTGAGCGCAGGGAAGTTATTGAGTGAGGCGCGAGTTAAGCAGGGTCTAAGCGTTGCGGATGTGGCAGCAAGTATTAAATTTGCCCCGCGACAGGTGATTGCGCTAGAGGCGGATGATTTTAGCCATCTGCCTGAGTTGGCCTTCGTGCGAGGGTTTGTGCGTAGCTATGCTCGCTTGCTCCATTTAGATGAAGTTGCGCTATTGAGTACTTTGCCTTCAGCTAATAAGCAATTAGAAGACCCTAAAGAGGGGTTGGCTGATGTTCCACTTTCCTCCTCTCAAGCGACACGAAAAATTAATTTGTTTTGGTTGTTTGCTTCTCTAGGGATAGCTGTTTTACTTGGGTTGGGTATTTGGCTGTTTGAAGAAAAACCAGTCGAGAAAAAAATTGTAGAGGATCAAATTGCGATCGCTCCGATTGAGTCTGCAGTTTCTGCTGTAGCCGCCGTCAGTGAAGTGGCCGCTGCTGCGCCGATTGTTTTGCCAGCGCCCGTGAATGAAAAAGTACTTCCGCAGCCGGTTATTGTAGTGCCAGCTGTTAAGCCACCCGTACTGGCTGCTTCCGCAGTGCCTGTCGCAAAGCCTTTGCCTCCGGTGGTTGTAACACCTGTTGTTAAGTTGCCGATTGTAGTATCAGCTGTGCCGGTAACTAAACCGCTAGCACCGGTAGTTGCTGCCCCTCAGGTTAAACCCGTTGTTGTACCGGTCAAAGATGAAAAACCAACACAAGCATCGACAGGGGTAGGGCAAATTCGCCTTGTTTTTGCAGTAGATTCCTGGGTATTTATCACCGATAAATACGGCAAAACAATTCACAAGCAAACCAATCCAGCAGGCACTGAACAAATCATTACCGGTCGACCTCCCTACAATGTGACCATTGCTAACGCCAAAAATGTGCACTTGTACTACGAAGGTGAAGAGGTGGATTTGAAAGACTTTACTGAAATATCTGTTGCCCGTTTGATTCTGGAATAAAGCATGAGTCACTCACTTATTTCGCGTCGGCAGACGCAGGGCGTTCAGGTAGGACAGATTACCATTGGCGGTGGCGCACCTATCGTAGTTCAGTCGATGACTAATACTGACACTGAGGATGCAGAAGGGACAGCGCGTCAGGTTTTTGAGTTAGCTAAAGCCGGCTCTGAGTTGGTGCGTATCACCGTCAATACTTCCGAAGCTGCCGCACAAGTGCCGCGCATCCGTAAAATGCTCGACGATATGGGCTGTGATGTTCCCTTAATTGGCGACTTCCACTACAACGGTCATCGCTTGCTCACCGAGTTTTCCGAGTGCGCGCAAGCACTAGCCAAATATCGCATCAACCCCGGCAACGTCGGTAAAAATCGCAAGGGTGAAGATCAATTCGCCATGATGATCGGCGTCGCCAAACAATATGGAAAACCCGTGCGCATTGGGGTGAATTGGGGTAGCCTCGACCAAGACCTTGTGGTGCGCATGATGGATGACAACGCCCAATTGCCTCAGCCAAAAGATGTTGCTGAAGTGACTCGCGAAGCCTTGATTGTGTCGGCGCTAGATGCAGCTAAGCGTGCTGAAGAATTAGGCTTGCCACACGATCAAATTGTGCTCTCGTGCAAAGTGAGCGAAGTGCAAGACCTCATCGCGGTGTACCGCGAACTGACTACGCGTAGTGACTATCCGCTGCACTTGGGCTTAACTGAAGCGGGTATGGGTTCCAAAGGGATCGTCGCCTCGACTGCTGCCCTCGCAGTGCTGTTGCAGCAAGGTATCGGCGACACCATTCGTGTTTCTCTCACGCCTGAACCCGGTGGAGACCGCACGCAAGAAGTCGTGGTGGCACAGGAAATTTTGCAAACGATGGGCTTGCGTGCCTTCGCACCAATGGTCACCGCCTGCCCGGGTTGCGGTCGCACAACCAGCACCGTGTTTCAGGAGCTAGCGCAAAACATTCAAGCTTACCTGCGTGCACAAATGCCAACGTGGCGTGAGCAGTTTGTGGGTGTCGAAGAAATGAGTGTCGCGGTGATGGGTTGCATCGTGAATGGCCCAGGTGAAAGCAAGCTCGCCAACATCGGTATTAGCCTACCCGGTACCGGAGAAAGTCCGTCTGCCCCCGTTTATGTGGATGGCGAAAAAAAGGTCACGCTACGTGGCGACAACATCGCGAACGAATTTACCCAGATCGTGAATGATTATGTGGCGAGTAAATACGCCAAACGCGAGCCAGGCGATAAACCACCTAAGCGCATTGAGATTAAAGCGATTTAAATCCCATCTTCGTGTGCTAGGTTCAGCTTCTGAAATAGCCCCATTCCTGTTAATATCGCGACCCTGGTAGATCCCCGCTAACCTGTTTTTTCTGTATTCAATGAGTAATCCAACCTTACAAGCCGTGCGCGGCATGAACGACATTTTGCCTGACGAGGCGCAGCTTTGGCTGTGGTTTGAAGATACGGTCCGTGAATGGCTTGAAGCCTATGGTTATCGCAATATTCGGATGCCTTTGGTGGAGCCGACGGCGTTGTTTAAGCGCGCGATAGGCGAGGTAACGGATATCGTTGAAAAAGAGATGTATAGCTTTGAAGATGGTTTGAACGGCGATCATTTGACCTTGCGCCCTGAAGGTACGGCGTCTTGCGTGCGTGCGGTGTTGCAGCACAATTTGTTGTACAACGCGCCGCAGCGGCTTTGGTATGCTGGGGCAATGTTCCGTCACGAACGTCCACAAAAAGGGCGTTATCGTCAGTTTCACCAGATCGGTGTTGAGTCGTTAGGTTTTGCTGGGCCGGACATCGACGCAGAACAGATTTTGATGTGCGCACGCCTGTGGAAAATGCTGGGTATTCGTGATGTGGCGTTGCAGATCAATACACTGGGTGATGTGGCTTCACGCCAGCGTCATCGTGAAAAGCTGATTACTTATTTTGAGCAGCACACAGCGCTGTTAGATGCAGATGCAACGCGCCGATTGCATACCAATCCATTGCGCATTTTGGATAGTAAAAATCCTGCGATGCAAGACATTATTGCCGGTGCGCCGCGCTTGATGGATGAGTTGGATGCGGAGGCGGTCTCGCATTTTGATGCGGTGAAGGCTACTCTAGATCAACACGGTGTAGTCTACGAAATCAATCCACGTTTGGTGCGCGGGTTGGATTACTACAATCGCACAGTGTTTGAATGGGTGACGACACGCTTGGGTGCGCAAGGTACGATTTGTGCGGGTGGTCGTTACGATGGGTTAATTGAACAGATTGGTGGTAAGCCAGCGCCTGCCTGTGGTTTTGCCATGGGGATCGAACGCTTGCTGGCATTGTTGCAAGAAGACGGGATGAAAAATCCATCAGCGCTTCTTGATGTTTATCTAGTGCATCAAGGCGATGCGGCCAGTAATTTGGCTAGCACCGTAGCTGAGCAATTACGTGACGCTGATTTAAAAGTAGTGTTGCATTGCGGTGGCGGTAGCTTTAAGTCGCAGATGAAAAAAGCGGATGGCAGCGGGGCATCATGCGCAGTAATTATTGGCGATGATGAGGCACAAGCAGGGCAAGCAACGTTAAAGCCTTTACGTGAAGGTGGCGAGCAAGTGCGTGTGGCAGTAACAGATTTGCAGCAAAAAATTCGTGAACTCAATTTAAACAGAGGATAAATATGTCAACGCTCGATTTGCAAGAACAAGAACAGGTAGATGCACTGAAGTCTTGGTGGAAAGAAAACAGCAAGTGGGTGGTGGGGATTGTGGTGGTTGGTTTGCTTGGTTTTTCTGGTATGCAGTATTGGAAAAATCATCAGGCAGCTCAATCGGTTGAAGCATCTAAGCTATTTGCTGAAGTGCTAAAACAAACTACCACCAATGATCCAAAGCGCGTAAATGATGCGGTAGCCGCATTGGTTGAGCGCTTTGGAGGTAGTGCTTATGCGCCTCGGGCGCAATTGTTGGCAGTGCAAGTGAATGTTCAAGCAAAAGATATCTCTCGTGCAAAAACTCAATTGCAGTGGGTTGTCGAGCATGCTAAAGAATCTGGCTTGCAAGATACGGCGCGTTTGAAGTTGGCGAGCATTTTGTTGGATGAAAAGCTATTTGATGACGCATTGAAATTGCTTAATGCGACTCATCCAGAGGCCTTCACCGGCTTGTATGCTGACTTAAAAGGCGATGTGTTGAGTGCGCAGGGTAAAATGGAAGAAGCAAAAACAGAATATAAACAGGCGCTTGCAAAAATTGATGAAAAAAGCATGTACCGTAATTTAGTGCAGTTGAAGTTGGATGGCCTCGGGGACATTAAATGAGATTTAATTACAGCATAGCCGCATTGTTAATTGCGGTTTTTGCCGTCGGTTGCTCCAGTGACAAGGAGCAAATCAAGCCTGCGAAATTAGTAAGCTTTAAGCCCGCCAATCAATTTGATGTGCGCTGGAAACAGAGCGTAGGTGAGATGGATTACAACGTACTCTATCCTGTAATTACTTCGAAATCGGTGCTCGCCGCTAATTACAAAGGCGTACTGCAACGATTCGATCTCACCAATGGCGAGCGTCTGTGGAAAATAAAAAGTGGCTTTGTGGTGTCTGGTGGCGTTGGTGCAGGTGATGGCTTGGTGTTTGTCGGAGGCGAGAAGGGTGATGTCGCCGCTTATGACGAAACAACAGGGCAACTGCGCTGGAGCACTAAAGTTTCAAGTGAGGTGTTGAGTGCGCCAAAGTTCGCTGAGGGCGTGGTGGTGGTGCGCACCGGTGACGGACGAATTTTTGGCTTGGACAGCAAAGATGGGCAACGTTTGTGGTTGTATGAACGCGCTACCCCTGCGTTAACTGCACGCAGCAATGCGGGTGTGACCATTCGTAAAGGGATTGTATATGTTGGTTTTGCGGCAGGAAAACTGTCTGCGATTGGACTGCATAATGGTGTGATTGTATGGGAGGCTTCTGTTTCACAGCCACGCGGCAATACCGAATTGGAACGTATCAGCGATATAACAAGTCTGCCTATTGTGGATGATAGCCAAGTCTGTGCAGTGGCGTTTCAGGGCAGACTGGCATGTTTTGATGCCGAGCAAGGTGGTGCTTTGTGGACGCGTGATATTGCGAGTGACAAAGGCTTAACGATGTCACGTAAGTATTTGTTTATTTCTGATGCGGCGGGCACGGTGTTCGGGTTAGATAAGCTGAGCGGAATTTCCTATTGGAAAAATGATCAGCTTTCGTTACGCGGCACAACGGCACCTTTAGCACTCGATAATGCCTTGATCGTTGCTGACTTCGAGGGCTATTTGCATGCGTTGAATCGCGATGATGGACATTTTTTAGCGCGC
>Ga0194062_1001002_pt1 | contig 11891 bp, 10 predicted proteins | sample SepL2225m_MetaG_FD_155481 | JGI IMG/M metagenome (GOLD analysis project Ga0194062, IMG submission 155481) | Anoxic zone freshwater microbial communities from boreal shield lake in IISD Experimental Lakes Area, Ontario, Canada - Sep2016-L224-25m | ecosystem: Environmental > Aquatic > Freshwater >... | reverse complement strand
CTCGGTCTGCCACGGTGCGACCGCGGGCGTCAGCTGGGCGTTCTCGCACCCGGGATCGAGCGCGAACTGCTCGTCGTGCCACACGCCTCCGGCCAACCACTACGGGAGCACGTGCGCGAGCTGCCATGGAGCGACCGTCGGAGTGAGCTGGGCGTTCAACCACCCCAAGGTGCCGGGCGGCGAGCACACCTACAGGAGCTTCACGTGCGTGAAGTGCCACCCGACCAACTACACAACCACCGACTGCAAGACGTGTCACGCCGCAAATGGCGAGGACTGACGCGGCACCGCGGTCCAAGCCAGCGGGAAGCAGTAGGGGCGTGGCGCGCGAGCGCTACGCCCCTACTGCTTCCGTCCCGCTTCCCGAACGCACCAGCGTGGGCTCCGCGCCGTCGCGGACGACCTGCTCGGTGACGACGACCTCCGTGATGTCGGTCTCACCGGGCAGCTCGTACATGAGGTCGAGCAGCAGGCCCTCCATGATCGAGCGTAGGCCGCGTGCACCGGTTCCATGCTTGATGGCCTGCTCGGCGATAGCGCGCAGCGCTCCGTCGGTGAAGTCGAGCTTGACTCCCTCAAGCGAGAAGAGACGCTGATACTGCTTGACGAGCGCGTTCTTGGGCTCGGTGAGGATGTGCACCAGGTCGTCTTCCGAGAGCTCCTCGACGTGCGTGATGACCGGGAGGCGCCCGACGAACTCGGGAATCATCCCGAACTTGTTGAGGTCCTCGGGCAAGACCTGCGCGAACAGCTCGCCTGTCTCGTGCTTGCTCGCGTCGGTGAGGTCAGCAGCGAAGCCCACGCCCTTCTTCCCGATACGATCGGCGATGATCTTCTCCAGCCCGACGAAAGCGCCGCCAAGGATGAAGAGGATGTTGGTGGTATCGATGCGAATGAGCTCCTGTTGAGGGTGCTTGCGTCCGCCCTGCGGCGGAACTGACGCCTCGGTGCCCTCGAGGATCTTCAGCAGGGCCTGCTGAACGCCCTCGCCTGACACGTCGCGGGTAATCGAGAGGTTCTCGGCCTTGCGGGCCACCTTGTCGATCTCATCGATGTAGATGATACCGACCTCCGCGCGTGCGATATCGAAATCCGCCGCGGTGATGAGCTTGAGCAAGATGTTCTCGACGTCCTCGCCCACGTAGCCGGCCTCGGTGAGCGCGGTGGCGTCGGCAATCGCGAACGGAACCTTGAGCACGCGCGCCAGTGTCTGCGCGAGAAGCGTCTTTCCACAGCCCGTGGGACCGAGCATGAGGATGTTGCTCTTGGCGAGCTCGACCTCCTCGGCGCTGTCCTCCGGCGAGATGTGCACGCGCTTGTAGTGGTTGTAGACCGCCACCGACAAGACCTTCTTTGCGCGCTCCTGGCCGACCACGTAGTTGCCCAGAGAATCGTGGATCGCCGAGGGGATGGGAAGCTCGTCGAGAAGGGGCTCGATGACCGCCTCTTCGGCCAGCTCGTCTTCCACGATGTCGTTGCACAGCTCAATGCATTCATCGCAGATGTAGACACCCGGACCGGCGATAAGCTTCTTGACGTGACGCTGGTCCTTGCCGCAGAAGTTGCACGTGAGCGACTCGGGGCCTTCGGGTGTGCGCGACGGCATCGGGCTACTTCGCCTCTTCGCCGCGGTGGACGAACACGCCATCGATCAGGCCGTAGGCCTTCGCGTCAACGGCACACATGATGTTGTCACGCTCTGTATCAGCATGAATCGTCGTCTTCTTCTGACCGGTGTGCTTGGCGAGGATGCCGTCGAGCTCGTCGCGCATCCGCAGCATCTCCTTGGCCTGGATCTCGATGTCGGTGACCTGGCCTTGCGTACCGCCCCACGGCTGATGGATAAGCACGCGCGAATGCGGGAGCGCGAAACGCTTCTTCGGAGCGCCGGCCGCAAGAAGCACCGCAGCCATCGACGCGCACTGGCCCACGCAGATGGTCGACACGTCGGACTTGATGTACTGCATCGTGTCGTAGATGGCCAGGCCACTCGTGACCGAGCCACCCGGTGAGTTGATGTAGAGGTTGATGTCCTTGTCGGGTTCGGCGCTCTCGAGGTGCAGCAGCTGGGCGATGATGAGGTTGGCGACGTGATCGTCGATCTCGGTGCCCAAGAACACGACGCGGTCGTTGAGAAGACGAGAGTAGATGTCGAAGCTGCGCTCTCCTCGGCTGGTCTGCTCAACGACGATCGGAACGAGGGCCTTGATGTCAGGCAGCATCATGCTCACTCCTCGGTGGAATCGGTGGAATCAGCCGTAGCGGCCGCTTCATCGGAATCTGGCTTCTCGGCGGGCGCAGCAGCCGGCTCGGATCCGGGCTCGGTTGTCTCGCTCGGCTCGGCCTCGATGATAGTGCCGTTGTCGAGCAGCCAGCCGATGGCACGCTGCTGGACGATCTGCTCGCGGACGATCGGCAGCAAACCGTTCTCGGTCCAACGCCCGAGCATCTCGTCGACGGTCTGTCCGCCTGAAATCATCGTCGCGATCTCGGCGCGCACGTCCTCGTCGGTGACCTCCCAGCCCTGGAGCCGGAAGAGCGCTTCGAGGGCGAGCTCCTCCTTGACGATTTCTAGGCCCTGGCGATTGATGTCGGCTTCGATGACCTCGAGCGGAACGCCCGTGTTGGCTGCGTATGCTTCGACGGTCAGGTTGTTCTGCTCGAGCTGATTCATGAAGTCGCGCATGAGCTGACCGGTCTTGGCACGAATCATCGACTCGGGCACCTCGCCCTCGAGGCGCTCTGCGAGCTGCATTTTGAGTCCCTGCTCCTTGGCCCGCTCGTGCTGCAGCTCCTGAGTAGCCTGCATGCGAGCGCGAAGATCCGCCCGCATGGCCTCGACGCTGTCGTAGCCGCCGATGGACTCGGCGAGTTCATCGTCGATGGGCGGCAGCACCTTGCGCTTGATCTCGTGAACGACGACGTCGAATCCTGCGGTCTTGCCGACGAACTCCTCCTTGCTGGAACTCTCAGGGATGGCGAACTCGATTCGCTTCTCCTCGCCGGGGCTCAGCCCGATGAGTCCCTCGTCGAACTGCGTGGGCATATGCCCCTTGCCAACCTCGTAGAGGTACATGTCGACGACGTTGCCCTCATACGGCTCCCCGTCGACGTCCCCGACAAACGAGATCAGGGCGAAGTCGTCGGCCTCAAGCGCGCGGTCCTCGACCGGATCGAGCGACGCGAACCGATCGCGGGCGACCTCGATCTGCTCGTCGATCTGGGCGTCCGTGACGAACTTGGGCGGCACGGTGACGACGATGCCGTCAGTGTGCGAGAGGGTCAGCTCGGGGCGAATCTCGACATCGGCGACGTAGGTGTACTCCTCGCCGGCCACGACGAGAGAGACCTCTTCGACATCGGGCTGCGCGATGGGCCGCAGATTCTCGGCGTCGATGGCGCGCGGGTAGGTCGAGTCGACCAGCGCCTCCGTGGCCTCGGAGAGCACGTAGTCCTTGCCCATGTAGTTGTCGACGACCGGGCGCGGCGCATGGCCCTTGCGGAATCCCGGAATGCGCACCTTCGCGCCGATGGTCTCGTACGCGTGCCTGATGGCCGCATCGACTTCGTCGGCCGGAACGGTCACGGTCAGCTTGACGTGGTTGCCCTCGAGAGGCTCAGCGCTCGTAGTCAGCACAGAAGGTCCTTTCCCTGTATGTCGTGATTCCCGGCACCGGGCCGGATCGCATCTCGCTTGGTGCGGGCGAGAGGACTCGAACCTCCATGAGTTTCCTCACCGGAACCTAAATCCGGCGCGTCTGCCAGTTCCGCCACGCCCGCATGCAAGACGGTTGAACATCATAGCAAACGCCGTGACATCCTGACCCGTCGTTGGAAAGTGAAGTGCGTGTAGCTCCCTACTCGCCGTGAATCGAGCAGCGCGTCTTGCTCGTCGCCGTATCCCAGCTGTAGGTGCCTCCGCCCGGGCACTTCGCGTTGGCCTGCTGGAGCACGGTGGCGAAAACGACCGGCTCGGCGCTCGTGCTCTGCGCGTTGGAGTACGCCTGGTCGATCTGCGCGCGGTTCGTCCGGCAGGTCACACCTGTGGCGTTGGTCTTGGCCTCCTGGACGATCGTGCCGGCACCCTCGCCGGGCGCAGATGCGCCCTTTGCACCGCAGCCCACGAGCAACAAGAGGGCGATGAGTGAAGCGGCGATCAGGAGTCGTCTGTTCATGTCGGGGTGCTCTCCTCGAACTCGTAGTGTCACAGCAATGAAGGTACCCATCCGGGGGTGTCGGGAGTTGGCCGACAACGCAACAGAACCGGCCCCGTTGAGGGGACCGGTTCTGAAAGTGGTGATGGTGGGCCGTGTAGGGGTCGAACCTACGACCTTGGGATTAAGAGTCCCCTGCTCTGCCAGCTGAGCTAACGGCCCGTATGAAAGCGCCTCGCCATTGTATCGGCTAGCTGCGCGTTTTCAACCTTATGGGGTGGGTAACGGGGCTCGAACCCGCGACCTTCGGAGCCACAGTCCGACGCTCTAACCAACTGAGCTACACCCACCATAAGTGACTTGGCACGCCCGGAGGGATTCGAACCCCCGACCTAGAGATTAGAAGTCTCCCGCTCTATCCAACTGAGCTACGGGCGCGTGAGACGTCGCATCATCAGGCTTGTGCCGCGAAGCGGTACGGTACCCTCTGGCGACGCGAATTGTCAATGGAGCGGCCGACGGGACTCGAACCCGCAACAGTCAGCTTGGAAGGCTGATGCTCTACCAATTGAACTACGGCCGCACATAGTGGTCGGGCCGACAGGATTCGAACCTGCGACCCTCTGCTCCCAAAGCAGATGCGCTACCAAGCTGCGCTACGGCCCGACACGATGTGGCCCGCCAATCCCCTGAGGGGCTCTGCGGAGCAAGGGACAGTGTAGCGAGGGGTTCGCGTGCGGGCAACCGAACAGCGCTAGAAGCCCACCAGCTTCGCCCTTAGGTCGCGCAGCGCGGCACCCCGATGGCTGATGGCGTTCTTCTCGGCGACGGTGAGATCGGCCATGGATCGGCCCGGTGTCGCCGAGGGCAAGAAGAGCGGGTCGTAGCCGAATCCGTGTTCGCCCTTGGGCTCGAATCCTATGCGGCCTTCGCACGCGCCGGTGGCCACGGTCTCAATCCCATCTTCGCCGATGAAGACGATCGTGCAACGAAAGCGCGCGGTGCGCGCGGCCTCGGGCACGTCACGAAGCTCCGTGAGCAGACGCGCGTTGTTCTCGGCGTCTGTGGCGCTCAGGCCCGAGAATCGGCTGCTATGCACGCCCGGAGCGCCCTGCAGCGCATCAACCTCAAGACCCGAGTCATCGGCCAGGGCCGAGAAAGAAAAGCGCTCTCGGGCGCATCGCGCCTTGATTCGGGCGTTGTCCTCGAACGTGTCGCCGTCCTCAACGGGGCTGGGCCACTCGGAATCGAGTTCGCCCGCGGAGGTGAATCTCCAACCCGGAAAGTCGAGCGTCGCGCGAATCTCGGCGAGTTTGCCGTGGTTCCCGCTCGCGACGACGACCAGCTGACCGAGGTCTCCGGGCTCGGGGGCCGGCAGACCGCGACCGTCATCCCTCGAAGACATCCAGGTCCTCCTGCGTGATCCGGCGCTGGATCTCGAGCAGGCGATCGATGCCGCCTGCCGCCAGGTCGAGCATCGCGTCGAGGCGGCCGCGATCGAAGGGTGTCTGTTCGCCGGTGCCCTGCACCTCGATGAACCTGCCCCGGTCGTCCATGACCACGTTCATATCCACCTCGGCGATCGAATCCTCGGAGTACTCGAGGTCGAGGAGCAGCTCGCCATCTACCATGCCCACACTGGTCGCCGCAAGCTGCGCGGTCAGCGGTATCGACTCGATCTTGCCCGCCGCCTGCCAGGTCGAAAGCGCGTCGTGAAGCGCGATCCAGGCCCCGGTGATCGAGGCCGTGCGCGTCCCACCGTCGGCCTGGATGACGTCGCAGTCGATCGCGATGCTGACCTCGCCGCCGAGCCCGCCCATGTCGACGACACTACGTAGCGATCGGCCGATCAGGCGTTGTATCTCGTGCGTGCGACCCTTCGGGCCGCCGGTGCCACTCTCACGCCGCGATCGGGTGTGCGTAGCGGCAGGAAGCATCGCATACTCGGCGGTGACCCATCCCAGCCCGCTCCCCCGTCGCCACGCCGAGACGCCCTCCTGGACGCTTGCCGCGCACAGGACACGGGTGTCGCCGAGCTCGAAGATGCAGCTGCCCATGGCGTGCTTCAGGTAGCGGCGGGTGACGCGAACAGGCCGAAGCTCGGCGGGCTGACGCCCGCCAGCGCGTGTGGTCATGAATCGTCCCTTCCGTTGACCGGAGTGATGTCGTATTCGTCGAACTCCTCGGCCACCAGAACAGCGCTACCGAAGGCCTCGGATGCAAGCCTGGCCATGAGCTCACGATCGTTGGTTGGCCAGATGTGTACGAGCGCCATAGCTCGGGCGCCTGCCTCGCGACCGAGCGCCCCGGCTTCGCTTGCGGTCATGTGCGGTGCGGCACCGGAGTACTGCTCCGGGAGGGTTGCCTCGGCGAGCAGCAGGTCGACACCGCGGGCCGCACGCAGAGCACGCTCGCCGGGCGCGGTGTCGGAGGTGTAGCACAGGCTGGTGCCGGCGCACTCGGCGCGCAGCGCGTAGGTGGGAGCGGTATGCGGCACCTCGAAAGGTGTGACCGTCAGCTCGCCGATTGAAACCGACTGCCCGTCGACCAGCTGCACCGGCACGAACGCCTCGCGGAACTCGCGTGCACCCCGCTCGGAGAGCAGGCACTGCGCACGGCCGAAGAGGTCCCCCGGCACGTAGAGCGGGATGGGTCCAGCGGGTCCGGCGGGCGCGTAGCGCACCAACGCCTGCAAGCAGTACAGGTCGGCGTAGTGATCCGGGTGGTTGTGGGTCAGGAACACCGCATCGAGCGCGGTGGGGTCCTCAAGCTGGGCCAGATTGGAGAGCACGCCGTTTCCGCAGTCGAACAGAACGCGCGCACCTGCGGCCTGCAGGAAGTGGCCCGCGCACGCCTGACCGGGTCCGGCACAACTGGCAGATGTTCCAAGAACTGTCAGGCGCACGAGGCCTCCTCGTTAGCGGCGTCGTCGATCAACGAGAGCGTAGCAGTCGGAACGGTTTCCAGGGCGCTGAGTTCGACTCCCTCGACGTCGCCCAGGGCAGCACCGAACACGCGCGACCCCAGCCGTGCGAATTCAGCGCGATCACCGGTGGTCGCGAACCGGAGTTGCGGTACGGAGTGCGCAGGGGCGAGGTGATCGCGGCGAGCGAGCGTCTGCGCTACTTCGAGCGCGGTCTCCTCGGCCGAAGAGATGAGGCGCACGCCGTGACCGACGACCTGCTGTATCGAAGCCGAAAGCAGCGGGTAGTGCGTACACCCGAGCACGAGTGTGTCGATGCCCGAGCGCTTGAGCGGATCGAGGTAGTCGCGCGCGATCTCGTGAAAAGACGGGCGCACGAATACGTCGGCGGAGTCCGCCAGAAGGCCCTCAACGGGCCCGGCATCGAGGCGAAGCCCTTCCTCGACGATCTCGACGAAGCGGGGAGTGGCCGCCGAGAAGACGGTGACTCCCGCATCCAGCGTGCGAACCGCCCGGCTGTAGGCACCCGATTCGATGGTGCCGACCGTGCCGATCACGCCGATGCGGCGGTTGCGCGTCGCCATGACGGCGGCCCGAGCTCCGGGTTCGACCACGCCGATGACAGGCACGTCGAAAGCGCGCTGTGCGAGCTCAAGCCCTGCCGCCGTCGCCGTGTTGCACGCGATGACGATGAGCTTCACCCGATGCTGCTGGAGCCACGTACCGATCTCGAGGACGAATCGCCGAACCTCAGCAAGGTCGCGAGGACCGTAAGGGCATCGCGCCGTGTCGCCGAGATAGACGAGCGACTCGTGAGGCAGCGCCCGCGCGATCTCCCGCGCAACGGTAAGCCCACCGAGGCCGGAGTCGAAGACGCCTATGGGCATGCGGTCCATGGATAGAGTATAGCCCGACGGAATCGTGACAAACCGCGCCGAGGCCACCTCAGGATACGAGCTCGACGAGCTCGGCAGCGATGTCTTCGATCGGGAGGACCTTGTCGACCGCGCCGAGATCGATAGCGACCTTCGGCATGCCGAACACGGTGCACGTCTCCTCGTCCTGAGCGATGGTCGCGGCTCCCAGATCGTGCAAACGCTTCATTCCGGCCGCGCCATCGGCGCCCATCCCCGTCAGCAGCACAGCCACAGATCGCCTGCCATAGCCGCGGGCCACGGAGTCGAAAAGCGTGTCGGCGCTGGGGATGTAAAGCTGGCCCTTCTCCGGCTCGCGAAAGCGGATGGTTCCGCGCTCGACGACCATGTTCGAGCCGGTCGGAGCGAGGTATGCGACGCCGGGCTCGGGCTTGGTGCCCTCCAGCGCGGCCGCGACTTGAACCGCACAGCCGGCGTCAAGCCAGCTCACGAGCCCTGGCACAAAGCCGTCAGCGATGTGCTGAGCGATGAGTATCGGCGCAGCCAGACGCTTGGGTAGCCGCCCCAGAACCGCAAGCAGCGCTGAGGGGCCGCCCGTGGACGAGCCGATCGCGATGATGCTTCGACCTTCTCCCTCGTGGCGCTCTCGGGTGACATGCGCCTCCCGATGCTCGCGACGACCGCCGATATGGGTGATGACGCGGACATTCGCAAGGACCTTCACCTTGCGGATGACCTCTCGGCCGATCTGCTGGAGATCGGCCCAGTCCCGCGGTTCCGGCTTCTTGATGACTTCGAGTGCCCCCAGCGCGAGCGCATCAAACGCACTGCCCACCCCCTGGCCTCGCACTGAAGACGAGACGACTAGGATGGGCGTGGGGGTATACGCCATGATCTGCTCTGTGGCTCGCAGCCCGTCGAGGCGGGGCATGTGGATGTCCATCGTCACGAGATCCGGGCGCAACCGCGCCACCATCTCGACCGCCTCCATGCCGTCGGCGGCTTGCCCCACGACATCGATGCCGGGATCCGAGCCCAGGATCGTGGCGAGCATCTCACGCGCCACGAGCGAGTCATCTGCGATGAGCACCCGCACGCGCTTCTTGGACGTCAACGTGTCCCCTGTCTCGCTCTACCGAATGAGGCGCTCGACGGTGTCGAGCAAGGTGTCTTGGTTGAACACCGACTTGGTGATGTAGGCGTCGGCGCCGGCGCGGATGCCCTCGGTCTTCTCCTCTTCGCGCTCCAGCGACGTGACGATGATGACCGGTATGTCCTTGAGGTCTGCATCGGTCTTGATGGCCCGGGTCAGCTCGAACCCGGTCATGTTGGGCATCTGAACGTCCGTGACCACCGCATCGACCACAAGGCCGTCCTTGAGCTTGCCGAAACCCGCCGCACCGTCGACCGCCGTCTCGACCTCGTAGCCCGCTGCTTCGAATATGGAGCGCTCGAGTTCACGCGTCGTGAACGAGTCCTCGCAGATCAGAATCGTGCGCGGTCCATGATGCTCGACCCGCGCCGTCTCCAAACCCACCCGCTGACCCGACCTGTTTCGCGCGTTGGCCATCAGATCGGGCACATTGAGGATGGGAACGACCTCGCCTGCCCCCAGAATCGTCACCCCAGCCACGTTCTCTATCTTGTGCAAGTGGTTACCGAGCGGCTTGATGACGATCTGCTGCTCGCCCACGAACGCGTCGACAATGAATCCCATGCGCTGCCCGGAGTAGCTGATCGTAGCGATCGGCACCTTCTTGGCGCCCGTGGTCTCCGACGGCACTCGCAGTATCTCCGAGAGCCGCACGAGGGGAATCGTCCTGCGTTGCCGCCGGATGACTTCCCGCCCCTCTACCTTGATGATGTCGTCCGGGTCGATGCGCAGCGTCTCTTCGATCGAGCCGGTAGGCAGCGCGTAGGTCTGCCCGCCGACCTTGAGCATGAGCGCCCTGATGATCGCCAGCGTCAACGGGATGGTGAGCTTGAAGGTGGTGCCCCTGCCCGGTACCGAGTCAAGATCGAGCGAGCCTTTGAGCTTCTCGACCACAAACTCACGAACGACGTCCATACCAACCCCACGCCCCGAGATCTCCGTGATGATGGCCGCCGTCGAGAAGCCGGCCTCGAAGATCATGTACTGCGCCTCTCGGTCCGAAAGGGACTTGGCCTCGGCAGCATTCAGATAGCCCTTGCGCACCGCGCTCTGACGCACGCGCTCGGGATCGATACCCGCGCCATCGTCGCTGACCTCGATGACGATGCGGTCGCCCTCCTGGCGCGCGCTCAGGCGAACCGTGCCCTGCGCCGGCTTGCCGAGCGCCAAGCGGGTCTCGGCGTCCTCGATACCGTGATCGACGGCGTTGCGCATGATGTGGACCAGCGGATCGTTGATCTCCTCAAGCACCTTCTTGTCCAGCTCGGTCTCACCGCCTGCGATGATGAGGTCGATGTCCTTGCAGAACTGCTTGGCCAGGTCGCGCACGGCGCGCGGGAAGGCCTGGAATATGGTGTTAGCGGGAAGCATCCGCAGACGCATGCCCTGCTCTTGAAGATCGGCGATGACTACCGAGGTCCGCGAAACGTCCTCGGACAGGTCCTTCGCGTACTCGGCGATGTCGCGGCGGCTCTCGGACAGGAGCCCGTCCACGACGCTTACGTCGTCGGAAAGCGCGTCCATCAGATCCTCGCGAGCGAGCGCCTGGAGCGTCGACTTGATGCGAGTCCACGCCTTCCAGGTCTCTGTGGTCGCGCTCTGCATGGATCTCAGGTCGGTCAGACGCTGCTCTGACTTGATCTGCGAGATGACTACTTCGCTGATCAGGTTGAGCAGGTTATCGACCTGGCTCGTCCTGATGCGAATGGTCGTCTGTACTTTGGCTTTGAGCTCGCCTTCACGCTGTGCCCGGCGAGGTGACTCGCGTTGCACCGTCTCGTAGTCGCCCACACCCTCGTCCTCGGAGTCGGCGACACCCTCATCACCTTCGCTGTGCGCCTCGTCAAACGCCGCGCCGGCGATTTCGGCCCCCGAGGAGGCCGTCACGTCATCCGAGGTACCTGCGAGCACCTCGCCCTGAGCCGTCGGCGCCCCAGATCCCCCCTCCGAAAGGGGCGAAGGATCCTGAGAAGACGGGAAGGACGGCGGCTCGGCCTCACCTGTCGCGATCAGCGCGAGCCGCGCTTTGAGCCCGTCGAGATCCACCGCATCATCGACATTGACGCCGCTGTTGTCGGTGAGATAGACGATGGCGTCGAGTGCCTCGAAGAACGCGTCGCTCATGGACGCCTCGTAGACGATCTCCTTCTCGCGAACGCGCACCATGATGTTCTCGAGCCAGTGAGCCACGTCGGAGACTTCGATGAGCCCGACCATCCGCGAACTGCCCTTGATCGTGTGCGCGTCGCGCATCATCTGGTCAATGATCTCGCGATTCCCCGGGTCAGCCTCCAGGTTGATGACGCCCTCGTTGAGGCGCTGCAGCAAGTCGGCAGCCTCTTCCTGGAACTTGCCTATGAACGCGCTACGATCGAACTCGACCATGGCTCAGGTCTCCTTGTGCGCCGCCCGAGCTGCTCAGCGATCGACGATCTGGAATGCCGATCCGACTTGGCTGGACTCCCGTGCCATGCCCGACAGTACCTCCGCCGACGACGCGACCTGCCTCGAACCCGCGGCCGTCTGCTGCGCGACCGCCGCAACTTCGCGCATGGCCCGCACGACCTGGTCGGTGGCGCTCTTCTGTTGCTGGGTCGCGGCCGATATCTCCTTGGCGGCGATGGTGGTCTGCTCGACCAGATCCAGAATCCGGTCGAGGCTCTCGCCGGTGGTATGAGCAAGCTCCACACCCGCCTGGACCTGCTTGAGTTCCTGCTCCGTCGAGATGACGAGGTCGTTGGCGGAGCTCTGAATCTCGGTCATGATGCCCGATATCTCGCCCGTGG
>Ga0194062_1001001_pt1 | contig 11900 bp, 1 predicted proteins | sample SepL2225m_MetaG_FD_155481 | JGI IMG/M metagenome (GOLD analysis project Ga0194062, IMG submission 155481) | Anoxic zone freshwater microbial communities from boreal shield lake in IISD Experimental Lakes Area, Ontario, Canada - Sep2016-L224-25m | ecosystem: Environmental > Aquatic > Freshwater >... | reverse complement strand
TATTTCCTTTGGCCAGTTTTCAAACTCAGTTATTGTTAGCTGGAGTACTTCAGGAACAGGAATTATTCAGGTCACTTATTCCGATGTCAACAATTGTAATCCTATTTCGCCAGCTACTCATAATGTCACAGTCAAACCCGTCCCGGATGTCGTTCCTTCGGTATTACCGCCTGTTTCAATATGTTCGGGGACCAATGCCCAGGTGACGCTGTCGTCATCCGTCACGGGAACCCAGGCAAACACTACCTTCGCCTGGACTGCTTCGGGAAATGCTGCAACCATTACTCCGGTTCCTTCCACGATCTCAGGAAGCGGGAATATAATGCAGAACCTGGCCAATTCTGGTATGAACCTGGAAGCTGTTATCTTTCATATCACCCCAACAGCCAACGGATGTTCACCTTTGTTACCTTCCGACTTTACTTTTGAAGTAAATCCGGTTGCTTCAGTGAATACGATCAATACCCAGATCATCTGCTCCGGGGCACAAACACAGGCTGTACCCTTAAGCTCAAATATAACTTCTCTTACTGTTAATTATGGATGGACGGTGAACTGTGATCCCGCGATCCCTGTCTGCCCTGCCAACGGAAACTCAAATCCTATTCCACCAACGCTCATCTCGAATACAGATCTTGTCCCGAGGTATGCCACCTATACCGTTACACCTTCAGTGGCAGGCTGCACGGGCACTTCCGGGAATTTCCAGATCCAGGTCAATCCCAGTCCTACTCTTACAACAACTCCTCTGTTACAGCCTATATGTTCAGGGAATACCAGCGTCCCGGTTGTGCTCACAGCAAATGTAAACCCCACTTCTTTTGACTGGACCGCTTCGCCCTCCTCGCCTGCCATCACAGGCTACCAGGTTTTACCGGGAACGGGTAATATCCCTACCCAGACTATTTTCAACTCATCTTCCGTGCAGGGATATGTAAATTATCATATCATTCCTTCTTCACAAAGCGGGATGGCCTGTCCCGGAGCCCCTGCCGATTACAAGATCTTTGTCAATCCCCTGCCCACTCCTGTCATCAGTGGCCCGCAGCAGGCCTGTTACGGCCAGGCCGGGACTGTTTATTCATCGGCTGCCGTTGCAGGTCATGTATATAGCTGGACGGTCACCGGGGCATTAGCCTTTACAGGGAACCCGGGAAATTCCATATCCGTGGACTGGGGGCCGGGTCCTTCGGGAACTATCCAGCTCACCGAGACAGACCAGAGTCAGCCAACAAACTGCAGCACAACCACCCCGGTGTTCAACGTAAGCATTAACCCGGCTCCGGTACCGGTGATCACGGCCAATCCCGCCACAGCTTCACCCTGTGGCAACACCCAGGTGACTTATACCCTGGGCTCACCCCAGGCACTTCATAGCTATCAGTGGACTATCAGCGGGGGTACGCCTGCTTCGGGAAACCTTTCAAGTATCAATGTAAGCTGGGGGAACACGAACCCGGTATCGGTCGATGTTATTGAATCGATTACTTACGCCCCGGGAGTGGTTTGTTCAAGCCCCGCCACAAAAGCAGTTACCCTCAATCTGATCCCCGATGCTGCAGGTCTGATCACAGGACCGTCCAGTGTTTGCCAGGGTTTGTCAAAAACATATGATGTTCCAGCAATAAGCAATGCCGATGGGTACGTCTGGTCGTATGTCCCTTCGGCAGGTGTGGTCACGCCTGCTCCTCCCGCTGGTCCCAGCGCTTCTGTTACCTTTGGAACGACTTCAGCCAGCGGTACCCTTTATGTACAGGGGACCAAGACCGGCTGTGCTTCAGGAGCGGTTTCTCCGGCCTATGCTGTTACCGTTTATCCACTTCCCGACGTCCGGCTGGTGAGCTGTAACGATCTTGTGACTACCACCACCTCAAAGCCTTTTACCTTAAAAGGAGGTACTCCCCCGGGCTCCAGCGGCAGCTATAATATTGATGGGATCGTAAGTGCCAGCGGGATATTCACCCCTTCGTCATTCCTACCCAATACCACGCATCAAATCACCTATTCCTATACCGATTTTCATACCTGCCTAAAAACATCAGATCCTCTTACAATTACTGTTAAACCAGGCAGTACCGCGGGATCCTGTCCGGCATCGTTTTCTGATCCCAGAGATAACCACTTGTACAACGCATTCAGGATAGGAGGAGGAAGCTATTGCTGGATGCTTTCCAATCTTGATTACGGCATACCGACTTCCGATCAGCTGCCTCAAAACGATAACTGTATTGCCCAGAAATACTGTCTGGCTTCCGATCCCATTTGTTCAGCTTACGGAGGCCTTTACCAGTGGGACGAACTGATGCAGTTTCAGATCCCGGCTTCAGGCTCTGTCCAGGGACTTTGTCCGCCCGAATGGCATGTGCCCACCCAGGCCGAATGGCAGGATCTGATCAACGCCGTGGTTGCCACGACACCTGGCGATGCTTTTGCCGGCAGCTATCTTAAAGACCCCAATGCTCCGTTTGGATTTCATGCCTTGCTCGAAGGGATCTTATACCAGAACCTGACCTGGGCATTCACTTCTGCAAACCCACTTACCGCTTCCATGTTCTGGACATCCTCAACCGACGGAACGACCCGGGCTATTGCAAGGGGGCTGAATATATACACTTACAGCGTCTCATTGTATTCATCGTCCAGGGCGAATGCTTTTCCGGTGAGATGTGTGAAAGATTGAAATAAAATTGGCCATTCTGAATAGTTAGAATAAAATATCAATCAGTTTGTTAAAGACTTAAATTTGTTGTAATTTTACATTTGATCCAAGTTTTTCCGCGATACTTTAATAAGGATAAACACAATGCTCAATTATATGAGAAAAAATGACGGTACCGGGATATGGTTTCCTGTCTTCTTTCTTCTCTTCCTTCCTTCGTTTTTTTTCTTTCATGCTATTATTGCGACAGGTCAAACACCTTCGGCAAAGTCAATATTACCCCATGAATACCGAATGGTTCACAAAGTATTATCTGCAAATCCAAGTGGTCCGGCAACAATAATCACAACTACAACTACTACTTCATGCCCGAATTCCGACTTCTCAGCAGGGACTTTTGAAAATTGGTCAGGATGCTTTGGATATTGGAGTTCAAGTGGAATAAAGCCATTTAATCCTGCCTGTAATAATCCGAATGTGCCCTGGTACAATACACCAACCGGAGGCCATTTCTCAATACAAAACCCCGGGGTTGACGCATGTATCGCGGAATTACAAAAAGTGTTCCCGGGAGATGAACATTCAGCTATTCTGGGAAACAGGACTTGCAGTAATGGTGGAGGAGGTTATGTTGATCAGTTAACCTATCAGGTCACGTATGATCCATTAAACAGCTTCTTCATATACCGGTCTGCGGTCGTTTTAGCAAACATCGCCGACCAGGATCATAACACAAGCGATAAAAGACCCAGGTTTACGATTGAAATTAAAGATCATCTGAGCGGAGCTGTTGTTGATCCGGTATGTGGCGCTTATGACCTTTGGCCAGGAGATGGCGTTACGACATGGAACACCGGGCCTAATAGCTACGTCTGGAAAGACTGGAGTACAATCGGCATTGATCTTACGACTTTAACGGGTGTGACGCCCGGACAGGTTCTTGACGTGGTATTCACAGTACATGGTTGTTCTTTTACTGCACATACAGGTTATGCATACATTTCTGCCATCTGTGGTGCCATGAGTATTCAGGTCGACGGATGTGAAGGATCAGGACAGGTTACATTGACGGGCCCTCCGGGATTCACTTTATATGAATGGCAGGGACCCTATTGTCCAAGCTGCACAATGCCACCTCCTGTTTATACCGGACAAAGTGTGACAATCACGTCAGGCCAGGGTGCAGTCACCGGAAATACTTTTGAATTAAACCTTACTGCCGCAAATGGCTGCGAAGTCAACCATGTTCAACAGGTCATTGGATTTACCATCGTTACTGCCGGTTTTACACATGGCGAGGCATGTGAAGGCCAGCAAACATTATTTTATGACATCAGCACCGTAAACCAGAATCAGATTGTAGCCTGGGACTGGAATTTCGGCGATTCATCACCATTGTCACATGAACAGAATCCCGGTCATATTTATACTACAGCAGGAGACTATAATGTTACACTGACAGCGTATTCAACAGAAGGCTGCACAAATACAACTGCTTCTGTTCCTGTGCATGTAGACGCCTTGCCCGTTATAACAATCTTTGGCGACATTGATGTTTGCGAGAATACGACGAATGTCATATATTCTACCGAAGCAGGTAACAGCAATTATGAATGGAGGGTTCCCCAGGGAGGCAGGGTAGTCGGCTCTTTTACTTCACAAACTGTGAACGTCGAGTGGTATGGAGCAGGTACCGGAATACTCGAGGTGAATTACACCAGTCCAACCGGCTGCTCCAATCCGAATTTTACCAGCAAAAATGTGACTATCCACCCCCGACCTGTACCCACAATAACACAATCGCCAAGTGCCTGTCTGGGAGTTACACATACCTGCTCTACTCAATCAGGAATGAGTAATTACGACTGGGTTGTTACCGGTGGGACCATCACAACTCCATCCCCCTCCACATCGAACAGCATTGATATTTTATTTAGTTCAACAGGCCCACAATCGATATCGGTGAATTATGCTGATGCAAATGGATGTACTGCTACGCCTTCCACTACCAGAACCATTATTGTATACGACATTCCCAATGTGATTACAACTCCCTCAACTCCATATTCCGTTTGCAGTGGGACTCCTGCTTCCATTGCCCTTAGCTCCTCAACGCCTGGCCCTACAACGTATGACTGGACTACTGATTGCAGCACCAATATTGCACTGCCCTGTCCTCTGGCTGGCTCCGGAAGTTCTATCCCGGTTAGTGTTTCAACCAATGATGCCAACCAGGGAAATGTCAGCTATCATATTGTCCCCACAGCCAATGGTTGCCCTGGAGCAAACTTTGATTACACTCTTAATGTAAAGCCTTTACCTCACCTGACCAATTCCACCACGACCAAGGCAATTTGTTCAGGATCAACAGCCGGCATCACCCTGGTCCCGGATGTAACAGGGACTACATTTGCCTGGACATCAACAATCATCTCAGGAGCTGTTGACATTTCAAATCCTTCTCCATCACCCGGACTTCTTATTGATGACCTTCTGTCAAATCCCGGAACTGTTGACGGGATAATAAAATATACCATTACTCCTCATGCCAATGGATGCGATGGCCTTGCAGTGGATTATACCGTTACCGTGCACCCGGTTCCTCATCTGACCAATCCGGTCACGACGAAAAGTATCTGCTCGGCTTCAAATGCAGGCATTACCCTTGTTCCCGATGTTACCGGGACTACTTTTACATGGGCCTCGGCCAACACAACAGGCATCGTGAATATCGCAAATCCTTCACCTCAGCCTGGCACACTCATCGACGACCAGCTGTCAAATCCCGGAATTGCTGATGCTGTAATAACTTATACCATCACTCCATCAGCAAACAACTGTAACGGACCCACCACAAATTATATCGTGACCGTGCATCCCGTGCCTCACCTGACCAATTCAACAACAAACAAGGCAATTTGCTCCGGGGCAACAGCCGGCATCACCCTCATACCCGATGTCACGGGAAGTACATATACCTGGATATCGAGCAACACTTCAGGTGTCGTGAATATTTCCAATCCTTCTCCTCAGCCCGGCACAGTCATCGACGACGAGCTTTCAAATCCAGGAACTGCTGATGCCGTAATAACATATTCCATCACTCCATCAGCAAACAATTGCCCAGGTCCTGTTTCAAATTATGTGGTGATTGTTCATCCCGTGCCCCACCTGACAAACCCAATTACAACCAAAAGTATTTGTTCTGCTTCAAATGCAGGGATCAACCTGATTTCCGATGTCGCAGGCACAACGTTTACATGGACATCAGGCAACACAACCGGTGTCGTGAATATTGCTAATCCTTCACCTTTTCCGGGAATCCTGATCGATGATCAGCTGTCAAACCCGGGGATTACGGATGCTGTGAGAACCTATGCCATCACTCCATCTGCAAACGGCTGTAACGGCCCTGCCACAAATTATATCGTAACGGTACATTCGGTGCCTCACCTGACAAACATATTAACAACAAAAACCATCTGTTCATCAGGGAATACAAATTTAGCCCTTACGTATGATGTAAGCGGAACCTTGTTTACATGGTCTCCGCTTGTTACAGCAGGCGCGGTGACCATTAACCAGAATTCAATTCAGCCAGGACTGCTGATCAGCGACCAACTGGTAAATACGGGAAATAATGAAGGGATCGTAAGGTACACCATATCCCCTCTTGCAAACAGCTGCCCCGGACCAACGGTTGAATATTTTATCACTGTACATCCTGTACCCTCAGTGGTATTCCCTGCCACGCCAACAAACCCCCAGGAAGTCTGTTCAGGCTCAGGTGCCATGCTTGCAGTCCCCCTTAGTTCAAATATTACTTCACCGGGAGTATTTAACTATAGCTGGACCGCTATTGCTTATGATCAATTAAATAACCTGACCTCACAAATCGGAGGGTTTATCACACCTAACTCTGGCAACAGTATTCCCTCCGAGAACCTTGTAAGCAGCCTGCTGAACCAGGGATATGTGATCTACGATCTTATTCCCACTTACACATCTAATGCGGTAACCTGCCAGGGAAGCAATTCCACATACCGGGTTACTGTGAATCCCAGTCCCTCGGTACAACCTTCACATACGATACAGAGCATTTGTTCTGCAGCAACCAGCCTGCAGGTGAACTTTACACCTAACGTAACTCCTGTTACTTATAACTGGCTGGCCGTGGAGAATGCCGGTGTTAGCGGGGCTGTTCCCAACGGCACCAGCGACTATATCCCCGCCCAGTCAATACAAACGACATCCTTTTCGCAAGGCCATGTCAAATACCAGATCACGCCCAATTACCAGGGGGGAGGTACATTTCTTTGTCCGGGAGGCTTTTCATACACTACAATTTTCGTCAATCCCATTCCTGATGTAGTGTTTTCTCCTTCGGCTCTTTCAATATGTTCAGGTGACCTGGCCAATGTGAGCTTCGCCACTTCAATCGCTTCAGTTACGACATACCAGTGGAGCGCTGTAACACCTCTGCCTGCCAATGTCACTATCAGCAACACCTCCGGCTCAGGCAATCTGCATGAGATCATCACTAATACGGGCAGTTCGACTGCGATTGTTCATATCAATGTGACCCCAACCTCTGCTGAAGGCTGTTCCCCGTCGACACCCTATTCTTATTCCATTACAGTTAATCCTGCCCCCAGCCCTGTTATCACAGGTCCCTCAACACCTTGCGGGAACTCCCTGTCTACTTATACCCTCGGCCTGTCTCAGTTAAACCATACGTACCTATGGACAGTGAGTGGTGGTACTCCGGTTACCGGAGTAAATTCCAGCATTGCCGTAACCTGGGGCAACATAAATCCCGTTACGTTGGATGTGGTTGAAAGTATCACTTATGCTCCGGGAGTTGTTTGCCCGGCGCACGCTCCTGCACTGGCAGTTAACCTAAAACTCATTCCGGATCCTGCAGGTTCGATCACAGGTCCTTCATCAGTATGTCAGGGATGGACAAGGGCATACACAGCAGGTACAATTGCCAATGCTGACGGATATGCCTGGTCTTACATCCCTTCAACGGGGGTAACTACTGTTTCAAACTTAAACAGTGCTACGCTTACTTTTGCAGCAAATGCATTAAGCGGTAATCTTTTCGTCCAGGGGACTAAGACAGGCTGTGCCTCAGGAGCCGAGTCACCGGCGCTTCCTATTAAAGTTAATCCTCTACCATACGTCCATCTTACTTCCTGTAATGATCCCAAAACGACCACTACTTCCAAGCCTTTTGCTCTGAAAGGCGGAGTGCCTCCGGGCTCCGGAGGTCAATACTATATCGATGGGAACCTCGCCCCGGGCGGGATACTCACACCCTCGGCATTATCCCCGGCAACCCATCTCATCACGTATTCCTTTACCGACTTTAACACCTGTTTGAGCACATCTGCATCGGTTCCGATAACTGTGAGTTCTGGATCAGCAGCAGGGACATGCCCTACGAACTTTACCGATCCCAGGGATAATCATTCGTACAGCGCTTTCAGAATTGGCAGCTATTGCTGGATGCTGAACAATCTCACCTATGGGACCCAGATGACTTCCGATGCCCAGGCCCAGAGCGATAACTGCATTCCCGAAAAATACTGTCTGTCATCCGATGCCAACTGCTTTGCTTACGGTGGCCTCTACCAATGGGACGAACTGATGCATTACAAGATAGCAGCTTCAGGCTCGGTGCAGGGTCTTTGTCCTCCCGAATGGCATGTCCCCAGCCAGGCTGAATGGCAGGACCTTATCAACTCTGTGGCCTCAATGACATCCGGTGAAGGAATCGCAGGAAGTTATCTCAAAGACCCGCTTACCCCGTTTGGATTCCATGCCTTGCTCGATGGCATTTTCTATATGAACAACGCCTGGAAATTCAGCTCTGGCAGTCTAACAGCTACAATGTCATGGACTTCTGCTACTAGCGGAAATCTACGTGCAATCGCCAGGGGTCTGAATAATTACACATACAGCGTCTCATTTTATCCTTCCTCCCGGGCAAATGCTTTCCCTGTGAGGTGTGTTAAGGATTGAAACCCGGGATCTTCACTATTTAATTTGCCATTCACATTTTTCCATGTTTCAGGTTGAAATCAAATTTACCAGCCACTTGAACAAACCTTACATTAATAAAATCGTTGTTTTACAACCATGTTGTTCAATGATTTCTCCTTGGTTCGCTGAGCCGACCACATTAAGTGTTATGTTATAATGTTTTTATTAAATATTCCAAGTTACTGCTAATTGTGTGAATATAATTCACTGTTTGTTATGGTCGTATTGAAATAAAAGGTAACTTTACAGTTAATTTTACGGCATAACATTCTATATCATGATGTTAAAGAACAACCGACTGCTGATACTCCTGATCTTAACTGTCTTGTCTGCAGATCTTATTCAGGCCCAGGATATTACAACTGCCCAATTTCATGGAAAAGAGTTGATGCCTGATAAGGTTTGTGCTGACACTCTTAAAACCGATTTTCTCTGGAAGCCGGTTTACCCTTTCAAAGGACCGACTTCAATCCTTGAACCGGTATCTAAATACCGAATGGTGAGGAAGGTTTTCATGGACGAGAAGAACTATCTGATGGTCCCTGTCACTTCAAACTGTACCAATTCCGATTTCTCTTTAGGAAGTTTCACTAATTGGCTAGGATGCTGGGGATCCTGGACCGCTTCATTTACCCCGGCCTGCAATAACCCCAATATGCCCTGGTATAACACCCCTAACGGAGGAAGGTTCTCAATCATTACTGCCCCCGCACTCCCAGCAACACTTAACGATCCATGCATCAGCGAGATTCCCCAGGTTTATCCCGGTGAAGCGCATTCAGCCCTTATTGGCAACAGAGTCTGTACAAATAATGGTACTCCGGGACAAAGAATTGACCGGCTAACATATCCGATACTCTATGATCCCAACAATAGCTTTTTCGTATGGAAAGCAGCAATTATTATGGGAAACCCTAGTGGCAACAACCATGAAACACCAGATAAAAGACCTAGATTCACAGTTTCAATAAGGGATCATATTACTCAAAGTTTAGTTAGCTCTACCTGCGGTTTCTGGGATATTAATCCAATTGACAATCCCGCTGACTGGACATATATTACTTTACCCGGCAACAATCCGTTTGCATACAGACCATGGAAAACGGTAGGACTGGATTTATCAACTTTTGGACTGACACTCGGGCAACAGATCGATGTCATATTTGAGGTTCACGGTTGTTCACCCGGAGGTCACACCGGCTACGCCTATGTTTCAGCATTTTGTGGCTCGATGAGCATACAGGTCGATGGTTGCGAGGGTTCTGGTTCTGTTACTATGACAGGCCCTCCGGGATTCGAAACATACACCTGGCAGGGACCATTTTGTGCGACCTGCACACTCCCTCCTCCAATATACATTGTCAACCCACTAACAATAAACACATCACAAGGAGCAGTGTCGGGAAATATGTTCACACTTAATGTTTCTTCGGTTATAAATGGCAGTACCTGTCAAGTAAACGGAATTCAGCAAACGATCGCCTTTACAATAGTCACTGCAGGATTTACTCATGGTGAATCGTGTATGGGACAGCAAACCTTATTTACTGACGCCAGCATAACGACACAGAACAATATTGTTGCCTGGGACTGGAATTTTGGCGATGGTTCCCCATTGTCACATGACCAGAACCCCGGTCATATTTATACTGCGGCAGGAGATTATTATGTTACGCTCAAATCCTACTCCACAGAAGGGTGCAATAATACGACTACACCTGTTCTGATTCATGTAAGCCCATTGCCCGTTATAACAATCTTTGGCGACATTGATGTTTGCGAGAATACGACGAATGTCATATATTATACCGAAGCAGGTAACAACAATTATGATTGGAGGGTTACCCAGGGTGGCAGGGTGGTCGGCGCTTTTAATTCACAAACTGTTACAATAGAGTGGTACGGAGCCGGCACCGGAATACTCGAGGTGAATTATTCCAGTCCCACCGGCTGTTCCAACCCGAATTTCACAAGCAAGAATGTGACCATCCATCCCAGGCCCACACCAATTTTAACCCAATTGCCAAGTGCCTGTTTGGGTGTTGCGCATACCTGCTCTACTGAATCTGGAATGACTAATTACGACTGGGCGGTTACTGGTGGGACTATCACCACCCCATCCCCCTCTACATCCAACAGTATCAATATCATATTTAATTCCACAGGACCCCAATCGATATCGGTGAATTACACTGATGCGAATGGCTGCACTGCTACCACACCCACTTCGAGGAGCATTGTTGTATACGACATTCCCAATGTGAGCGCAACTCCTTCAACTCCATATTCTGTTTGTAGTGGCACTCCTGCTTCCATTACACTGAGTTCCTCAACACCAGGCCCTACAACGTATGACTGGACTGCTGATTGCAGCACAAACATCACAACCTGTCCTCCTACAGGTTCAGGAAATCCTATTCCTGTCAATGTATCGACCAGTAATGCTAACCAGGGAACTGTTACGTATCATATCGTGCCTACAGCCAATAACTGCCCCGGTGCAAGGTTTGATTATATTCTTAACGTAAAGCCTTTACCTCACCTGACCAATTCCACTACGACCAAGGCAATTTGTTCAGGGTCAACAGCCGGCATCACTCTGGTCCCGGATATCACCGGAACCACATTCTCCTGGACATCGGCGATCACTTCAGGCACTGTAAGCATTTCTAATCCTTCTGCATCCCCCGGTCTGCTTATCGATGACCTGCTTTCGAATCCAGGTACTATTGACGGGGTAATAAAATACACCATTACACCTCATGCCGATGGATGCGATGGCCCTGCGGTGGATTATACCGTTACCGTGCACCCGGTTCCCCATCTGACCAATCCCGTTACAACGAAAAGTATCTGTTCTGCTTCAAATGCAGGCATTACCCTTGTTCCCGATGTTATCGGGACCACCTTCACATGGACTTCGGCTAATACTACAGGTGTGGTTAATATAGCCGCTCCCTCAACTCAGCCCGGTGTTCTGATCGACGACCAGCTGTCAAACCCCGGAATTGCTGATGCCGTAATAACCTATACTATCACTCCCTCGGCCAATATCTGTCCCGGTCCTGCTACAGATTACGTCGTAACGGTGCATCCCGTACCTCACCTGACCAATTCAACAACGACCAAGGCAATATGCTCAGGCTTAACAGCCGGCATCACACTGGTACCCGATGTCACAGGGACCACATTC
>Ga0194062_1000999_pt1 | contig 11902 bp, 13 predicted proteins | sample SepL2225m_MetaG_FD_155481 | JGI IMG/M metagenome (GOLD analysis project Ga0194062, IMG submission 155481) | Anoxic zone freshwater microbial communities from boreal shield lake in IISD Experimental Lakes Area, Ontario, Canada - Sep2016-L224-25m | ecosystem: Environmental > Aquatic > Freshwater >... | reverse complement strand
CGCCAGTTTTGGTTACGTCAGTCAAACTAAACAAGACAACTCTCACGATAAAGGTGAAACAAAAGATACAACTCACTGCAACGGTTCTACCTGCAAACGCATTCAACAAAGAGGTCAAGTGGACCAGTAGTAATACCCAGATTGCAACGGTTTCATCTTCCGGGAACGTGACGGTTATAAAGCCAGGAACCGCTACGATAACAGTCACCACCGTTGACGGATCTAAGAAGGCGACCTGCAAATTGACGGTCACGCAACCCGTGCTCTCAGTGAAACTGAATAAAGCAACCTTGTCGATTTCCAAGGGGAAAACTGCGAAACTCATTGCGACGATTTCTCCCGCAAATGCGACAAATAAAAAAGTGACATGGAAATCAAGCAGCACAAAGATCGTAACCGTTTCTTCCTCTGGCGCCGTCAAAGGAATCAAAAAAGGCATCGCCTATGTGACCGTCACAACCGTGGATGGGAAGAAGACAGCGAAGTGCAAGGTGACTGTGAAATAAATCAAAGTTGTCAAAATCAACAAATGGGATAAAAATGGGTCCTCTGTTCCTAGGTCCGCGGCAGAGGGCCTTTTATTATCCCAAAAAAATCCCTAGAAAAGGGATTTTTATTCCACTTGGCTTCTTTCCAGCTGAATAGAGGTATCAAACAGAGGAAATCGCTTCCAAATTCTGGTGAAAAGGCGAAAAGGTAAAGGCAATGGGATAAAATCAAGGGCTTCAGGGCGAAAACTGGGATAAAAAGCGCTGGTCTACCGCGGGATGAGGGACAGAGGGGCACTTTTTATCCCAGTTGCCGATTGAGCAGCTTGTTCTTGTGCAATCCAGTAGGGTATGTTAATATTTGGTCATAAATAAGGATTCCGACCGGATCATTGTCGTGATGGAATAGGGGTAACATATTTGGAGGTGCAGGCTTGGATGCTTTCGCTGTAATCATATTTTTAATAGTTTTTATATTAGGTGCATCAATAGCGTCTACCATAAAAACAATGAAAATCATGAAAAAGAAGTTTTGGTGGTTTGTCTTTTCAATCATTATTCCGTATTCTTTGATATTTATATTTGCGATCTTTTACAAAAACAAGTCTGGTGGAACATGGACAGAATTTGAAGGGCCAATTTTTGGGATCGTTCTATTTGTTATTTATTCTGCGATTAATATACTTGTCCAGATCCTAAAGTTTAAAGCTATAACCGAAAAGAAGAAAGTTGAAATTTAGCCCAGAAGTACGGGTGTGTTAAAAAAGGCACCTCTGTTCCTGGTTCCGCGGCAGAGGCGCTGTTTTTAACACATAAAAATCCCTGGAGGACCGATTTTTAACACAGACAGTTAAATCACCTTCGTTATTTCCAAATTATAGGTTGCTGAAAAGGCGAAATGAGTCGTGAAATCGATGATTCCACGACGATTATTTGGCGATGTGTTAAAAAGGGCAGGTCTAAGGAGAATTCTGTGTTAAAAACCAGTGGTCTGCCGCGGAGACAGGCGTAGAGTACCTGATTTTAACACACCCACGCCATTATGCCGACGGCATGCCTCTACCTTCCTGCTTTGCCTTGCGCTTTGCCTTGCGTTCTGCCTTGCGCTTTGCCTTGCGTTCTGCCATGCGCTTTGCCTTGCGTTCTGCCATGCGCTTTACCTTGCGCACGCACTGCCAATTGCCGTTACCTTTCTGCCGTTTTGCTTTGACAACGAGGCGCTCGGAGAGTATAATATTTCTTGCACGACAATTTTTAAAGTCAATTTTTTAAAGATAGAAAGGGGTAGTATGAAATGGAATTTTCACATGAAGTAAAGCAAATGTGTGTTGTTGCAAAAGGACCAAATCACGGGCCTGCACCAATTCCACAAGAAGGCAAATGGACGCAAGCGAAAGAAGTCAAAGACATTTCTGGTTTGACGCACGGTGTGGGCTGGTGTGCACCGCAGCAAGGCGCGTGCAAATTGACACTCAACGTCAAGGACGGCATCATCGAGGAGGCACTCGTGGAGACCATTGGGTGCACTGGAATGACGCATTCTGCTGCAATGGCGGCTGAAATTTTGCCAGGCAAGACCATTCTCGAAGCGTTGAACACCGACTTGGTATGCGACGCCATCAACACGGCGATGAGAGAACTGTTTTTGCAAATCGTTTACGGTAGAACACAAACCGCATTCTCAGAGGGCGGCCTGCCAATTGGCGCCGGACTCGAGGATCTTGGAAAAGGGCTCAGAAGCCAAGTCGGCACGATGTTTGGTACGTCGGCAAAAGGTGTGAGATATCTTGAAATGGCCGAAGGGTATGTGACAAGAATTGGTCTCGACGCGGATGGCGAAGTCATCGGGTACGAGTTTATCCACCTTGGCAAGATGATGGATTTCATTAAAAAAGGTGTGGAAGCGGGCGAAGCACTGACAAAATCAAGCGGCAAGTACGGCAGATTCGATGAAGCTGCAAAGTACATTGATCCAAGACATGAATAAGGGGAGGGTGAATTCACATGGCTTTATTTGAAAGTTACGAGCGCAGAATTGTGCCGATTGAAAAAGTATTAAAGGAATATGGAATTGCCAATCTTGAAGAGGCAAAAAAACTTTGTGACGATAAGGGCGTTGACGTGTATGAACTCGTGAAGTCAATTCAACCAATCGCTTTCGAAAACGCATGTTGGGCCTATATTTTGGGGGCCGCCATTGCTATTAAAAAGGGCCAAACGGCAGCGGCGGACATCGCCGAGACATTGGGCGTTGGGTTGCAGGCGTTTTGCATACCAGGTTCTGTAGCCGATGATCGTAAGGTTGGCATCGGGCATGGTAATCTGGCGGCGCGACTGCTCAGAGAAGAGACGAAGTGCTTTGCGTTTTTGGCTGGCCATGAGTCGTTTGCGGCAGCAGAGGGTGCGATTGGGATTGCCAATTCGGCAAACAGAGTCAGAACCGAACCTTTGAGAGTCATCTTGAATGGACTTGGCAAGGATGCGGCAATGATCATCTCCAGGATCAATGGCTTTACTTACGTGCAAACGCAGTTTAATTACGCGACGGGCGAAGTGAAGGTCGTCAAGGAAAAGGCATATTCAGACGGCATGAAGGCGAAAGTGCGTTGCTATGGGTCGGATGATGTGCGCGAAGGCGTTGCGATTATGCATTTGGAGAAGGTTGATGTGTCCATTACGGGCAACTCGACGAATCCAACGCGTTTCCAACACCCAGTTGCAGGAACTTACAAGAAAGAGTGTTTGGAACAAGGCAAGAACTTTTTCTCGGTTGCCTCTGGTGGCGGCACGGGCAGAACGCTGCACCCAGACAATATGGGCGCGGGACCTGCTTCGTACGGCATGACGGATACCATGGGTCGCATGCACTCAGATGCGCAGTTTGCCGGATCTTCATCAGTGCCTGCACATGTAGAGATGATGGGCTTGATCGGCATGGGCAACAACCCGATGGTTGGCGCTTCGGTTGCAGTCGCTGTAGCATTACAGGAAGCGATGAAAAAGTAATAATAAATTGATGGTTGATTTTTTGAGAAACTATTGATATACTGTACTAGTCATTTTTTGGAGGTGCTTTTATGGGTGCATTAGGTTGGGTCGTTCAAATATTATATTGGATTGTATCACTTGCGATTGTTCTTATCGTATTGTTGCAATCAGGAAAATCGGCTGGTTTATCGGGCGCAATTGCCGGTGGAGCAGAGACGTTTTTCGGCAAGAACAAAGGAAGGACATTGGATGGTTTGTTGGGAAAATTGACTACGGTTGTAGCGGTTGCCTTCATCATTCTTTCTGTTGTGCTTTACTTGATTCAAGCTGGAAAAATCAATATGTAGGTTCGTCAAATTCAAATGAGATGCTGCGCGGATGTTCGTCCGTGCAGTGTTTTTTTGTTTTTTGAGGAAGGGGAATAAGGGAGAAAAATATGGGACAGATTGAGATAGAAAGAAAGAAGCGCGTGTTGGCGTTTATGAAAGAGAAAGTGTATCGGCCGTTGTTGTTTGATGAGCTGGTCAGTGTGCTCGTTGTGCCGAAAGAGGACGAAAGCGCATTGCGCGAGATGCTCGAAGAGCTCATCACGAATGGCGAGATTCTTCGTACTAAAAATGGGCGATTCTCGGTGCCCGAAGGGAAACTGTTGCTGAAAGGCGTCATTCGCACCACGGGGCGGGGATTTGGATTTTTGATTCCAGAAGATAGTGAGTTGGAGGATGTGTTTGTGCCGCCAGACAATATGGGATCGGCCATGAACAACGACGAGGTGATTGTGCGCATCACCAAGCCTGGCAACGCCCAGAAAAAGGCCGAAGGCGAGATTGTAAAAGTCGTCAAACGCAGCAACGCAACCATTGTGGGGCGTTATGAAGAGGGGAAAAACTACGGGTTTGTCATCCCAGATGATGCAAAACTGGATAAGGACATATTTATCGCGAAGGCGGATCGTGGTGGCGCCAAGAACGGGCAAAAGGTAGTCGTCAACATCACGACTTGGCCGGACAGCCGCAGAAATGCGGAAGGACGAGTGACCGAAATTCTAGGTTATCCCGATGAGCCGGGCGTGGATGTGATCGCGGTGGTGAAGTCGTTTGGGATTGCAACGGAGTTTCCAGAGGATGCGTTGCGACAGGCGGAAAAAATCAGACCGCTGGTTTCGGCAGAAGTCATCGCGTCGGAACTTGCGCGTGGGCGTCGTGACTTGCGAGATCAAGTCTTGGTGACCATTGACGGGGCGGATGCGAAGGACTTGGATGACGCCGTTTCTGTTCAAAGGTTGGACGGTTCTGGCAACTATTTGCTTGGCGTGCACATCGCGGATGTTTCGTATTATGTGAAAGAAAACAGCCCAATTGACCACGAGGCGCTCAAGCGGGGCACGAGTGTTTATTTTGTGGACCGGGTGATTCCGATGTTGCCGGAGAAGCTGTCAAATGGCGTGTGCTCCTTGAATCCAAAGGTCGACCGGCTTGCGTTTTCGGTGACGATGACGATTGACAAGACCTCAGGGAAAATCATTGATCATGAGATTTTTGAGAGCATCATCAATACAAAAGAGCGCATGACCTATACCGATGTCCATAAAATTTTGGACGAGGCGGATGTCGCGCTACGCAAACGTTATGCACCGCTGGTGGAGCGATTCGAAGAAATGCGCGATTTGCGCAACTTGTTGCTGGAACGCCGCACGCGACGCGGAGCGATTGAATTTGAATTTGCTGAGGCGCAGGTGCTCGTTGATCAAAACGGCGTGCCGACTGATATCGTCAAACGCGAGATGACCATCGCCAACAGCATCATCGAGGAATTTATGCTAGCGGCAAACGAGACGGTTGCGGAGCACTTTTTTTGGACGGGCCTGCCTTTTCTGTACAGAATTCATGAAGATCCGAATGAGGATAAGGTGAAGATGTTTTCGCAATTCGCGTTTAATCTCGGTTATAAAATGAAGGGCAAGAATCCCAACGCGAGCGGTGGCGGGGCCAAGGAAAAGACGCATCCGCGCACCTTCCAGGAACTTTTGTTTCAGGCGAAGGGCTCGAAAGAAGAAAAAATCATCAGCACCATCATGTTGCGTTCTTTGCAAAAGGCGCGCTATAGCAGTGTCCACGACCGGCATTTCGGGCTGGCGGCGGAGTATTATTCGCACTTCACCTCGCCAATTCGGCGTTATCCCGACCTGCAGATTCATCGTTTGATGAAGGAATATCTTGCGGGCGCGATGAGCGAAACGCGGGAAGCCCACATTGCAAGGTTCCTGCCAGAGGTTGCGAAGCAGTGTTCGCTCAACGAGCGGATTGCGGAAGACGCAGAACGCACCGTAGAGGACAAAAAGAAAGTCGAGTTCATGAAAAAGCATGTGGGCGAGGAGTTTGACGCCGTCATCTCAAGCGTCACCGGGTTTGGCTTTTTCGTGGAGTTGGAAAACACCTGCGAAGGGCTTGTGCATGTCAGCACGTTGGACGATGACTATTACGTGTTTGAGGAAGAGAAATACCGCCTAATCGGCGAACGCACCCGCAAAATTTATGCCATCGGCGATACGGTGCGCGTTGTGTTGTCGCGCGCGGACACCTCGGTCGGAAAGCTGGACTTTGATGTGGTGGAACAAAAAAACGCCCCCACATAAATGAGGGGCGTCAAAATTTCGAGGCTGGGATAGCCTGGTTGCTACTTAAGCTTTAAACGGCTCGAGTGCTTCCAAAAAATCCGGGCAGTCATCGGTGTGAATTTCAACTTTGATTGGCTTGCTTAAATCTAAGCTAAAAATTCCCATGATGGACTTTGCATCAACGACATAACGACCTGATGTCAAATCTACATCATAGCTGTATTTGCTTACGATGTTGACGAAATCCTTTACGTCATTGATTGACTTGAGTAAGATGTTTATTGTTTTCATCTTGTATCCTCCTTTTCATTCAACGTTCAAGTAAATATTACCTTTTTATTCTCGCCACGTCAAGGTTAAAATGAAATCTGTAATCATTTCTGCTATAATTTTATGGAACAGGCATCATCGTTTGTAAAGGAGCAAAACATTTTGAAGGAAAACTATACCGTCGCGTTTTATACACTGGGGTGCAAGGTGAACCAGTATGAGACCGAGGCAATCAAAGAGCAATTTCTTAAGTGTGAGGACGGGGCCAAGTTTACGGTCGCAGCTGGGGCAACGGTCGCGGCGGATGTCTTTGTCATCAATACCTGCACGGTGACCAGTTTGAGCGACCGGAAATCGCGTCAGATGATTCGGCGCGCAATCAAGCGAAATCTAGAGGCTGTGGTCGTGGTAACTGGGTGTTATTCACAAACAGCGCCGGAAGAAGTAGCGCAAATTGAGGGTGTTGATCTGGTCGTCGGAACAAGCGACCGCGCGCGGATTGTGGCACAGACGTTGGAACTTTTGGCGCAACGGCAAAAACACGATGCGGTCATTCGCATTCGCGACATCTCGAAAGAAGCGCTCTTTGAGCCGTTGTCGATTGATGATTGTGAAGACCAGACGCGCGCATTTATGAAAATTCAGGATGGATGCGAGAATTTTTGTGCCTATTGTAAAATTCCGTTTGCGCGGGGACCCGTGCGTTCGCGTCCTCTCGATGATGTCATATTAGAAGCAAAACGCCTCGTGCAGGCTGGGTTTCGCGAAATCGTACTCACCGGCATTCACTTGGCATCGTACGGAAAAGACTTCAAAGGAAACGCGGCCAGTGGAGGCACGTCAAATGGAGACTCGGTCGAAGGAACGTCGCTGGTCGACGTCCTCCAGGCCTTGGCCGCGCCTGAACTGGCGCCAGGTCTGGCGCGCATCCGCCTCGGCTCGATCGAGCCGAGGACGCTCACCGCCGCATTCATTGGGGCGGTCGCGTCCCTGCCATCGTGCTGCCCCCACTTCCACGTGTCCTTACAAAGTGGGTGCGACCGCACGCTGGCGCGGATGAACCGCAAGTACTCAGCCCTTGCGTACGCGGACGCGGTTGCGCGCTTGCGCGCCGAAGTCCCCGACGTCTCGCTGACCACGGACATTATCGTAGGCTTTCCGGGCGAGACCGCCGATGACTTCGAAGCTTCCTACCAATTTGTGAAAGACATTGGCTTTGCCAATGTCCACGTCTTTCCGTTTTCGCCGCGCAAAGGAACGGCTGCGGCGAAGATGGCCGATCAAGTTGCGCCAGAAATCAAAGAAGCCCGCAGCGCCCGCATGCTTGCGTTGGCGACTGACTTGGCGCTACAATTTCACGAAAACATGCTTGGACAGGACTGGGACGTTCTGGTCGAAGAGCAAAACCACGCAGGGCAACATGAGGGGCACGCGCCAAATTTCGCGCGCTTTGTGTTTGCGGGAGCAGGAGAAGAACTGACTGGAAAGATTGTGCGCGTTCATGCGGAAGCGGTGATTGGGGACAAAATCGAAGGAAAATACGAAGAAACATTGAAATAAAGCACGTTGTGTAATAAAATAGAGTTGTAGTTGTGATGGGAGGTTTGTTTATGTTTGAGAACAGAGACACGATGAAGTTCGTCATCGGGGACAAGGTGGAGACGGAGGCAGGCAAATTGCTTGTGTCGGTTTATGAGGCGTTGCTGGAAGGCGGTTATAATCCAGTCAACCAGATCGTCGGGTACTTGATGTCTGGCGATCCTACTTACATTACCAATCACAAAGGTGCGAGAAGTCTCGTGAAGCGGATCGAGCGCGACGAGTTACTTGAGGAATTGATCAAAAACTATCTTCAGAAATGACGATGGCTGGAATAGACAGGGCGGCCAGCAGGTCGTCTTTTTCTTTTGGAAATGAGGCAAAACATGCAAAAAGTGATGATGGCAGGGCTAGAAGTGTCGCGGATGTGCTTTGGGACGTTGACGATGGGACCGCTACAAAAAGGAATGACGGTGGACGAAGGCGCGGATCTTTTGGTGTATGCGTTTTCGAAGGGTGTGAACTTTTTTGACACCGCTGAGTTGTACGGCACGTACCCTCACATGGCAGAGGCGATTCGTCGCATCCGCAGTGCAAGCGGGGAGGCATTTGCTGGGTTGGGCGATCCCGTGATTTCGACAAAGAGTTACGCCTATGATGCGGAAGGGGCACGCAATGCAGTGGAACGGGCACGACGCGAGATGGATATTGACGTGATTGACGTCATGATGCTGCATGAGCAGGAAACCAAGCTGACCATGGAGGGGCACCGCGAGGCGCTGGAGTTTTATTTGGACCAAAAGTCGCGTGGGGTGATTCGTGCGGTCGGCGTTTCGACGCATGCCATCGAAGTGGTCAAAGCCTGTGCGCAAATGCCTGAAATCGACATCATTCACCCGATTGTGAATTATTTGGGTGTGGGCATTATCGATGCGAAAGGCAGTACACCGCGCGCGGAACAAATGCGCGAAGCCGTTGCGCTCGCGCAAAACGCAGGCAAGGGCGTGTTCGCCATGAAGCCGCTGGGTGGTGGCAATCTTGCGAAAACATATGACGATTGCATGAAGTACGTGCTCGGAAACGAGCACATTCAGTCCATTGCCATTGGTATGCAGACGCAGGATGAAATTGATATGAACCTTGCCATTTTTGATGGGGTTCCAGTGCCAGTTGATTTGCGTGCGCGCTGTGTGAAAGACCGTCGGTCGCTCCACGTTGCGGACTGGTGCCAGGGCTGTGGAAATTGCATCAAATCGTGTCAGTTCAAGGCGTTACGCATCGCGACCAGAGGGAATTCAAAGGACGTGCCGCTGGGGCATGTCACGGTGGACCAAAAACGCTGCACGACGTGTGGCTATTGCAGTCGCCGCTGTCCCGTTTTCGCTTTGAAAATTTATTAAAATTGCGGCAATTGAAAAATAATGGTATAATTCATTCGCACATAGGAAAATGATGCAGGAGGGGTCAATGAGCTTTCATAAGATTTTGGGAATTGACTACGGCGACAGCCGCACCGGTGTTGCGATTAGCGATGCGATGGGGTGGACGGCGCAGCCTGTGGAGACCATTGATATGAAACAAGGCATGGAGCAGGTCTTGGCGCGCATTTGCGAATTGATTCAGCTACATGATGTCAGGACGGTAGTGGTTGGATTTCCGTTAAACATGAATGGAAGCATCGGACCGCGAGCCGAACTGACAAGCGCATTCATCGCTTCTCTAGAAACGTTAGCGCCAGCGGTCACATTTGTGAAGTCGGATGAACGCCTCACGACGGTCATGGCAAACCGCACGATGACGGCACTTGGCATCAAGACGAAAAAGAAAAGAGGGTTAGTCGATCAAATCGCTGCAGTGCAGATTTTGCAGAGTTATCTCGACACCAAAATAAAGTGATTGAAATATGACAAAATAAAAACATTGGAGGAACAAAAAATGAAAGATGATTTAAACTTGATGGACGCAGCAAACGAAGAAGATGGCTTGATTATTCTAATCGATGAAGATGGAAATGAAATGAATTTTTTGATTTTGGATGCGGTGGAAATTGAAGAACTGGGCCAGTATGTCTTGGTGACACCTGCAGATACATTTGTGCCAGAAGATGAGGACGACGATGAGGAAACCGAGCAGGAAGTCATGATTCTGAAAGTCATCATGGGAGAAACAGAAGACACCTTTGTTTCCATTGAAGATGAGGACGAAATGGACCAAGTCTTTGAAGAATTCAAACGCCGCGATGAGGAATGTGCGGAGGACGAAGAAGAATGAAGCATAAGCCGCTGTTGCAAGGCGTTCTGCTTTGCGTAGGCTTACTCGTTCTGCTATTCGCCATCTCTTTTTCGAGTGGTTGTACAAACACGCCAGCGGCTACGACGGCACCTGCGACGAGTTCGCCTGTGCCGACCCCAGCGCCAACCGTGGTACCGACTCCGACCCCAGTCCCGACGCCGCCAAACGGGTTTATTATCCCGAAAGCGGATGTCCGACCCATCGCAGTCATGGTCGACAATCAAGGCAGTCGACCTCTTCCACAAGGTGGCTTGAAAAAAGCGCAAATCGTTTATGAGTGCTTGGCAGAGGGTGGTATCACTCGACTTATGCCTGTCTTCTGGGGCACGACCCCTTCCATGGTTGGTCCTGTGCGCAGTTCCCGGCATTATTTTGCCGAATTTGCGTATGAGCATGATGCTATTTATGTGCACATCGGCTGGAGCCCGCAAGCAAGAGCCATCATCAACAGTCTTGGCATTGCAGATGTCAATGGCCTTTATGACAAAGCCTTTTGGAAGCTGACCAACGACCGCAGCAACTGGCAGGACAAATACACATCGTATGACAAAATCATCGCCATCGCGAATAGCAAGAACTTTGACCTAAAGACCAAGCAACCGCGTAGCTTTCTGTACAGCCAGATCATTCGACCGCTCACGGGAAAAGGCTTGAAGAAGGCGAAGGTCGTGGGCATTCGTTATAATTCGCAAGCGGATAATCGCTACGTATATAATCCAAAGACCAAGCTCTATATGCGTTACCGCAACGGCGCCAAACACATGGACCGTGCCTCCGGCAAACAGTTGAGCACCGGCAATATCCTCGTGCAATTTGTGAGTAACTACGGCATCATTGGCGACTACAAGAACCGCCAAGAACTCCAAAACATCGGTTCCGGCAAAGGCTGGTACATCACGTGCGGCAAAGCCGTCGAGATTCGATGGAAAAAGACGAGTACATCCGCAAAGACGCGCTACACGCGCCTCAGCGGCAAACCGCTGGTGCTGAATCCAGCGCAGACGTGGATCCAAGTGGTGCCGCCGAGCGTGCCGATTGTCATGAAATAAGTTATGATTATGTCTTCAGATCAGTTGCCATCTTGAGCAACTTGCCTTTTGTATTTAAACTTGGTTTGGCGATGACCGCGGCGAGTAGTGCATCCAACGTCGTTCCAATACTGGGACCGGAAAAGCCAAGTTGGATCAGGTCCGCGCCGTTGATTGCGAGCTGTGCGAGGGAATAACATTGTTGTTCCGCCACAACCTTCTCGAGCAGTACGTGTTGCATAGCGAAGTCGGCGCGACTGCATGCCTTTTGTACGTACTTGAGAACCAGAAATAATTCGTAGGTGGGGAGTCCCATCAAGTGCAGCGCTTGCCGCAGCATGTGTTCGTTTTTTGGGAGCGCCATCTCGTGGTTGAGAATCAGTTGCGTGACGGCGTGGATGGTTTTGTTGTCAAAACGCAAGTCCCGCAGAACCGCGCGCGCCGCTTCGGGGCTACCTAATTCGCAAAGCAGAATCGCTAAGCGTAACACAAGGACTGGAAATTCCATCTCGGAGGCGAAAATATTTTTGGTCGCCGCCAAAACGGCGCAAGTCTTGTCATTGACCACCTCAGGAAGGATGAATTCGCGCATGCCGAGTGTGTGCAGGAGCATGATTTGTTCGGGATTGTGGCTCAGCAAAAGTTTGCTGAGTTCGTCGCGGATGCGCTCTGCGCTGATG
>Ga0194062_1000998_pt1 | contig 11902 bp, 13 predicted proteins | sample SepL2225m_MetaG_FD_155481 | JGI IMG/M metagenome (GOLD analysis project Ga0194062, IMG submission 155481) | Anoxic zone freshwater microbial communities from boreal shield lake in IISD Experimental Lakes Area, Ontario, Canada - Sep2016-L224-25m | ecosystem: Environmental > Aquatic > Freshwater >... | reverse complement strand
TTTTGCAGTTTGCGATAAAGGCCTTTGAATTTAGACAGGTTGTGCTTATGCAGCCGCCATTCAGGTAAGGCCTGTTGCAAGCTCCATTTGACGCACGTCCGGATCAAAATCCGGATCGCGTCATGCAGCAGGCTGGTGTCGGTTGGAAAATGCACGTTGGTTTTTAACACAAATGAATCGCAGCGCCCCCGGATCAGTTTATGGATATCAAGGTCCAGTAATTGATAACCGGCCCGGATGACTTCAACACTGATTCGATCCATGATTTTTGGCGTAAACAGCCTAAGGTTGTCTTTCAAAGTTTGCAGGCGATAGCGTTTATCGCCATCGAAACAACCCAGTCCCAGCATTTCACGTAGGGTGTTGTGCTGATTGGCCAGCTCCAGTATACGATCATAGTCCGCATTCAACCCAACACGGAGAGATCCTAAAACCAAAATCGACCATTGATCCATGCCTGGACGACCTTTGTTGATTGAAACGGCCTTTGTCCCCTCGCCGTCCATTTTAGTGGGCGCGACTTCCTCCAGGATTTTAAAAACAGCGTCTCTTAATGGCTTGGTCGTAAAAATGTGCTGCAAGCCCAGCAAGATGACCGGAATATCATCACGGGAAAAGACGTCTATTTGGATGTCGGCAATGTCGCGTTGACCGATGCTCATTTGGGGAGGAAATACATTTCTCATAGGGAGTTTTCCAGCGAGAATTTGAAATGTGAGGCACTTATCAGGAGGGTAGCTTGCGCCAATCCCTTTTCGGTGAAAATAAGAAATATAATTATCAGTAAGTTACATGATTTTAGCATTTTCTACGCCAATAGGTAGTTAGTTGATTTTCAAAGTCTTATTGTATCACAACTTATTGTTTTATATTGGCTTATAGGTTCCCGTTCAAGCACTAAATAGGCACCAGGAACGGATTGACCTTGCCTAATGGCATCAGCAATCAGGTTCTTGCGGATCAATACGGTGATTTGTTTTTCTTTGTAATCATCAGGCAATAACATATCGTTATCGATGACCACTTTCGGTGGGTTCTTGCGGATGCTCAGACGAATCTGATTGTCCTTGATATCCACCAGTTTCATGACTTCCATGTTGACATGCAGGTAATCTCTTAGCCATTCGGCTTTACGCTCATTGGATTTACGGCGTTGTTGTACACGTTGTTCCATGACTTTTAAGGCTTCAGCTTCCAGTTCCAGATTGGCGATAAATGCACCGATAGCCAGAGCTTTTGTTTGGAATTGATCTTCGAACACCTCAAGGGTATTTTGAATCAAATCTTGCTGTTCATCAGGACTGAGATCAGTGAGATCGGCGTCATTGAGAACAGCCAAAGCTTGGCGGTATTCTGTGGTTATTTCATAGAGTTTCATAGTTTTCTCGGTTAGTTAAAAGGGATTGAATCATCATAGTCATCATTATTCAGGTAGGAACTTTGATAACGGTTGGGTCTGGTTGAATTGACACGGGCATTAGCACCCGTGTTGTCTTCTTCTTTGGGGAAAGCACTGAACCAGCCATCGAACTCAGCTCCAATAGGGAATGAATTGAGTTTAATGGCAATACGTTCTTCACCCTGGCTAGTTGTCGTCAGGATTAAGATGCCGTGCTGACTCCAGTACTTTTTGTCAGGATTGTTGGTATCCGGTCGTGAGGTGGCGATATTGAAAAAGCGTTTCTCGGACATGAGAATCTCCTTGTTAAAGGGGTAATAGTCAGGCACACAAGGGTAATGGATAGGTTACCCATGTCTTGTGTGCTGACAGGGGTTTTAAGCGGCTTTAAACAGCAGTGGCTTGACTTCAAAGGTATCTGAAGAGAAGCCATTGGTGGAGTTCTTTTTCTTACCGCAATACTTGATTTGGATGGGTGTTTGTCCTGCGATAATGGAACCTGTTTTTAAACATTGTTCTATCACCGCAACCAAGCGTTTCGAGCCATTGGATATTTTGATCCAGGTGCCATCTGGCTTTTGTTCAGCAAAGATGACACAAGGCAATTCCAATTCAGTCACTTCTCCAGTTTTATCATCGACTTTGTCGTAATAGGAATTCTCTATTCCGATCACGACACCGCGCTTGTATTCACCAATTGTTACTGGCGTCCAGTATAAGTAACCCAGTTCAATGGGCTCCTCGATGGCAGCGCTTAAATCAGGTAAGGTGTTGATCGCCAGGGCGATTGGATTCATCACTGATAAACCTGTAGAGGCTGTTTCTGTGACTAAGTTAACGACATTGCTGGTGTCAGTAGGTTGTTGTGCTTTACGAGACATAGGATTGCTCCAAGTTAAGTTTTAAGATTAGGTTAAAAGCAAAGAGACGCAACCGGCTAAACGACAGGTAAAGGTCGCGCAGCCAATCACGTCTATTTGCGGGGAGATTGATGAAGCCTTAGGCTGCCAAAGCAGCTAAGGTTTCATGTTGATTTTCAGGGGAGTGGTGCTGGGATAACGGCATTGAGTTCAACACCTGTAAGGGTATTTCATCAAGGCTGTCATCCAGCATGAGCCACTGAAAATCGGTTAACAAAGGTTTTGATGGGTTCATTTGCATGACTCCAGAAAATTAAGTTAGTGTATAAGTATCAACTACTTGTACCCTATTTAATATATATACCAAATATTTGAAAACTCCAATGATGAACGGCTGTTTACACACGTAAAAGCGGGAGATAAAAGCGCCGTTATTTATTGAAAATGACCCTGATGACGCCTACAAACAAATGCTGCTTATAATAGTGGTTAGTGCTGTATGTGTTTATAAACCTATTGTGGCTATTACCGTGTTATTTAATTGATAATCCAGGCATCCATTAACAACATCAGAATGCTTTCCTATGACGCGTCTTAATACCCAATTACAAGCCACTGGTGCTGAATATCTGGTATTGGGTCAGTTATTAATTCATGGCATCCAAGCTTATAAAGCCCACAGAAATCATCCCGGTTATGATTTGATTGCGGTTAATCCTGATAGTCAACAAGCCTGTCGTATTCAAGTTAAAAGCCGCTTTGCCACCGATTATGGCGGTGGGTTTCCCGATCAGTAATTTTGAATGTGATTTTGTTATCTTTGTCGCTTTGAATAGAGGTTATCGTTATGCCAAAACCAAGGCTAAAACAGGGGATAATTTGGGTGTTATGGAACCGGTGTTTTATGTGTTGCCAATCGATAAAGTTAAAACGGCGCAAAAGCAAACAGCGAATTGGAATAAAGTGTATTTGAAGGATATTGCGGGTGTGGAATCGACTTTGAATGCGTGGCAACAGATCAGCCATTTCCTGAGTGTTATTGGCTGACATTAAAAAGCGGCACGGTTTGCTAGAGGAATTCAATAGGCAGATGACGAAACGTTTTTGTCATCAATAACCTTATTTCCTAGGAGGGAATAAACCATGTGCAAATTTACTTTAAAAGATGTCGCTGTTAATAAACGCACCATTAACCCTTATGCAGGCTTGCCCAAGAAAGGCAGTCTGTTTCGTATTCATCCCGATAACTTTATTCAAAGTTATGTCTTGTTCCAGCACTATAACTGGCACTTGTTGGTCGGTGAGGAATTAATAGAGACCGTTGCTGAAGCTTCCTTTATCCCCGGTATCTTTCTGGCTAACTTGTATCAGGCGACCGATAACTATGATAATAACTATATTGTGGTAGTCTCTTTGGCGGGTACCGGACAGCATTATTTACCGATTATGGAAGAGGCAAAAGGGCAGTGGTATGAACGGATAGATAATGAGCAAAGCCCGTTTGAACCCCGTCCTGACTATGCCAAACAACCCATCTGGACAGCGGATTTTGAGGCGTTGATGAACCAGGCTTTCGAGGGTCTGGTAATTGATGCGTTGGATCACCACTTGCTCGCAGGCAAGCTTAAGAAAACCAGCAAGGTCTAGGCTGACAGCGCTGATCAGCAGGATGTAAAATGAAAAACAATACAGTTCAGTACCTTTCGTGGGTGTTGGACTGTATTTTTTTTCCAGTAGCGCTACAACATTGCAGGCCAATGGGCAGGGTTGATCAACGGTTTATAAATCGTCGGATAAGATGGATGATCGGTAGCCACCTCTTCCAGCGCCAAAGCGGTCATTGCTATTTGACTTTACTGAGCGTCAACTAACGGCCAGGAAGAGTCATTCACGACCGTCCGCTTTATGGCAAGCAACTTTGCGACATGGAGTTCATCTTTGTGCCAACTGCTGCCGGTCGATAAATGTAAGTGGGCGTCTGCTTAACCTTGAAAAGCTGTCGTTTAGAGATCATCAATGATCGCCAGTCACGTACTCTTTACGGCGGTCAGTCTTTGTTACATTTCGTTACAATTTCGAACTGGTTTTTATTTCACATTGACATTAATATACTCACCGAAGTTAACAGCTTTGGTCATTATAAATACTGATTTTTTTAACTTTAACCGCGTGCAATCAAGTTATATCCACAAAATCCATTCACGCTACTACTCGCCTTAACGAGGTACTTATGATGCTGTCTTCGTTTATTGCTATCCATATATTTTAACAACCTATTAGATTAACTCAATGAACCGTATCTTATTAATCGCCGCCATTACAATTAGCACCTTAATGACTTATGCACAAGCCGGACCCTTATTAACTGAGGCATTACTGTTGGAGGGCTCAAAAAAATCCACAGCGCCTGCGCCGGCAGCACCTGCGACCTTACCCGCCGCTGCGCCTGTAAGCACAGGAAGCTTAAATTTTGATAACGCAAAAGCCAAGTGCATGGCCTTGGGGAATACAGAGGGCAGCAATGCATTCAATAATTGTATCGTTACTTTAATGCAATAAGTTGGATATTCTTTAAATACAACCCAGTCAACCGTGTCGGCTGGGTCGATCTTCGCTTAAACAGGACTGACCTCAGGGCCAGCGAAACTAATTACAACTTCACGCCCGCCTATACAAGGCATTTCACTTGTTTTTACGGTTGCGCCGTGCATTTCAGCAATTCGTTGGACAATAAATAACCCTAGTCTGTTACTATTACTAACTACCCTTGCACTTAGCGATTGAGGTGAACAAGAATCAGCCTTCGCACAGACATCAGCACCCGTATTTACAACTACAATAGCCGGTATGCCGCAATCTATGCGGGAACTCAGAGTGACTTGGCCTTCACCATCATGCTGCAGGCCATTATCGATCAAATTATAGAGCAAGCGAGTCAACGCCAGTATTTTGAAACGAAATTTTGGCATATCTGCCAAATCCAACTTTAATGATATTCCCGCACGCTCATATTTGTTTTGCACATCCGACAATAATTGATTGATATCACCTTGCACCCAAGGTTCATTTGCATCAATATTGGAACAGGCCAAATCTATAGCTTGCTTTAGGATGATATTCATTTCCTCGATATCTTCCTTCAAACCCTCTATAAATTTTGATGAATCAGGGTTAAGCATCTCTACTGCAATTCGTAACCGGCTTAATGGCGTACGCAAGTCATGGGAAATTTCAGCCAGATAATCTTCACGCTCTTTTATCATTCTTTGGATATCAGTATGCATTTCATTGAGTGAATCAGCAAGAGCGACAATCTCAATGCAACTGCCCTGGTCTGGTGTAATACATTCAATTTTTAGATCTTTTCCCATTCGCATAGCATCTTCAGCGAGCTTAAGCAGTGGTGTGCTAATGCGTTTGGCAACCCACCAAGCCATAAAAATCGCAGCAATAAATAGGATAAATAGTGTTGATAGAGTAAACCTTTGCATAAATTTATTACCCACAAAGGGGACGCCAAGGGCGAAGAGGGGCGGCTCTTTTTTTTGCACCCAAATTATAGGCATAGGATCAGCCTGGTAGCTGATGGACACTTTTCCTTGCCACAATTGATCGACTGTTTTTGCCGCAGCAAGCAAGGCTGGATAATGTGGCAGCTTGTCGGTTGTATTCTCAACCGTTTTAGAGGCCAGCTTAAAGAAAGCATCCTTGTTTAGCGCTTCAGAAACCTGCCTTATCAGAACAGGATCGGCTTGACTAAAGACAATATCGACTACCCGCAACAAGACAGAAATATTAGTACCGAATCTCGTTCCCACATGCGCAGCGCTTACCAGAAAAAAAACGCTTATGACGATAATTTGCGTGACTAGCAATATCAAAACAAACCGCCGCCAGATTTGACTAACAAAAGTTTGTGGCCACCCAAATTTCATGACGCTAACTGATTCGTAAAAACATACCCCGTCCCTCTCACCGTTTGAATGTATTTAGGCTGCGATGAATCATCCTTAATCCGTTTGCGTAGGCGCGACACCAGCATATCGATGTAGCGCTGATCGACATGTTGATCAACCCCCTTAATTAGATTGGCTAATTGATTCCGTGATTTTGGCTTGCCGGGCGTGCTTGCAAGAATCTTAAGTAGCTCAAACTCATCGAAGCTAAGCGATACAATATGTCCATCGCACAACAAACTCCGAGATAGTATATCCAGCAGAAAGGCTCCAAATTTAACCTTTACCAACTTTGTATCGTGAACATTTAAACTTTCGCCCGAAACCCGACGCAAAATTGCCCTGACACGTGCGACCAACTCAAGAGGTTCAAAGGGTTTTACCAGATAATCGTCCGAACCACATTCCAAGCCAAGGATTCGATCATTGACATGGTCTCTTCCAGTCAAAAACACTAAGGGCGTCATATCACCTTCAGTTCGCAATCTTTTACAAATTGAGATTCCATCTTCTCCCGGCAAGTTTATATCCAGCACCAAAAGATCGCAACGGAATCGTTCCTGTTGTTTCTTCATTTCAATAGCATCTGCCGCCATCAGAGTATCGAAACCTTGGGTTGCAAAATAGTTCGCCACTAAATTACGATGACGGTAATCATCGTCAATAATTAAGATTCTCTGTTTCATACTTCAGACTTAATAAGATTAAGATTGCCTAACAAGTTGACGCTATAAAAATAATAAAATTTTTAATATTACGTGACCCTCAGGCGCTTCGAATACCCTGTTAAATTTTCTATTGATTCCTTTAAGCGGATAGCAGTGCCCATATTATTTTGTAACACAATGTGACAAGTTCCATTGTGTTACACGCAATTATAAAAAGGCCACAAAAACATTAAATATAGTAGGTTCTCATATTTTTACCATTTTATTGTGAGAAAAACCGTGTACTGGTCGCACATAAAAAACTCGACAATAGGTTTACTTAAAAATATATAAAACCCATATAATTCAATATCAATAACAACTAATATTTTTAAGTAATTCAACATTTTTTTGCTGAATGCAAAGTATTATTAGCGTCAACTGCTTTAAAAAAGCGTTTTAAAAATCATTTCGCGTTAGTCAAATATCGTATCCTACCGAAAAACCTGGTCACCTAATAAATAACAAAAAATCCTGGTTGTCACAATTCGTTACAATTTTATACTTGTTATCATTTTATTTTTTACTTAGCCTGTCACTTCCAAAAATAACAATCCCAGGATGCAGCTGTTAGCTTTTGGTATAAGGGATGTAATCACAACTGTTGTGTATCTCCCTCCAGTAAAATCAAAAGTTAAGGTAAAAAACATGAAAACCCATAAGTTGACAGAGAGTCTCACCATCATTAGTCTTGTTCTTTTAGCGAACGGCATGGTGCTGGCCTCTCTTCAAAATAATGATGTCGAAATATAAAAGAGTTGCCCCCCTTTATATCCACAATCATACCTACTAATTTTTTAAGGTACCTTTATGCCTACCCTTAATTCATCATTAAAAATATTGGTTGCAACAACCTATGGACTATTGACACAAACTTGCTTAGCAGAGAAAGAGGCGCAACAATATTGCCCCCCTAAAGTTATTAAAACAGCAGTTAGAGAAGCCAGTGATCAACCACATAGTATAGTTTTAAGTGGAATTTGTCTTGAAAAAGTCACCCATATCTTTTTTACCAAAAAAGAAATGGGTGCAACCGAAGAGACGGTAATTAGCTTCGAACAACATTCGGCATACAAAACTGATCTCGTCTTTCCCATCCCCAAGCATGCCTTGCAAAAAAACACCGATGACTCGCAAGTGGGCCAGAATTTATTACAGCTAAAGAGCTGTAATAATTCCGTTTTAAAGTCGGACTGTGACTCATCCGTCGAAGTCATGATGCCCTCCTTCTAGCCACAAGCATATGCCCTATAGCATTCTTACGGCTCCAATTTTTCATAACTTTCTATAACCCAAACAAAATGTTTTCTTATTTAAAACTTGATAATTATGCTGTCGGCGTTCCTTTTATTGTTTCGGTTGTTATAACGTCTGTTATAGGACTGGTATTCGTCAGGCGGCTTTTTCGCAAAGAACAAATAGAAGCTTGTCATCAAGTTGGAGGAACTATTATACAAGTCATGGGTACGCTTTATGCAGTTACATTAGGACTTATTGTTCTTGATGCCATGGCAAAATTTAACGCTGCCGAATCTGTCATTTTAAATGAATCACAGTCATTGTTGGTTGTATTTGAACTTGCCGAGCAGTTTAAGGATCAGGGCAAGGGAGATGCAATTAAGCAGTTAACCGAAGAGTATATTCATCAAGTGATTTCTAATGATTGGGAATTGATGAGTCAAGACATTTTTAATTATAAAGCACACGATATTCTAAAAGAATTAATTAATGTTGTTAAAAAGATTGAACCTAAGACAGAAAATGAGAAACAAGTGCTACCAATTTTATTACAAGAATCTATATCCGTTTGGAAATATAGAGTTGCAAGGGTTAATCAATCACAATATGGGATTCCTCCAATCGAATGGGTCATGCTTTTAACAGGTGGTGTGATAACGATAGTATTTACTTACTTTTTCAGAATTGAAAATCAAAAAGTACAATCCATTATGACGGGTTTGTTTACGTTAATCATTGCCATGAATTTGTATATGGTTCTCTTATTTTCTGAACCCTACACGGGTAATTTTCAAGCATCAAAAACATCATTGATAACCATACAAGGGGTTATGAGAGGCATTTACTTTGACAAAAGTAATAAGGATTAATAGAATCAAGTCATGTAATTACAAACTTGGGACTTTGAAAGCTCTGTTCTAATCGGTGCCTTTTTCTACGGACTTTTTGCTACTTTGTTTCTTTCTATGCGACCTAGATTGTCCGAATGATAATCTTAAACCCTCAAGAACTTGTTACGGTCTCATTCCTGTTTTCTTTTTTACCCACATGGTTTTTCAATATGAATTTTGCAAACAAACTCTAGATACCTTTAAGTCCCAAAGACCTTTAAAAATGAGTCAAGTTTAAAAACTCGGGCAAAAATAGACCTACCCCATGAAAAAAGGAGTTTGCCTAGAAACAGTCGTGAGTTGCACCACTTACGGATATTGCCGGGAATAGGCGCTGGCGGATTAAACCGCGACAGCGTAACGTACATAAGTGTACGTTCATGAGTCCGATTTACAGGAATTACATGTGCATCCTCACGAAGTGTCAGCCAATGTTGGCTAAGTCATAGTTTACCAATAATCGAGCCAACTCACGACTCGTTGGTCTGAGGCGGAGCCTCGTTAGATTTATAGCGCCTAGAAATTTTTTAACGAAACCTTAACTTGTCCACCTATGATGCATTGGTTCAGTCAAAAGGAAGATGGTAAAAGTTCTGAGGTAAGATGGATCAATATGGTTCCCAAGTCTATGCATAATTCACATTATTTAAAATCAAACCCGGTTAACTCTTTTAAATTTATCAGGATTTTTCATATTTTGATTAAACTCAAATATTCGCCAAATGGATTTTTCAATTTATGAGTATTGATGTATCTTTGTCTAATCCGAATGGGAAAGCAGATAAGGCTAAGTTAAGCTTGCTACAGGTGGTTGGGCAGTCTTTCTCTGTTGGTCCTTTGGTTGATGTAGCATTGTTTTTGGCAATTGTAGCTGCTACAGCAGGTGCCGTTGGACCATTGGCTGTTTTGTTGGCATCAATTGGTATGGTGGCATTCTCGATGGTAGTGGCTTTTTACGCCTCAGAGACGGGTGGCGCGGGTGCAATTGGTGATTATATTGAGCGTGCATGGGGGCGTGTAGCAGGCGTTGGAGCTCTTGGAATATATATCTTATCTCTGGTTTTTTCCGGTGCAGCAGGCTTTTCAATTGCAGTAGGCGTATTGGTCTCCAAGTTTTGGGTACTTTATTTTGGGTGGGACTGCCCGTGGTGGCTTGGTGCCCTGGTAGTCGTTTTATCAGCTTGGGTTTTGAACTTGCGAGGTGCTGCTACAGCTACAAAAGTGCAACTTTTATTGATTTCGGTATCGGTAATTCCCTTTGTATTAACCGCAATTGCAGCGATTATACAGGCAGGATCGGAAAATACCTTGGCTGTATTTTGGTGGGGTAACCCTTATCATGGTGATCTTTTTGAAGCCCTGCTTTTTTCAGTTCTCCTTTTTGGCGGTTTTGAAACCGCTGCTGCGCTGGCGGAGGAGACCGATAATCCAAAGCGCGCCATCCCGTTAGCCTTAGTGGGGACAGTCGTGGCAGTGGCTTTACTGCTTATTCTTTGCTCCTATGCAGGGACTATGTTTTATGGTCAAGAGCATGTTGAAAAAGCTTGGGGCAATATTATGGATGGATATGCACAAATGGCAGATAAACTTTTGGGGCCATGGGCTGCTTTATGGATTAGAGTGGGCGTGTTAATAGATTTCTTTGCTATTTGCGTCGGGTTTACTTTGGCAGCAGCACGCGGGTTGTTTTCACTGGGGCGTGCAGGGTTATTGCCAGCGGTTCTTTCCCGTTCTAATCAGCTAGGTGCTCCATCGGCCGCGGCTACGTTGATACTTTTTTTTGCTTTACTTACAATACTGGGCGGATTATGGGTGCCAAACGAGATTCGGTATGACACAATTTTTGTAGCTGCGACCGGTCAAGCGCTCTTACTGGTGGTGGTTTATAGCGCTTTATCTTTTGGGGCATTGCGTCTTCTTTGGCGCGCTGGAAAGCAGCCTTGGTGGCGTTGGTTGGTTTTTGTTCTGGCTACTGTCGCACCAATACTAGCTTTCTATGGGACGGTTGTGCCGTTGCCAGAGTATCCGGAGAAAGTGGGTTTTTTTGCGGGCATATTTGCCATAGTTTTGGTGATTCTGTGGTTAAGCTGGATAAGACGTAAAGGTTTGTTGTAAGTTTTTTGGTATCTACAGAAAGGCAGGGTAAATCGCACATCCACAATGGTGGAGGGTAAAAAACATCGGATCTGCAAAATAGCGAAGAATTTGGATAGACTGGAATACACAACACTCGGTCAGCAAATAATTTGGAGAGTAGCTGCAGTGATCTCAGCTTCCAGAAACGCGCTACCGTCCTAGTAGAATAACCATGTTAGGCATCTGCATAAAGATGGGCAACGGTGCCTTTTATGGCACATGCGGCATTGGTCTGTACTGGCAGATTAGCTTCTGCCAGAAACAGGGATAATTCGATAAGTTGTTTGGCCGCTTCTTATAAAAAATAGCGAAATCATTTCGTCCAGTAAAACGCTGTCACGACCCAGGTGGTAAATGGCTGACTGATCCACTTGGCACCCTAGAAGCGACTGACCGCTTTACGTGAGCATGCTGCCATTGGTAAATCTAAGTTCTATGACAGTTGTGGGTCGATAGTGCTACTTTGCCAACGACCGGTATCGGGAAGCTTAAATTCATACCTGAATGTCGGCAAAGGGTCGGGAAGAGACTGTGATGTCGTTAAAATTTTACAAATCTGAATGGCCGGTATTGAGAATTGAATTTTTGAAGCTGACACATAGATGCAAAAGCCATTTTAACGAGCTCCATATGAACGGATTATGAATTTTATGGTTCAAATAAGGAAACAATCTATAAATACCTAGCGCCATTGTCAACAATAGAAATCGTCACT
>Ga0194062_1000995_pt1 | contig 11909 bp, 10 predicted proteins | sample SepL2225m_MetaG_FD_155481 | JGI IMG/M metagenome (GOLD analysis project Ga0194062, IMG submission 155481) | Anoxic zone freshwater microbial communities from boreal shield lake in IISD Experimental Lakes Area, Ontario, Canada - Sep2016-L224-25m | ecosystem: Environmental > Aquatic > Freshwater >... | reverse complement strand
GACGTTTTTGGATTAAAGAAGTATCCGCGCAGGGCGCCACATTGTATCTGGCGTCCGGGACGTCCCCATACACCTTCAGCGGTCAAATTTACGGCAGCGAAAGCACCCCCACGGCCCCGCAGGCCCAGCGGCGCACTTTATCGGTGTTCGGTGATCGCACCAATCTAAACATCCACATTCCCGCTTCGTATATGGCCCAACCACTGCAAGTATTGGTAACCGAGGCCCAGAAGGTCACCCTCCAGATCAAACCGCCGTCCGTCACCGACCCTATGGATATGCTGGTGCGGGTATCAACGCTATTGAAATATGCGGATAAACTGAGCAACTCGGGTTCTTATGGCCAGATGCTTCATTTGCGCCCCGGTCAGACCGATCCGATCACCATCCCCGTCGCGGTGCCGACCCAGCAATACCGTGCCGATGGCACAGCGCACAAGCTGGAGGAGTTCCAGCTCTGGATCTATGCCAGCCCCGGCAGTCCGCAACCCAATATCGGCGCCAAAACCATACCGTTGGACCAGCCCAACCAGACTTTGGCCGTAGCTCTGGATAACGGCCAGATAATCACCGGCAACGTGGTGGATAGTGCCGGCCAGCCGGTGGCCGGGGCGGTTGTGAGTCTGCTCGTTCAGGTACCCGGCGATCCCAAGAAATCTGCCCAGCGGGTATATCAGAGTAATTTCACGGACATCACCGGCGTCAAGGGTACTTTTTGCCTACCGCAAGTTCCTGCCGGCAAATATCAGGTGGAAGTGCGCACCACCGATGCCCGGAACCTGAGCGTCAGCCAACGGCCCACCATTGAAGTGAAGGCCAATGCGGTGCCCGCGCCGCTCGCGCTGACTTTGGCACCCGCAGTGCGCGTCACCGGCCAGATTCTGGGGGCAGACGGCAAGCCCACCACCGGACGGGTGGCCATATCCCACACCGATTTCGTCGCGCAACGGCAAGATTTGATCATCCGCCATGCCACGGCCAGCCTCCCCTACGAAATCATCGGCCTGATCCCGGGCACCTATACCGTGATGGGCTATGCGGTAACAGCCAACGGCGGGGCCACCAAGCTGGAAGGCAAGGTCGAACTCGAAATCACCGCCGCCCAACTCCAGGCGGGCAAGCCGATCCAACTGGATATTTCCACCCATAAACCGACCGAAATCATTGAACCGTAAGAAAGCAACTGCGGACTTACCCCACCGCTACCGGCAAGCTACAATACGCGGTGTATGAATACCGCCGCGTCAACTTCGCCCTACCGCATCGCTTGCGTGTCGTTTCTGAACTCGCGCCCGCTGATTGATGCCCTGACCCGGCGGGCCGATGTGGATTTGGTGCTGGATGTGCCCGCACAATTGCTGCCCCACTTGGAAGCACGGCGGGTGGAAGTGGCACTGACTTCCGTAGTGGATTACCAACTCGCCCAACAGCCACTGCAACTGCTGCCGGTGGGGATGATCGGCTGTAACGGGCACACGCTGACGGTGCGGCTGTTTTCACGTGTACCGGTGGAGCAGATCCGCACCCTGAGTCTGGATGCACACAGTCATACCAGCAATATTCTGGTGCAGCTTATTTTGCGCGGCCGTTATCACAGTCCGCTGCAACAGGCCCTGCCGGGACTGGCCGACGCCGATGCCCGACTGTTGATCGGCGATAAGGTCGTCACCGCCGCGCCGACCACGACTGAATACCCTTACCAACTGGACCTTGGGCACGAATGGAAAGAATGGACGGGCTTGCCGTTTGTATTTGCCATGTGGATGGGGCTGGCGGATGTGGACCTGAGCCGCTATCGGCCCCTGCTGGCGGAAGCCATCACGTCAGGCCTAGCCGACATTGACGGCATCATCACCCGCGAAGCCCAGCGTCACGGCTGGCCCACTGTGCTGGCGAAACAATATCTCATGGATTACCTGCGCTTCATCCCCGATGCCCAAGCTCTGGCCGGTCTGCGCGAGTTTTTCCAGCGTGCGGCTGCGCTGGGTTTGCTTTCCTGTCCGCGCGCGGTGGACGTGGTTTAGGCAAGCCCACGCCTCACGCCTGCTGCAAAAACGCCTCATTTTCGCGGTACCACGCCACAAAGTTTTTGACGCCGGTACGGATATCCGTCTTGGGCTGATAGCCCAGCAACTTCTTGGCTTTGCTGATGTCTGCCCACGTGCGGTCCACATCGCCGGATTGCATGGGGAGTTGGTTGATCTTGGCGGGCTGGCCGCAGGCTTCGGCCACCACGTCAATCAGTTCGCGCAGCCGGATGGTCTGGGTGTTGCCGAGGTTGAAGATTTCATAACCCGTGTCGGCGGTGATGGTGGCGATAATCCCGCTGACAATATCGTTGACGTAGGTGAAGTCGCGGCTCATCGAGCCATCGCCGAACATGTTCACCGGCTGACCACGCAGGATCGAACGCGTGAAAATATGGATGCCCATATCCGGGCGTTGCCGCGGTCCATATACGGTGAAAAAACGCAGGCAGGAAATTGGCATCTTATACAGGTGCCAGAACGTCCAGGCCATGATCTCGTTGGCCCGCTTGGTGGCGGCGTAGGGCGAGACGCATTGCAAACACGGATCGGTTTCCGTGAATGGCACGGTGTTGGTATTGCCATACACGCTGGAACTGCTGGCCATGACCACGCGGCGACATTGATGCTGCCGGGCCAATTCCAAAATCAGCGTCGTTGCCTGGCCATTGGAGCGTTCGAATTCCATGGGGTTCTGCAGACTCGCCCGCACGCCGGCCCGTGCGCCCAGATGGACGACATAATCAAACTTGCAGCGCGCGAACAATGGCCGCATCACCTCGGCATTGGCAAAGTCGGCTTCCACCAGTTCCAGCCGGGGGTTACCGGCATGATGGGCGATATTGCGCCGCTTGATGGCGGGGCTGTAAGCATCGTTGAAACTGTCCACAACCACAATCTGCCCCCAGCTATCCTGAGCCAGCAGTTGATCCAGCAATGTCGAACCAATAAAACCGGCGCCGCCGGTAAGTAACAAGGCCATGGGGTAACTCCTGCAAAGCCGCTATGTTACAGCAGGAAGCGTGCGGGGACAAAGCCCCTTAGCCTAGCGGGCATGAATCTGGTCGGAAATAATCAGCCCATCATCGAGGGTGATCACGCGCTGGGCCCGTTCCGCCATGTGCGGGTCATGGGTCACCATCAGGATCGTGCGGTTCCCCTGGGCGGCGATTTCCTCGAAAATATGGGCCACATTCTGGCTGTTGTGCTTGTCCAGATTGCCGGTGGGCTCGTCGGCCAACAGGATATCGGGGTCATTGGCCAGCGCCCGGGCCAGCGCCACGCGCTGTTGTTCACCGCCGGACAGTTGGGTAATCTGCCGGTGCGTTTTATCACCCAGCCCCATCATGCCCAGCAGTTCTTCGCCGTGTTTCCGGGCGGCGCGCTTGGTCATCCGGCCCAGTTTCCACATCGGCAGGCAGACATTTTCCAGCGCGGAAAACTCCGCCAGCAGGAAATGGAATTGGAACACAAACCCGATCGCCTGATTGCGCAGACTGGTCAACTGGCCATCATCCATGGTGCGGGTGGATTGCCCGTTGAAATAGACCTCGCCGTGGGTCTGGCGATCCAATCCGCCCAGCAGATACAGCAGCGTGGACTTGCCCGATCCCGAGGCCCCGACAATGGAGACAAACTGTCCGCGCGGGATATCCAGATCAATCCCCTTGAGCACCAGTTGCTGGGTCAGCGGGTCGGTACCGATGACGCGTACCAATTGCCGCGTGGCCACCAGCACCTCCGGCCCGGGCGCGACGATGTCAGGCCAGGCATAACCGGCCAAGTCCGCGGGGGTATCGAGCAGTGGTTGGGGGGTGGTCATCAGTGGCGCCCCCGCAAGATGTCCACGGGATTAAACCGCGCCGCGCGGCTGCTGGGCAGATACGCCGCCAGCATGGTAATCACCACCGCCGCACAGGCGGCGACGATATAGTCGCGCAGATTTTCGTGCATCAGAATGCCCTGAGCTTTGACCAGACCTTCGACGGGGAATTTGAACTGGCGGATGATGTAGATGATCGAACGCGCCAATCCCGTTCCCAGCACCGCCCCCACCACCCCAATCATCAGCCCCTGCAACAAAAACGCATATCGGATGTCCATCCGCGTCAGGCCGTAACTGCGCATGATCGCAATGTCCCCGATTTTTTCCATCACCGACATGGTCAGAATGTTGAACACGCCAAACGCCGCCACCACCAGAATCGCCCCGCAGATAATGTTGGTAATCGCCTGCTGGATCACAAAGATGCTCAGGAAATTATTGTTGGCTTCCTGCCACGATTCGGTTTTGTAGCCGGTGATGGCTTCGATCTGCGCAGACAGCGCCCGGGCCTGATCGGGATTATCCCCCTTGACCACGATCTCGGAAATAATATTGGGTTTGTCCAGCATCACCTGGGCATCGCGCAAAAGCATATACGCCCGCGTGTAATCCACCGGCGTCACCCCGGTGGAAAAGATGCCCACCACCCGTGCGGTGGTCTGGGCCCCGGTGGGGCCGGTCAGCGTGACGGAATCATCCGTCCGCGCCCCAATCACCCGCGCCACACCATCGCCCAGCAACACCCCGTTGGCCGTCGAATACAGCCGCTCGAACGAGCCGTCCACAATCTTGTCGCCGATGCTGGTCACGCGGGTCTGTTCGCGCGGTTCAATACCGATGACGCTGATCGAAATCTGCTTGGCCCCGTAGATCGCCACCATGTTCCCCGTCACCGTGGGCGCTGCGGCCACCACGCTGGGCAGATTACGCACCATCTCCACCACCCGGGCGGGGTTGCGGATTTTGGCCACTTTGTCCTGGGGTTTCTGGCGGACTATTTCCACCAGATTGTTCTGGTCCTGATACGACTTTTCCAGAAACCGCGTCACGGTCTCACGCGGTTCGTTCTGGATAATCGCATGCCCGCTGCCTTCGACGGTTTCCTCGATGAACTTGACCTCAAAGCCCTTCATCATCGCCGACATAGCCACAAACACCGCCACACCGATGGCCACACCCAGCACGCAGATCAGCGTCTGCCGCCTCCGCCGCAGCAGATAACGCACGGCCATGTGAATTTGTAGATTCGTGATGAACATAATATCCCGGCGCCACCGCGCCCGTCTTACGGCTTATCCTGATCACCCTTGCGCAGCGGTACCACCGGCAACGGCGCGGGCGGTAGTTTCACCGGCGCTACCTGCTTGGCATCCAGCACAATCGCCTGCCCGGCCTCGAGCCCGGACAGCACTTCATACTTTTCCAAACTCTGCACGCCCAGCCGCACCGGCCGCGGGACATACTTGCCCGCCTCGGAAACATACACCGCCCCTTCCATCACCGCCGACGACGGCACCAGCAGCGCCTGCTCGCGCACCTCTTCGATAAAATTCAGCTCCCCGGTCATGCCGATTTTCAGACCCGCAGGCAATGCCTCAAACCGCAATTTCACTTCATACGTTTTGTTCAACTGATTCGCCACCGGCAGCACTTCATACACCTTGGCCACAAACAGTTTTTCCGGATAGGAATACAACTGCATCTTGACCTCTTGCCCCAGCCGCGTGCGCGTGACATCCTCCTCATCCACCGCCGCCTTCATCACCATGTCGGCGGGATCGGCCAGCAGGAACAGCGTCTGATTCAGCGCCACCACTTCCTGTAATTCGACATGCCGCTGCAGGATGACCCCGTCCACCGGGGCGCGCACTTCCGTATCGGCCAGGTTGGCACTGGCCTTCCGCAGATTGGCCGCGGCCACATCCACGCGTTTTTGGCTTTCGATCCGCCAGGTGCCCAGCCGGCTTTCGTAGGCGGCAATCTGATTGGCCCACTGCACATACGCCCGCCGGGCATTGTCCAAATCCGTGGGCGACGAATTGCCCTTCTCGGCCAGCGTCTGGGTACGTTCCAACTGTCGCTGGGCGATTTCCGCCTGCTGTTTGGCTTCGTTCAACAGCGCCTGCAATTCCTTGCGTTGCGGGGCCTCATCAGTAGCCTGCGCCTTGGCTTCGGTTAATTCCGCTTCCGCCCGTTCCACCTCGAAACGCAATTGCCGATCATTAACCCGCGCCAGAATCTGATCCTTTTTGACCAAACTTCCTTCGCGAACCTGTAAATCCACCAAATTGCCCTGCGCCTTGGATTTGATCACATATTCGAAATCCGGCCGCACCGTCCCGGTGGCATAAAACGCCCGAACCACCGTGCCTTTTTGCACGGTGTACATGGGGACCGTTCGCTGGCGGTTCCATACGAGATACCCACCCACCCCAACGGCGGCCACGATCAATATCACCACCAGAATGGGCACAACACCCCATCCCGCGCGGGCTTGTAACTTTGTCAGCATAACCACCTCATCCTTATGGCATCATTCTAGGGGTTCCACGCGGCAAAGACTGACTTTGTCCGCAATTCTGACTTTCGCCGATAAAATGGCTAATATATCCAATATATGGTCATTTTACCGAAAGTCCCAATGTTATGCTCCGCGCTGTGACGTTACGAAAACTCCTGATCTCCGAAACCTCGCAGCAGCAAGTGCTGTTCCTGCAAGAGGTTGACAGCGATCGTATCTTCCCGATTGTCATCGGCACCCATGAGGCCACCGCCATTTATCGCCGGCTGCGCGGCCTGCCCACGCCGCGGCCGCAAACCCATGACCTGCTCGATGCCTGCATCCGCCAGATGGGCGGCCAGATCGAACGCATCATTATTGATGACCTGATCCAAGGGACCTTCTTCGCCAAAATCGTGATCAAAATCGGGGAAAAGACCCTGCATCTCGACGCCCGGCCCTCTGATGCCGTGGCCCTGAGCGTCGGCCCCGAGCCGGTGCCCATTATGGTCACCGACCACGTCATCGAAGCCGCCAGCAGCAACGGCCACACGCCCCCCACCGCCACGGAATAACCCCTGCGGCGGCGCCCCGGCCACTCGTAATTCGTCGCATTCCCGATTATTCTCTCCCCTACATCATGCTAGCTTGGCTCCATCGTCACCCTCTGCTCGTCGCCGTCGTGGCCTTCACCCTCGGTATGGCCGCAGGTCGTTTGCTGGACCCGCTGGCCGGGAGCCTGATTATCCTGCTGGGGGCAGGGCTGATCGCATGGGGCCTGCTGGAATGGCGCTGGCCCACACGGGCTTGGTCTACGGTAGCGCTGCTGGTGGCACTCCTCGCAGGCGGTGCCGCCTGGTGGCAGTTGGCCGTCACCATGCGCCCGCATACCGATCTGGCCCTGCGGGTTAATACCGAGGGCGTGCATCTGGCTACCGTGCGCGGCGTGCTGCTGACCACGCCCAAAACCGCCCACGCCAGTAGCATCGGCGAACCGCGTTTCCGTGCCCTGATGGAACTGACCCATCTCCGGCAGGGCGCCGCTTGGATTACCACCAGCGGTCAGGCACAATGTTACTTTGTGGCCACCTCGCCGCCCGAGCGCGGCACCACGGTCGAGGCCGATGCGTTTGTCAGTCGCATTACCCCGCCCCACAACCCCGGCGAATTTGATCTGCGCCATTACTGGGCCGCGGCGGGGATTGATTTGCAAGTCGCCTGCACGCATGTCAGCCAGTTCCGCCCACTCGCCGCCGGAGAGGGCGGGGGCAATATTTTGGATACCTATCGGAATTTTCTCGCCGGGCGCTTGCGCGGCTATCTCGTAACCGAGGATGAAACCGACCCTACCGCCGATACCCTCGCGGCGTTGGTGCTGGGTCAGCGGGGCGATATTCCCGCCGTCACTGAGGCCTTTCAACGCAGTGGTTTGATGCACCTGCTGGCCATTTCGGGGGGACACATTATCGTGGTTGCCGGGTTACTCGCCTGGGTGCTGCGCTTGCTGGTGGCCCGGCCGTGGCCACGCACCATACTGGTCACCCTCGGCGTAGTGGCGTATGTGCTGGCCACGCCGTGCGACCCGCCGGTGGTGCGCGCGGGGATTGCCTGCGTGGTCATCCTGGGTGGTTTGTGGCTGGCCCGGCGGGTGCAGCCGCTGAATCTGCTGGCGCTGGCGTGGTTGCTGGTAATGCTGTGGCGTCCGCATGATCTGACCTCGGCGGGATGTCAGCTAAGTTTTCTCTGTACGGCGGGGCTGTTGCTGCTGGCCAGTCCGATCTATCACGCCTTGGCGGGCGTGTGGTTGCCACGCTGGGCGGCGATCGCGCGGGCATCGCAAAGCTGGTACGACCGGGGCCGCACCTATAGCGCGCAAACTGCGTTGGTTATGCTCAGTGCCAATCTGGCCGGCTGTCTGGTAGCGCTGCCTTTATTGGCACTGCACTTCAACCAATTCACACCGTGGGCCATACTCACCGGCATACTCGCCCTGCCCTTGGTAACGGTTGCGTTGCTGCTGGGTTTGGTGCAACTCACGCTTGCCCTGTTGGTGCCACCGCTGGCCGCACTGTTCGCCCCGATCGCCCACGTCGTCACCGTACTGATGAACGCGGCCATCCAATCTGCGGCGGCCTTGCCTGCCGCCAGTAGCGCGGTGCCCGCACCGCCGGGATGGTTGGTGGGGTTGTTTTATGTCGGTCTGATCCTGTGGCTCGTACTCCACCGTGGGCCCACGCGTCGGTGGCTGTGGCATATGAGTCTGTTCATCGTGGGCATAATTGGCCTCTGGTACGCCGGTCAACGGCCCACCGCCCCTGCGGGGTGGGTGCTGGATACCAACGGCAGTTGTCTGGTGCTGCGTGATCGGCGTGGTGGGGTCCACCTGATAAACCTCGAAGCCCCACGCCAACCCGACTTTGCCCGCCGTACCTTGCGGCCCGTATTGCAAGCCTGGGGCACCACGCAGGTCCAAAGTCTGACGCTCATGCAGGCCAGCCCACAAACAGCTCCCAACCTGACCCGCAATCTGGCCATCCTCTCGCCCGAGCACATTCTCCTCAGTACTAATCTGCTTACCCCCGCCCACCCGGCGGGGCCGGAGGTGACCGCGAATGTGCGCTTTTCCGGGCGCGTACCCACCTCGTTAAGCCGGGGCACACGTATTCAACTCGGGCCCGAACTGGCCTACACCTGCCTGTGGCCCCCGGCGGATATTCCCACCAGCCTGCCCCAGCGCTGGCGCGGCACCGCGTTGCGAGTGGAATTGGGCACAACGCATATATTGGTTACCGAACCCCAACTGCTGCCGCTATTGCGTTACTTGAATCCCCAAAACCTGCGTTCGCCTACCGCCATCATCCTGACCGCAACGCCCCAGACCGCCGATCTGGCCGAATTATCCGGTGCGGTCACCTGCATCTTGCCGGAAACGTCGCTGGGCATCCCCGCGCTGCGCCCCGATCATCTCGTTCTCTCCCGCACCGGAGCGCTGGCCATTGTTCCCACCCCGGCAGGTGCGTTGCAGATTACGCCGATGCTGAATACTGGAATGCCCGGGGAATGATTGATTGCCAATCCGATCGGGATAGTTTTATTTTGGTTCATACGGTATTTCCAGGCTGGGGCATTTTGTCTTCGCCCCAAAGGGGCGGTATTTGAATAGCCCAGGGCAACGCCCTGGGTAGATGCGTCCCGCGCCCCCGGGTGCTCTGTAGGAGCACTATTTAATCCCACGCATAGCGCTCATCAAGGGGCAAATTGTGCCGCAGCATAAATTGGCGATATTCCTCTTGAAAGGTCACCACCCGATGATGTTCGGACTGATTCGCAATGTAGTGGATCACTGCAGAGACCTCGGTTAAGCTAACCCCAAACGCGCCATACCCATTTTGCCACGCAAAATCCGCCTGATGGGGAAAACGCTGCTTAATCCAGCGCGAACTCGATCCTTTGATCTCCTGCACCGCTTGACTGATGGTCAGCGTACGGCCCAACGAAAACAGGATGTGAATGTGATCCGGCACAGAATTAATCTGGACCACAGGGGATTGCAATTCCCGCAAAATGCCAATGATGTAGGCATGTAATTCTGCACGCACCGAGTCATCCAACCAGACCTGACGCTGTTTGGTACTGAACACCAGATGCACATAGACACAGGCCAAAGATTGTGGCATAAAGAATACCCCTGATAGGTAAAGAATGCGGGCATGATAACAGATGACCTGCCACGGGCCAATCAAATAGTGCTCCTACAGAGCACCAGACGGGGGGAGGATGTGGGGGTGGGGCCATCCCTACCCAGGGCGTTGCCCTGGGCTATATAAATACCGCCCCGTTGGGGCGAAGATATGCTCTAATTCACGTAAATGCCGGAGGAACCGGGAAGGCTTGGCGGTTAAACCAACAGCCAACCATGACCCATTTTACTTTTTCGCTTCCCGATACTCGGGCGTATGCGCCAGAGTGAAGACCACCAATTCCTCGCCGGTCAGGGTGCTGATGTCGTGATGCAGGCTGACGACTTTCACTTCGGTGATCTCCTCGATGATGGTCTCCAACAGCGGGCGGGCCGTTTCCATCAGATGAGTGCGCACCTGTTTGAGCAGATCACGGCCTTTGTCCACGGCCAGCGTTTTAACCAGTTGTTGTTCCGCAGCCGTCAACACCCCCTGCAGGCGTACCACTACCAGGTCCTGTATCAGGTACGTGTGAATGGCCTTGGGCCCACGGCCCATGTACTCCTGCTCAAAGCGGCTGATCCCTTGGCAGATCGCGGCTTCAATTTCGCCTTGTGTTTTCATACGGACTACTCCCAACGGGCACCCAGCACGACCAATACGCGAATCAAACCAGAAGCAGACGCCACTGTGCCATACTCTATGATACCCTATGAATCACGCTTTCGTGACAGATAAATCTTTCACCATATCCAAGATTTATGTTGTATCGGCGTCGCGACGTGCTATGATCAGGTTGTACATCGGTGGTCGGGCCAGATAGGAACGACCCCGGTGGCGGAAGACTAAACGAAGGGCCGCCCGGATTTCGGGAAGCCCGTTGCAGAGTGAACCGAGCGAGTCAAGCACATGACCTATGTGCCCGACTCGCTCGGTTTTTTTATTGGTTTTTAATCGTGGCGTGCATGCGTGTGCACGGTCAAGGGTTCGCCAAGACGTATATTCGCTAAAGGAGCTACTTATGACAGCCAACCGTTTAACCGTGCTGATCAGCCTCGCGGTGACCAGTCTCGCCGGTTTGACCATACCGGCCAGCGCCGCGATCGTCTTGGGCACCGCCGGGGACTTTGCCGTCCTCGCTGGTTCCACCGTGACCAATACCGGCAGCACAGTGATCTTGGGCGGAAGTGTGGGCGTAAGCCCCGGGACCGCCATTACCGGCTTCCCCCCCGGTCTGGTGACACCCCCGTACACCATACAGCCAGGGAATATCCTCACCGCGCAACAGGCTCATACGGATCTGATTACCGCATATAACTCCGCGAAATTTTTAGGCGGCGCCGTGGATAAGACCGGGCAAAATTTGGGCGGGATGATCTTGACGGCTGGTACCTACTCCTTCTCCTCTTCGGCGGCCTTGACTGGCACGCTGACTTTGGATGCCCAAGGCAACCCCAATGCCCAATTCGTCTTCCAGATTGGCACCACACTCACCACCTCCTCCAGTTCCACCGTGACCACCATCAACCTGGGTGGCTCCACCACGCCGGGTCATAACGTCTTCTGGCAGGTGGGATCGTCCGCGACGCTGGGCACCAGTTCGGCCTTCCAAGGCCATATTCTCGCGGATCAAAGTATCACATTGACCACCGGCGCCACCATTCTGAATGGCAGTGCGCTGGCCGTTAACGGTGCCGTCACGTTGGATACCAATAGAATTAATGCCATTCCCGAACCCACAACTTTGAGTCTTACGCTGCTCGGTGGTGCCCTGTTATTGATCCGGCGCACACCCCGCAGCCACCGTGGACGGCAAGCCTAGGCGTTGCTTCGTGGATCGTAATCGTTAGTGCCAGAATACAGTCACAAGGCAGGAC
>Ga0194062_1000994_pt1 | contig 11913 bp, 5 predicted proteins | sample SepL2225m_MetaG_FD_155481 | JGI IMG/M metagenome (GOLD analysis project Ga0194062, IMG submission 155481) | Anoxic zone freshwater microbial communities from boreal shield lake in IISD Experimental Lakes Area, Ontario, Canada - Sep2016-L224-25m | ecosystem: Environmental > Aquatic > Freshwater >... | reverse complement strand
ACCCCAACCCCAGCGGTGAATTTGGCGCTGAACAAAACCACAACCTATTCTACGCGCCAATCCGCCACCTATACTTCAGCAAAAGCAGTGGATGGATTGCTCACGACGAGATGGATCAGCTCCACAGCCGCATCGAATTGGATTCGCGTGTATCTTGGAGCAACAGCGGTCAACGTCAGTAAAGTTATATTGAAATGGAATTCGACCTATGGCACTGCTTTTAAAATTCAAACCTCAACAAATGGAACGACCTGGGTCGATAAGTATTCTACGACCACAGGAACAGGCGGCACCAATACCATCACATTTGCCACCACATCAACCAATTATGTGCGTATGATTGGCACTGCGAAATCCTCAACGACGACGGGATATATGCTTGATGAGTTCGAGATTTACACATCATAAAGTCTATTTAGATGAAATAGAATGAGAAGACCTGCGTGCTGCAAAGCGCGCGGGTCTTTTCTGTTATAATGGATGTTCCAAGTATGAAATGAGAAAAGGAGCGTTTGACTGACATGCAAAGAGAAATTAAAATCGGGCAGAAGTACAGGCATTTCAAAGGAAACGAATATCTTGTTCTTCATGTTGCGAAACATTCAGAGACACTTGAGGAACTCGTCGTGTATCAGGCTCTTTATGGGGAGCGCGGCATCTGGGTGCGGCCGTTGGAGATGTTTTTGGATCAAAAGGAAGTGGGCGGCGCGCTCGTAGATCGGTTTGAGGAGATTTGAGTCTCATCAGCGAATGTGTAAGATTTAGGGGTCGTCGCTCCCTGCGGGGAGTAACACCCCCTAAATCATACACATAGGAATTTGATTTATACTGCCTATAGTGCAGAAATCAGGCTTATAAGCAGTATTTTGGAAAATGCTGTCACCTTTTTTCCTTGGTTTTTTCCAAGGTGCGCATGAGATGAAAGAAAGAAGGTGTGAAATCTCGCGATTTCACGAAATATAAAAATCATGTGTAAGAAAAAGGGGTAGTTACTCCCGCTATGTGTAAGAAAACGGGGGTGTCGCTCCCGCGACCGCCCTGGTGTCACTACTTCACGGTGACCAGTCGCGCTTTGCTCGCGTAACCGTATGCGTTTTTCGCATAGATGGAGAGTTTCGCGCCCTTTTTAAAGCCCTTAATTTTAATGCTAAATTTTCCTTTGGAAGACGTTTTGCCGGTGGCAACCTGCTTGCTCGAAACTTTGACAATGATCGAGGCGCCCGCTTCCGCAGTGCCTGAAAGGAGCTTGGCATATGGCTTTAATGCATTTACCTTTGGAATTGCGAGATCGGAGATTTTGATGACCTTCGGGTCGCTGGCAATGCCGTACGTATTTTTGACAGTGACGCTGAGGAGCGTGCCAGGTTTGTAGCCGGGGATTGCGATGCTAAATGCGCCAGTGGAAGAGGCGTTTTTTGTGGCGATTGTTTTGCTGCCGATTTTCACGGTGACGCTAAAGTTCGCCGACGTGCGGCCGGTGACGGTTTTGCAAAGCGGCTTCACAGCGTTGACGACTGGCGCGTTTGGCGGAGTCGAGTCGATTAAAGTGACAGGGGTCGTGGGGCCGTTTGTGCCATATAAACCTTGCACGACTAAGTTATAAACCGTGCCCAGTGCAGGCTGGCCAGGGATGACAAAGCTGAAAGCGCCCTTCGCATCGGAACGCTTGCTTGTGTTGAGCGCAGCGCCGGAAATCGTGATTTTCGTGTATGGGTTGATTGTGCCTGAAATCGTGTAATCGTCATTTGTGAATAAATCCAGTTTTGGGACGGGGAGTTTGTAGTCGGCAGGGATGCCAAGATTGATGTTGTTTTTGCGATCCTGTCGCAACATCCAGGCATAGACGCCAAGGCCGCGATTATCGACGCGCGGCATATGAACACCGTTGAGCATTTGTGACATGAATGTGACGTGGCCGCCAAGTTGGCTGAACAGCGCAAACTCAATTTGGGCTTTTTCATAGCGGACGGGGGTGTTGCTATCGTTCAAGTCGTGTGTGAGAAAGATGGGCACGTGGCTAAATTTGTATAAGTCAGTAAACTCTTCTCCAAAGCCGTTGGCACTGCCGTTGCTCGAAACGATGCCTGCATATTTATCAGGGTAGGCGCGAATGTTTTCGAAGACGCCAATACCGCCGAGACTGTAGCCGATGAGCGTCACTTTATCCGGATCAATCGGATATTTTGCCACGAGCTCATCAACCATTTTTGCGACTTGCGCAGGAGACTGCAGAGACAGGTTCGCTGAAATCTCTTTTGGTAACAACTTAAAAAATGGTTTTTGATAGTTCGAGGGGATAAAATGGAATCCCACGCCCTCCATGCCGCCAGAGCCAAAGAACTCGATGACCAGCGGATATTTCACAGGGGAGGTCATGGTATAGTCTGTGACGCCAAGGAGATTTGGGAAATAGAGTGTATACGGTTCGTTTGAGGTTGATTTTCCGCTCACGACCTGCGAAGCCGGTACGGCGCTTGCCATAGGGAACAGGACGGTGGTGCCGATGTTTGAACCAGGTCTTGAAATCATAAAGCTGATGAGACTTTCGTCAAACATCATTTTTTCGAAGGTGTCTTTGGTATTGGTTTGAATGAATGTGACGTCCGTTGACTTGGCATAACAACGGGCGACGAGTTGTTCGCCAATGGCGGCGCATTTATTTTCCTTGCCTTGCATGATCCAGATCGGTTTTTGAAACATACTATTCATGGAGGTCTCCGTCGGCATTTTTGTCGGATTGGTCTCAAACAGACCAGCAAATGAAATGGCAGGGGATGCATACTGCCCTGCTTGCGCAACATAAAACGCGCCGTCTCCACCGACCCCATTACCACCTACGAAGATACGCGTCGAATCGATGTTATATTTTGCTTGCATCGCTTTCAACGCCTGAATGACGGCGGTCGCCTTCGCGGACCAGTCGATGGTGGTGCCAGAGAATTTCGGCGCAATCACGAAAATTGGAATCTCAAGTCCCTGGTCAACATAACTCGGCCAAAAGTCTTCGCTACCAGGATTCGCAAGCAGCCCGCTGATTTTTGGAGCGCCTGCTGTGTCATGTAAGTAGACCATCGCGGGGAATTTCTTTGAGGCAAGATAGTTCTCGTTGGTCTTTGGCATTTGCACATAGACTTCCATGGTGCCACCGCCAACTAGTGCAACGACTTCTTTGTGTCCCACAACGAGAGGGCTGACCGCCATCGCTGGCACCGGAACAGAGAGGCAGGTCATCAGAAACATGACGGCTAAAGATAACGCAAGTAAACGATTTTTACTGAACATATTGAAAACGCTCCTTCATTTAAATTGTAATTTCATTATAGCATAAATCTTATGGTGGAGGAGGCGAACGGATGCCCTGAAGACAAAACGGGCGGGAAAAAGGGGCGATTTTAGAATATTGGTGCCCCCACGAAAAAAAGAGATAACGCGTTATCACTTTTTTCTGTAGGACGCGTTATTTACTAACTCGCCTTTGATTTTTCAGAGTTTTGGGCGCAAAATGGGCCAAAATACCCATTAAATGGAAATAATTAGAGAAAATATTCATGATTTGAGTGTTTTCTTGCCTATTTCAAGAAATTTGGAGCTGAGAAAGTGATCATTTTAGAATATTTATGCTCTCACAGAAAAAGGAGATAACGCGTTATCTCTTTTTTTTATAGGACGCGTTATTTACTAACTTTCTGGTAGATTTCATTCAGGATCTGGGCGATTCGTCTTTCGCATGGTCGGGTTCGTGCCAATGATTCGTTTGTATGCGCGCAGAAAGGCGGAATAACTGCCGAACCCAGATAACTCAGCGGCTTTATTTGCTTTCGTACCATTTTTGATGTGTTGCGCAGCGATGAGGACCTTTTTTTTCAAAATGTATTCTAAAATTGATACACCCGTATGCTTCTTAAATGCATGACATAAATAATATTTACTGACAAAAAACTTTTTTGCCAAGTCGTCGAGTGAAAATTGCGAGTCAATCGAAAAGTTTATGTGCTTTTGCAAATTGGACGCGATGGATTCGTGCTGGTTCGCACGCTCGGTAAACTGGTTTCGCCGGGACATATTTAAAATGACTGTGAGTAATTCGCCTAAAATGAATTGTGTCCTCATCATTTTTTCTTCAAGGGGGAGGCTAGCGCAACGATCAAAACGTCTGAATAGATCAGAGAGGCTGTCTTCTTTTGAGAGCATGAACTGATTTTTTTCACCAAGGGCGCGATCTATAAACGGGGATAACAATGCCTCGTTGGATGCGATGCTTTCCAGGTCTTCGAATTTGAAATGAAGCGTGCAACGCTCATAGTTTTCCTGACTGTTCAGTTTGAAATGGTGAAATTCATTCTGCCGCAAGAGGATTAAGCTCTCCTCTTTTAAAGCGAAGCTGTTACCTTCAACCTCAAAATCACCATCGCCAGAAATAAAATAGTAGATTTCAAATAAATCGTGACAATGAAAAATAAACGATTCGTTTTGCGGCTCACTGCTATGATGGTGATTATAATAGAAACCTTTGTATGTAATCTCCGCAATGGTGTCCATGATCATCCCTCCTCGAAAACGAAGTATATGGTCTTTCTGAAAAAAAGTTTAACACAAGAGAGCAAGATTTGCTATTAAATAGAGCAAAATATTTAGTTTCTTATTAAATTTGATTGTGCTATTATTAGTTTCTATTAGTTTAATAAGTAAAAGGGGGAGATTTTTGTGATATCGAAAAAAGGTATTTCGGGTGTACTTGCTTTAGTATTTGTATTTGTTACTGTATTTAGTAGTTTTATCGGGGGTAGCGTCGTCAATGCCGCTACAAATTTGGTGGCAAACGGTTCGTTCACGGGCGGACTCACTGGCTGGGTTGCGACTGGAGACACCTTATTGACGGAAGGCGTCGATGACAGTGCATCGGTGAGCATACCCGCGACAAAAGCGCTAGAACAGAGCATCACTACGAATCTTGAAGTGAATACACAATATGTTCTGACTTTTTATCAAAGGGGACCTGGCGTGCTCAGCGCATATGCCATTACCTATAGTCCTGGTTCCTTTTGGAACGGCCCTTCGAGCAACTCGCCGTATTCGGTGAGTGCATACTGGCAACAAAAAAAGTTGTTTTTCAAAACTACTGCCACGACAACTTCAGTTAAATTAAGCTTTGGAGCAGCAACGAGTAACGTCGATATCGACTGCGTGACGTTGTACAAATTGAGCGATTATGTTGCGGGCAATGTGACCGATTATGTGCCGGTAGACAATACTGGGCCAGAAATCATCACCAATGGTGGCTTTGAAAACAGCACTGCTGTCCCCGCGCCGGGATGGACATCAACTGGGTTTATTGTGAGTGCAGGAAAGGGCATCGGCGGATCCAATGCGTTGGAGGTCAACTCTTCTGTTTCAGGCGACTGGCCAGTCCTTAATAGTTCTATTTTTAATGTGCAACCATATGTGGGAAAAACACTGCGTATTTCATATTATTTGAAAGTCGATTATTGGAATCCAGCACAGGGAAGAATCAACGCATCTAATTTTATGTATGCGACCACAGTAGACGGATTGGGCACTTATACGAATTTCCAGGCAAACAACAATTATATAGAAGCACCCGCGTATATGGACAATATCGGAAGTACTTGGGTGAAAATTTTCAAAAATGTTACCATTCCAGTGGGTGCAACATTTGGGAAATTATATGTTCAGCCAACCGGTACTGGAGTATCTGGCAGCAAGGTGTTTTCTACCGCAATTTATGACAATTTCAGTGTAGTTGAGATTTTAGGCGCTCCAACCATTCCTACGCTAACGCCGACATCAACACCGACCCCTACCCCGTCACCAACTCCGGAAGGCATGACACCTGAGCCGACTCCGACTCCAACCCCGACCCCGACCCCTACACCAATTCCTACACCAACTCCAGAGCCAACCCCTACACCAACTCCGTCGCCGACTCCAACTCCACTTCCTAGTCTTTTACTTTTAAGCGACGATTACACTTTGGTTTCAGGCAGTCCATATTCATATAACGCTATCGTTACAACAGCTCCTGGCGGTGGTTCTGATGTAGCGACCAATTCGGTTGGTTTTCCTTCGGCTGCGCCAAACACATCAATTAGTATTTATAATCGTGCTGGGTTTTATACTACGACGCCATTCATATATTCAGGACTGGCAATTTCACAACCATATTTCAAACCTGGTTTCAATAATACTTGTGGGCGTTTTTTGGTAGGAACTAACGGAGATCCAAGTACGAATGCTTTTAAAGATTTAGGATTGGCAGCGTCCCTTAATACAAATGTAACTCCAGCTCCTAGCACTTCGATGGGAATATATGGGCCTAATAAAACTGTTTATGTTTCTACTCTAGTCAGACTCGCGAGTAACACGGATGCTTCCGATCGTTATTTCCAATTGAGTTCATTTGGTAATGTTGGTTACATACTAAACAATCAAGCGAAAAACTCATCCGTTATAGGAGTCGGGGCATTTAATGCTGTTGCTGCAAAAGACCTGAGCGGAAATAAACTTTGGACTATGCGCTTCCGTGTACTTGATAATTCAGGTACATCCGGGGCTGTTGTCAAAGATGTTTACGCACCAACTTCAAAACTTATAACACCAAATGAAGAGGTTTTTGCAATAATGAAAATAGAATTTGGGGATAATACCCCAGAAACTCCAGTCGCAATTGGAGGCACCTATGATTTTGGTCAACCAGTATTGACTTCTCACAAAATTAGTCTCTATTTAAATCCAAGTTTATCTTCAGAGCCAAGTGTTCCAGACGCTGTTCTTCAAGGAAGTGATATGGATTATAGATTTTTGCTTTCGACCTATTCAGTGGGTCCAAATGGTGGGGATTCATATGATGAATTAAAACTTGGAACCTCTTACAATTCAGTTATTGCTACTGCTGCACCTACACCAGTGCCCACGCCAACACCAGTGCCAACACCAGAACCAACCCCTACACCAGTTCCTACGGCTACGCCAACACCTACCCCTGCGGGCTATTCAGTATCACTCGGCTGTTTATCGGCAGCAGATTTGATGAACACAGGCGATACCGTGTACGATGATTTTATGAACACCGCGGGCGTCACAAACGTCACCATTCGAGCTTCCTACCTCGCTCAAACATTCATCGGCACGACGACAGTCGATCCAGCACTTAAGACAGCGTCTTTCCCAGAGATACCAAACGGCAATTATGTCGTGACGGTTTCCAGAGGTGGCTATTTAATCAGAGATATCGGCATTACCATTGCGGACCAAGACGTTCCTCTTGGTGATAAGTCGTTGCTACCAGGAGATGTATATTATGACGAAATCATCGATGGCTCCGACTCGGAATCACTCTTTAGCTCGATTGGATATGGATATGGCGATCTTTCATATGTCGTCGATTACGATTTGAATCTTGACGGCATTATTGATGGCACCGACTCTGAAATGCTGATGGCGAATCTTGGCTATGATGTCGGATTCTATGGGGAGACTGTTAATTATTATGCATAAACGAAAGAGGTTCAAGATAGTAAGTTTGTTCGTTGCGGCGGTATTCATCTTTCAAATATTGCCGCCAACGAGCCCCTTACGAGTGTTCGCGTTGGCCAACAGCAGTTTACCAACGGATGTTGCGATTACTGACAACGTGAAAGTTTCTAATGTAGAACCGATAGGTGCGAACCTCGGTGGAATTACTGGTGCGAACAACTATGCGGTCAATAACGAAGTCACAGGATCAGGTTTTGAACCAGTGGTCATCCGAGAACTGCAACGCGCGAATCGCGTCGGTCCAAACTGGTTCGAATGGGACGGGTTTGGTGGCGTGAGTAATTATGCGCAAAAGTGGACGGGGTATGCCAACGGCGCGGAAGTGCGTTTTTATCGCCTTGTTGACCCGAGCGGCAGTCCACTTCCTTATAGCAATGGCAACATCGATGTCACCAATGCGCAGAATGTGAAATTTGTCGGAACGGCATCTGTGCCGACACCGAATGTAGAATTTGCAAACGGCGGATTTATTTCAAACAAATACACCAACCCCGGCAATGTCAGTCAGGTGAAATATAACCATTCCTATACGGATAAAAGCAATATGATTAACGGGCGCACGTTTTATTATGTTGTGAGAGCGTTGGATGCAAAAGGCAATCAATCGGTCAATTCGAATGAAGCCTCGGCGGTACCGACGAACGGCAGCAACAACGGGCCGCATATTTATGGGCTCACGACCGTGCTTCCGAATGCAACTGGCGGGACGGCATATAGTCATCAACTCACTGTGACGGGCGGCACTGCGCCGTATACCTGGTCGGTGATTGAGGGGACGTTGCCTGCGCCGATGACGCTTGGGGCGACCACCGGTTTGCTTTCGGGGACCCCTGTTTCCACGCCCGTGGAAACGTCTTTGAAAATCAAAGTGACGGACGCGCTCGGTCTTTTTGAGACGCGAGACTACAAATTGAATCCGGTCGTTCCTGTCGTGGACAACCTGGACACGACCGCACCTGCTGCGCCAACAAACGTGACGGCGACTGCAAATGACGGGTCCATTACGATACACTGGACGCCAAGCGCATCGAGCGACACGGTTGGATACCAAGTGTTAGTTTCCGATACACCAGGAGCCCAACAAATGGAGCGCGTTTATATTAACAATTCGAACCTTGATTTAAAGCAAGGAGACTATGCGTTTATTTACTTAAAAACGAATTCGATTCCAAAAGAAACGACTTCGTTGCGCATGACGCGCGCAAATGCCGGGGATGTTTTTAACTATGACAAGAACTTGGCAACATTAACGCGTGTTGCCCACCCAGGTGTGATTTCGCCTGCGTTCACGGAAAAAGGAGAGACTTGCCTTGAAGTGGATGCAAAAGCGGGCAGCATTGGCCTTGGGCAGTATAAATACTATCCGTATATTGCCGGCAATTCGGAATCGCAGTGGTATGGGCAACTGAAGCCGGGCGCGCCCTACAAAGTTGAGGTTTGGATGCGGCAGGATAATCTATCGGACAGTGGCAAAGTGAAATTCGAATTCAATGGGGGAAACGGCGCTTATACGCACGCAAGTGACCCCTTGGACGGTTACAAACACCTGGCAGAAATACACGTATGAATTTACGGGACCAGCGTATCCGACGTCGGGTTGGCATATTTCGTTTGAGTTCAAGTTTACGGGGCCAGGCAAACTGTATATGGATAACTTTGTGCTCTACCGGAATGATGCAGTGCATCAATACAAGCCGTTTACACCGCAAGAAGTTGGATTTAACGAGATGATGGACAGCATGCCAGCGACGGGGAAGAAGCCGTCGATTCGTTTCTATACTGTGAGTTTCAATGATTCTACGATGGACGCGCAGACCAGCAATTACGCAAGTAGCACCTATGCGTTGGGTTGGGCGCCGTCAATAGGTTCTGCCTCGAAAATGACGATAATGCAGAGCATGGATTGGGCCTACAAGACTGGAAGCACGGCTGCGACCAGAGTGGTACCTTATTTCACGGTGCCAGTCGATTACTATGAGGATGAGTGGAAGGGTTTGATTGAATATCTTGGGGACCCTTACAATCCTTCGGTGGATACGCCGACGTCGAAACCGTTTGCATATAAACGTTATGTGCAGCGCGGAAACAACGGCACCCCTTGGACCGACGAGTTTCGCGAAATTGTCGTGGAACTCGGCAACGAGACTTGGCACAATGGCGCAATGGCAGCTTGGGACGGCTTTGGCGCATCGCAGGCCGTGACCGCGGGGGGCAAAGAGTACGGCATTTTTGCCAGATATATTTTTAATGAAGTCATCGGACAGATGCCAGCTTGGTCTTCCAATCAATTGAACAATAAAATAAAGTTTTCATTGGGTGCATTTTATAACTACGATGTCAATTCTTATGGCGAGCTCGCAACCCAACAGGGCGCGAACGTGAGTTATCTAGGACATGCGAATTATGTCGGGCCAAAATGGGAAACAGGTGACACAGGGTTCACAACTTTTGATGCGCACGGCGTACAGGAGAGTTTGATCGGCATGGTCACAGGCGTCAAAGCGCAGATTGACGGAACGGCGGAGATCCGTGATTTCATCAACACGTACAAGGGCACAAACTACCAGTTACAGGCTTATGAAGGTGGACCGAGCGGGTACGATATTAATATTGTCACCGATACATCCGAGAACTATGGAAAGTCAGAAGCCATGGGCCTGGCAGCGTTGGACACCTGGCTTTATAGCAGTTACAACGGATACAAACACCAGAATTACTTGGGTTATGGGAGTGGCAGTAAGTGGTCCTCACACACCATGCCCGAGGCTGGCGGGTTTGTAGGACATGCGGGCTGGCTTGCGTTGAAAATGAGAAACAAATTCGCGCTGGGCGACAAAATGTTGACGACCGTCGAATATAGCAATCCGTCCTACGATCGCGTGGGGTCGGATATCCCGTTGACGGGGATCTATGCGATGAAGGATGATGCGAATAATTATTATGTGTTTGTGCTGAATCGCAAACTTGCTGGCGTGCACGATGGCGTGGATTTTGGGGATGGCACGACGCCGGTCACCTTGCGGTTGCCGTTTGTGAATCCGACCAGTATCCAGTTGCATAAGCTTGCGCATGCGGATGGTTCGCCAGTGAGTCCGATGGAAAACAATCGATCCGCGCAGAATGTAAATTTGATTTCGCAAGAAATCAGTCCTTCGAACTTTTCAAACGTATTCCAGATTAACGAGAGCACGGGCGGGCTTGCGGGTGGCATCCCAGAGGGTGGTATATATCTTTACGTCTTTAAAAACACAACGCCTTCGGCCATTGTGACACCTGCTCCGACGCCGACGCCGGTGCCAACTCCAACGCCAAACGCGGTGCTGTTGCAAGAGGATTACTCCTTGGCGACGGGCAGTCCGTTTTCTTACAACACGAACCTTGCGGCATCAGGTAGCGGTGATGTGAAGACGAATTCGATTGGATTCCCATCTTCTGCCCCAAATATTTCTGTTCCAATCTATAGTCGAGCCGGATTCTATAACACTGCGCCTTTGTTCAGCTATCCAGGGCTTGCGATCACGGCTCCGTATTTTAAGCCAGGCTATAACAACACCTGTGGACGGACGCTGGTGAGTACCAATGGGGACGGGAATTCTTTGCCGTTTCGACAGCTTGGACTTTTGTCGCCACTGACGACGAATGTCACTCCTGTTTCGACGACGTCGATGGGGATTTACGGGGCAAACAAGACGGTCTATGTTTCGACGCTGATGAGACTCGGAAGCAATACCGATGCCTCGGACCGCTACTTCCAGTTGAGTTCTAGCACGGGCGCAGGCGGTATGATTGGCAGCATGACGAAGAATTCTTCCATTGTCGCCATCTGCGCGTTTAATGATGCTGCGGCCAAAAATGCGGGCGGGAATAAACTGTGGACCATGCGGTTTAAGGTGCAAGACAACACAGGGACCGCAGGTGTCGTCGTCAAAGACATCTATGCGCCAACCGCAAAAGTCATCACAAACAACGAAGAGGTGCTCGTGGTGGTCAAGGTTGAGTTCGGCAATAACGCGCCGCTGACCGCAGTCGCCACGAATGCCACATACGATTTTGGGCTACCGATTACAGCACCGCATAAAGTGAGTTTGTATTTGAATCCAAACATCTACACGGAACCCGCGACGCCAGATGCCGTGCTACAAGGCACCGACATGGATTACCGGTATTTGCTGCGGACCCTCGGGTTTAGTCCGAACCCAGGAGATGCCTATGATGAGTTCAAACTAGGCACGACGTTTCACGCAGTGGTCGGCGCATTGCCAACACCAACTCCCGTGCCAACCCCGACGCCAGTGCCAACGCCTACCCCAACTCCAACACCGACACCTTCCCCAACACCAACCTTGCCGCCTGTCTGGG
>Ga0194062_1000993_pt1 | contig 11935 bp, 6 predicted proteins | sample SepL2225m_MetaG_FD_155481 | JGI IMG/M metagenome (GOLD analysis project Ga0194062, IMG submission 155481) | Anoxic zone freshwater microbial communities from boreal shield lake in IISD Experimental Lakes Area, Ontario, Canada - Sep2016-L224-25m | ecosystem: Environmental > Aquatic > Freshwater >... | reverse complement strand
AGGAAAGCTGGAAGACTGCACGAAGGACTGTGCGCCGTTCAAGTCGGAGACACGATGAAAATCTCCGTATGCGGCATCAGATATGGGTTCCAGAGTCATGGGATCGTTTTTAACCGGACACTAGTGAATCGTCATTTTTAATTTCAAAACAAACAATTTGACCTTCTTTTAAAGCTATGGGCACAGAGGATAGTGAAACAAATAAATCCGCACCCCCTTCTGCCACCGAAATGCAACCAAAACCCGTTGCCGCATTCACCCACTTAACGATACCCTGAAACATTTTTTAGCCCTCCCGTTAACGGTTGAATGCTAAGAAATTTTAGGCAATGACAACATCAGTGAATGCCTGTTTTTAGCAAGACAATCTTTAAGTGGGGCAGGAATATTCTTATAGGGTCGCCTTAGCTCAAATAATCCCAAATTTGGGGTTAGTTCAACTTAACTACTGCCAATGAAATGTCGTCGTGAGCCAAGTTGCCATTAAGATGCGCCGCCATTGACTCTTTGAGTGATCGGTAAGGATTTGGACCGCCCAAGGCAGCGACAATGCGCGCCAGACCAAACTCTTCACCTGCGCCATTGAGTGCGTCAACCATGCCATCCGAGAAGCCGGCAAACCAACCCCCGTCTTGGCATTGAAACACCTCAGTACTGGCATCAAAATCATCGCTACGCAACATGCCAATGGCAGGGTGGCGAGATTTAAACTGGTGCACAACTTCACCCCCGGCATTAAATAACAAAGCGGCAGGATTGCCACCGTTCCACACTTCGATATTGCGATTAGCGCGATCAATGCAGAGCAGCGTGACTGCCACGAAGTTGCCCACGGGTAGTAAAGCTTTCAGGCGTAGATTCATCTCCCGCACCATCGCTGAAATCGTAAATCCATCATGTGTCATGGCAGAAAATACTTGGACCAAAGGCACTAACGGAAGCGCAGCGGGGAGGCCGTGTCCCATTGCATCAGCCAACAACACGTAATCTAGGTCATTAAAATATTTTTGGGTAATGACTAAGTCGCCGCTCATATTGGTCGCCGGTTGCAACCAGAGCTCCACACCTTTAACTTCCGCAGATGACTCTTTTACGATGTGCTCCATCAACTCCTTCGCCATATCCAACTCGTATTCAGAAGTAATGCGGTAAGCGCGCAATTCTTCATTCGCGGTGCGCAACTTCGCTTCTAGTTCTGCGATACGTTGCATCGCATTAATTTTGGCGAGTAGTAGCACTAGGTCTACAGGTTTGGTTAGATAGTCATCGCCGCCGGCCTCTAAGCCACGCACAATATCTTCGCGATGCGACAGTGCGCTGATAAAAATAATGGGTACCCAATATTCGGCGTGTAGTTCACGCATGCGACGCGTTGCCTCAATGCCCCCAATGCCTGGCATCATCACATCCATTAATACGACATCGGGCAAATTAGAGGCAAAAGCGGCTAATGCTTCTTCACCCGTTGATGCAGAAATTACAACATGCCCAGCTTTGGTTAAAGCGGTGCGCAACATAGCCACGTTAGCGGGCACATCGTCTGCCACCAAAATTTTGAGCGACTTAAATTTGCCTTTGTTATCTTCGTCCATCACGCCCTCACTCATTCTGTTTAGTTTTCAGCCACTCAAGCAACTCATTTAAGGGCATTGGCTTGGCAATTAAATATCCCTGTACCCGCTCACAGCCCAAAGTACGAATTAGCTCCAAATCTTTTTCAGTCTCTACACCTTCGGCCACCGTGGAAAGGCCCAACTTCTGCGCCATATCCATGCTGCTTTCGAGAATCGCGCGGGCGGCAGGATCTGTCGCACCTTTGCTCACAAAGCTACGATCCAGCTTCATCTCGTTAAATGGAATGCGGCCTAATTGTTCAAATGAAGAATAGCCAATACCAAAATCGTCAATGGATAAACCAAAACCCTTGATCCGCAAGCGCGTTAGCACATCGAGCGCGGTAGTGAGATCTTCCATCACCCCTGTCTCGGTAACTTCTAGCATCACATCTTCAGTTTTCAAACCTACCGCTAAGGTCTTAGTGCGGACGAAGTCAGGCAAATTCAAATCATTGAGCCAACGACCCGAAAGGTTAATCGCAATTTTCAAGGGGAAGCCTGCTTCAAACACTTTCGCGCCTTCTTCCAACGCCTTAAAGACTAGAAGCTGTGACAAATCAGCAATCAGGTCAGACTGCTCCGCCACCGTAATAAACAAATCAGGCGGCACAAAGCGGCCTTCGGCATTTTTCCAACGCGCGAGTGCTTCCATGCCAACCGGCTTTAAAGTTGCGGAATCAACTTTAGGCTGTAGCCAAATACTGAATTCGTCATTCAGCATGGCTATGCGAATGGCTTCTGGGGAAACGTCAAACGGTGCAAAAGCATTATTCTGCGGGACTGGCGAAACGAACTCCGTTGATAGTAGCGCTGCCATCTGTGCCGGGGTGACCGGTTTGCTTAATTGACCCAACACGCGCAAACCCTGTAACGAAGCCAGTTTACTTACCGTGCCCAATACCTTTTCATCGGCACCACTCATAAAAATGAGCCCACCCTCAAAGCCGGTATGTGAAAATTCGCGAATTAATTCCACGCCATCCATTCCGGGCATATCCAGATCGCAAATCATCACCTCAACATCGCTGCTACGTGCGGCTAATACATCGATCGCCTCGAAACCATTTGCTGCCAGCAATACCTCGTCAACACCCAGCAAATTTAGCATGGCGGCCATTTGTTGAAGCACCACTAAATCATCATCTACCACCAGCACGGAAGAACACTTAACTTTGCTCGGCGAGGGGGGCAGGGCAACCTCTACCTCTTGCGTCTCCCCGCTCTGATGGAGCGCTTGCTCGACGTCATGGAGTGCGCTACTGAGTGAGCGCAATGAAGCCTTTAAATTTCCACTCAAGCCGTTTTTGATGCGCAGCTCTAAATTTTCAGCCATCAGGGCGTAGCGCATTGCGCCTGCTGTTTTGGCAGAAGATTTTTGCTTATGTAATTCTCTTACGACGAGCATTTCATCAACAGCATCGACGGTAATTCGTTGTAACTCAATTTTCGTGGTTTGAATGAAGGTCTCGATCAAACTTCTTGCTTGCTCTATATTTGCTTGGCCAAGAATTGAATAGATATGCTGAAAATTGAGTATCGCAGCCGTTTCGGTAGATAACAGCACATCAGTATTGAAATCTTCCTGACTTAAGCCAAGCCAGCGCTCCAACACGCGTCGCAGTGCTTGAATGGAAACGGGCTTAGTCAATACATCATCCATGCCTGCGTCACGGCAACGCGATAATTCAGAGGGCTCGGCCGCAGCAGTAACCGCCACAATCGGCGTGCGCGTGCCACTGTGCAGTTCATCTTCACGCACTGCCATTGCAAATGCAGTGCCGTCCATCTGCGGCATATTGAGATCAGTCAAAATTAAATCGTAAATTTCGCTGCGCGATTTTTGTAGCGCCTCAGCCCCATTGGCGACCATGTCGACCTCACAACCCAGTTTCGCTAATTGAATACGCAACAAATTTTGATTTTGCGGATAGTCCTCGGCAACCAAAATTCGAGGTTTGCCTCCCTTGTTAATCAAAATATCTAAAACCTCATCTTGAGTTAGCGCAGGACGCGAATCAGTTGGTAACATGATCCAAAACGTGCTGCCTTTGTCGCGTGTGCTTTCGACGCCAATCTTGCCACCCATGCCCTCTACCAGGTGACGCGTAATCACCAAGCCAATTCCTGTGCCTTCAATTTGGCTCAGCTCAGCCCCTAGGCGGCTGAAGTGCTGAAAAAGTTGCGGCAGCGCTTCTGCTGAAATGCCACTCCCCGTATCAACCACTTCTATGCGTGCAAAACCCGCTGTTGGTAGCGTGCAGGAAAGCGTGACCGCCCCCCCTTCGCGGTTGTATTTAATGGCGTTAGAAATCAGATTATTAAAGATCTGCAACAGGCGACGGCGATCCGCAATTAACTGCACCGTATTGCAGCTTGGGTCATACATCAGCTTAATGCGGCGTTTTTCTGCAGCACGACTGTTTTGTGAATTGCACTCAGATAGCGTATCAATCAGAGCGCATTTTTCTAATTTCAACTCTAAACGGCCGGACTCGATGCGCGCTAGGTCAATAATGTCATTCACCAAGTCGAGTAGCAGATTGCCTGCGCGCCTCATTTCACGAGCATTCTCGCGCATATCGCCAGTCAACTCCGGCGTCATCTCCATCAATTGGGCATAGCCCATAATGGCGTTAAGTGGCGTGCGCAGTTCGTGGCTCATACTCGATAAAAACAAGCTCTTTGCTTCGTTGGCACGCTCGGCTTCTTGTTTGGCGGTGTTCAACATATGCGTACGTTCTTCAACGCGTTGCTCTAACTCATCGTTATAGTTTTTGAGCCGCTCAATCGCACGCTTACGATCAGTAATATCTCGTGATAACACAATGAAGCGTGGCGATTCTCCCGCGATCGACTTTTTGCGCGCCACTGAAAGTTCAAACCAGAAATCGCCTGTTGGTAAATTGAGTTCAAATTGCTTGCCAAACGAACGCCCTTTCTCGTTTGCTTCATTCACCGCATTCATCACCACCGCAGCTGCTGCTGCGGGAAGCATTTCATTAACGGTTTTTCCAACAAGTTTATTTTCTGGCGCAGCTAGCAGTTCAGCGTTTTGGGCATGCACATCGAAATAGACGCCCTCTAGATTTAAGTCAAAAAGCAAATCTGGAATTGCCTCAATGGTTGCTTCCAATTGGGCGCGCGCTGCATTTATCGCAGCGTCAGCCTGTATGCGTTCGCTAATATCGACAAACGAGCCCATCATTCCTGCGGGCTGTCCTTTGGCATCAGTAATTAAATGGGCAGAGACTTGCACATCAATTTTTGAACCATCATGACGCAAAATGGCTAGCTCTCCCCGCCATTGCCCGCAACGGTGCACCCCCTCGAACAGTGGAATAAGCTGCTCTGGGTTAGCTACAAACTCTTGGGGTGAGCGGCCAAGCACAAAGTCAGCGGAGGGTAAGCGCCACATCTCCAACATGGCCCTGTTTACATAAGTATGCTTACCTTCCAAATCAACGATGGCAATGGCATTGATGGAGGTCTCAATCGCCGTGTTTTTGATTTGTAGATCTGTTTCAAATTTGCCACGTTGCGCCACCATCTCATCAAAGGCTCTACCAAGAAGTGCAATTTCATCGTTACCCGCAATATGAGCGCGAGCATTTAAATCGCCTCGGGCAAATTGATCTGTGGCACTCACAAGCTTGACAATACGTTGAGAAATAAGGCGGCGTAACAACAGGGTAGTCGCGGCGGCGGAAAGCAAAAGTAATAGGCCGGTTAGCAATGCCATATTGGTGGCCTCTTGCCTCGACTCTTCAAGCGACAAACTGAGGTCATATTCAAAATACAGCACGCCTAGTTTTTTCTTGCCTAGCTCATTCTCAACAATCTTGAGCGTTACCGGGTAATAGCCCAGCAAATGATTGCCGTTCTCAGACAGTTTAACGATAGAGTTTGCATCGAGTCTGACTTGCTTGGCCAAGGCCGAGTCGTAATGACCGAGGGTGCTCGCAGGCAGGCCCTCCCAAATATAGCGGCTGGCCAAAACAACTTGATCACGCTCATCGCTTAGCAGCAATTTTTGCATGCCCTTATGCATGGCTGAAACTGAGAAGCTCAACCTCGCGTCCTCACTGTTACCAGAAGTCAATTGGCTGTTCAGCATGTTTTGCAGATGCGTCAATACACCATTGGTGTCTTCTAGCGCGGCGCTTTCCACACGCTGCCTAGCGTTATTAATTTCCACTGCATAAATCAACACAGCGCAAAATAGCGCGGCGACGAATACCGGCCAAGCGAGGGAAATGGCGAGACGTTTTTTCATTACTTCAAGCAGCTCGCTAAAAACTCAGAAGATAAAAGTGCCTCGGCGCTAACGGTAGTGGTAATCAACCCTGACTCAAACATCGTTTTAGCCAAGTTGCTTATCGGTTGAATAATCGCCGGATGACTACCTGATAATAAGCGAATATTTTCTTGTGCATCGGGGACTTTAAGTCCATCCATCATCGCTTGGTACAGTGAGGGATCCATGCCTAGTCGTTTGCTCATGCGAGCATGACTATCCTGGGTGTTGTTTTGGATATAGTCCAAGGTGCGAAACCACTGTTTGCTTAACTCGCATAAGTCTTTGCTACGTTTTTGATAGGTTTCTTCATGCACCACGAGCAGATCAAAAATCTCATTGGGAATTTTGCTGCTATCAAACAACATATGAGCACCTGCTTGTGCCAACTTAGTTTTGAAAGGCTCAAAGGTGACTGCAACATCAATTTTATTTTGTTGATAGGCCTTCTCATGTGCGTTTTCGGGCATCGGTATTACTGAAACATCTTTTGCTTTTAGGCCTGCGGCCTCAAGCGTGCGACTCAACATAAATACGCCGAGCGGGATATTGACGATGGCAATGCGCTTACCTTTTAAATCACTGAGCTTTTTGATGTTAGGCCTTGCCATCACCGCATCCGCGCCATTCGAAACATCCATCACCGCTAAGATGCGTAGTTTTCTCCCTTGCGACAACAACGTGAGTGTTTCGTCTAACGTGAGTGTGGCAATATCTGCCGAGCCGTTGGTAAATGACTCAAAAGTGATATTGGAAGAAGGTAATTCATTGACCACAAATTTACTCTCATCCAGATAGCCTAAATCACGCGCCAAATAAATAGGCTCGTAGCCGGGCCACGGGCTGCTCACAATGCGTAATGGAGTGGGTGCAGGTTGGCAGCCAGTTAGGCTGGCCAGTGTCAGTAGGAAAACGATTACAAATAGCTTTTTCACAATAGCTCCTTAAAAATTGATTGGCCTACTTTGTGGTTGAGCTAAGTGCTCGATCGATAATTTCAAACAGGTTAGGTAAGTTGAGTGGCTTGGTGAGATAAGCGATAAACCCCGCAGCCAAGCCTCTTTCCTCGTCACCGAGCATGGCATTTGCCGAGATTGCGATCACTGGGATGGCAGCAGTATCGACATCACTTTTTATCACCGCAAGGGCGGCAAAGCCATCCATGCCCGGCAGATTGATGTCCATCAAAATCAAATCAGGTCGTTCGGTACGAATCATTTCTAAGCCGAGTTCAGCCGTTTTTGCATCTAGCAACTGGATGTTCTTTTTAGGCAATAGCACTTGGTGCATTAAGCGCAAATTCATTGGATTGTCTTCAATGTAAAGCACTTTGAACTGTTTAAGCTCAGCACTCATGGGTTCGCTCCTTATTGACACTTGTTCTGGTTCAATTTTTTCATGCGACTGCTCGTTCACCGGAAATTCAATCCAAAAAACACTCCCCTCACCAACAACACTCGCAAAACCGATTTGCCCGCCCATGCTTTCGATGACGCGTTTCGTAATCACCAAGCCAATGCCGGTTCCTTCCACCTCGCCGCGTTCTTCTCCCAGTCGATCAAACGCTTCAAAAATACGACTTTGTTTTTCAAGTGGAATGCCAGGCCCTGTATCCGCCACAGAGACGCGTAATTTGCCCGCCTCGATGCGGCAGGAAACGCTTACTTTGCCTTGGGCGCTGTTGTATTTGATCGCGTTAGAGAGCAAATTCACGATCGCTTGCCGCAGGCGCACATGATCGGCATCTATCGTGACGTGGCTGCAAACGCATTCTGTGTTCGAGAGCTGAATATTTTTTTTGCGTGCCAGAAAATCCACCATCAACAGGCTTTCTTGCAGCACCGCATCGAGCGCGACAGGCATTATCGACAATTGAATTTTGCCAGCCTCAATGCGTGCGAGATCGATCAAGTCGTTGACCAAGGCCAATAAATGCTTACCCGCACTTTCGATTTCAAAAACATGGTTGCGGGCTTCAGCGGGAATCCCGTTATCCATATCTAATATTTGCGCGTACCCCAAAATCGCATTCAGCGGTGTGCGAAGCTCATGGCTCATGCTCGCTAAAAATTCACTCTTTGCATGGCTCGCTGCCTCGGCCAGTGTTTTCGCTTCGGCGAGGCGGTTGCTACTTTCACGTATAACGATTTCAGATTCTTTTAGGGCCGTGATATCCGTTCGAATGGAAATATATTGATAGGGCAAACCGTTTGCATCCATAAACGGCACGATGCTACTTTCTACCCAGTACAAACAGCCGTTTTTTGCGCGGTTACAGATCGTGCCGCTCCAAACCTTGCCGCTAGAAATATCGTCCCAAATCTTTTTATAAAACTCTGGTGGATGGGTTCCAGATTTAAGTAAGCGATGATTTTTCCCAAGTAGCTCGTCAAACGAGTAACCACTGATGTCAGTAAATTTTTGATTCACATAAATAATATTTCCTGCGACATCCGCCACGCTGACGATGGCATGCTCATCCAATGCTTGGCGTTGCCGTTCTTGTGCATAGCGTGCAGCGCGTAATGATTCAGCTTGCTCAAGAGAGCGCCGGAAATGACAGGCATGCATACCGACGACAGACACCAGATGCATGGGTTCAACCGGCTTCACTAAAAAATGTTCGCCGCCACGATCTAAGGCTTGCAACTGCGCAGAGACGTTTTCTTCGGCCGATAAATAAACAATCGGGATCTCAGCGTAATGCTCGTCATCATCCAAAATGGCGACTAGTTCAGGGCCAGTGCATTGCGGCATGTGCATATCCAATAACACGACCTCAGCAGGAAACTCCGCCAAAACCTCTAGTACGGTCAAAGGATTTTCGACTTCGCGCACCTCCATGCCTGCCGCTCTTAGCATATTGGAGTGCACTGCCAGCTCGATGGGGGAATCATCCACCACCAACACGCGGTAAGGGCGCGTGGGTGGTGTGGCCGTCAGTTCAACAATCACACGCATCAACGCTTCGCGATCGATTGGTTTAGATAAATATCGGGCCACCCCTGCACGGTGGGCGATTAATTTTGCACTGATGTCTTTTCGATCGCAGAGCAGGATAAGTGGCACAAATTTTAAAGCGCCTGCTTTAAGTTCGGTAATGGAACGTACGCCGGCCTCTTTGTCATCCGTAAGGTACATGTCGAAAATGACAGCGGCCGGAGGGTTGTGATCAATCAGCGAAGCACTAAACTGGGCAAGAGTTTGAAAAGTCTCGTAGTGATATCCCACACTCTCCAATAAAAATCCTAACCATGCTGATTGCTGCTCATCACTATCGACGATGGAAATGCGTTCTGATAAGGAAGTGGAAAGCGGTGAAGGTAAAAAATTATGTCCGGGATCTGCGCTTTGCGAAGCTAATTTGACCAGCGCCTTACGTAAATTTTGTAAGCTTGCTTCAGGCAGCGACACATCTTTAGGGAGATCTGCCACAAGACGTTCAAACTCGTGGGCGCAGTCAACCACGTCCATCAACTGGTGCGTTTGTGCATTTTTTGCCAAATCTCCAGCGGCATGTTGCAACACCGTGAGTGACTCATGCATACCCAGCCCGACTTCATCTAGGGTGTGCTGCATGAGTGCGTAGATTTCTGGCAAGTGGGCGATGAACTCACCCCGCAAGCGCGTTAATTTTGGTTGACTACTACTTCCCATGCTAAGTCCTAGGCCATATTTATTTTGCCGAAACATAGCAGATTAGTTTGCCATGCAATATAGGGAAAGTCCTAGGTGGCCCTGCGGTAATGATGGGTGATGTAACTGAAATTTTCAAAGCCGCGATTAATTGCGGCGAGGTTTTTTGGGCGATCTTGCGTTAGCACGTGTTTGATTTAATGATGGCGAAGATGGATTTTGTGGTGTGACGAATACTTCTTTATTTCTAACAGGCTAAAACTTAGTCGCTTAGTTGCCAATCTTACGTTGCTGCTTCTCGTTGTACATCTGTTGATCTGCGGATTTAATAATTTGATCAAGGCTGCTATCCGCTTTGGGATTGATCGCTAAACCCACCGACACGCCTACGCTTAATGTTGCGCCCTCAAAGGTGACTGGAGATTCAATTCTCACACGCAGTCTTGCGACTAAATCTTTAAGTGCGGCGCTATCCACATTTTCCATGAGAACGATAAATTCATCGCCACCCCACCGTGCTACGGTGTCGTTTTCACGAACGAAGGAACTAATGCGATCTGCAACGGCAACTAAAATGGCATCCCCCGCCTTGTGACCGTAATTATCATTGATCGCTTTGAAGCCATCTAAATCGAGGAATAATAGGGCGGTGATTTGTTCTGGCTTGCGCTTTTGCCGTGAGAAGGCCATTGCGGCACGATCTTCCAGAAGGTGGCGATTTGGCAAACCGGTTAATTGGTCATACATGGCAAGGTTAGCCAAGTCGGAACGGCTACGAATAAGCATGTACATCATCCATGCCCCTAACAACGCCAGCGAATAAATCAACAAACGGAAATAAGTTGCGCCTCGATTGTCATTTGGATTGTGTGGAGAGCGAACGGCAATTACCCATTTGCCACCGGGTACATTGATTTCTTGAGTATGGACATTGTCTGTTTCGAAAAGTGATTGGCTACCCAAAACCATGCCGCCCCCCGTACCCGCACCATCTTTGCCGCGAATGGCAAATTCATATTGGGTACGATCGACGCCAGCAGAGATGACCTCGGCAAAGGATTCGAGATCAATAACGGTCGAAAGTAAGCCCCAGTATTTTTTGTCGATGTAAAGCGGAACGCGATAGATCAACCCATGCCCACCCTGAACTAAATTGATAGGCCCGGCTAGCGCAGGTGAGCCGCTATCAATGATTTTTTTAACCAGTGTCCACTGTTCAGGATGATCTGGATAATGCAAACCGATCGCCCCTTTATTTCCAACGTGAGGGTAGACATATTTGATGGTGTATCCCACCGCGATACCGAAATTTCGAATATGGCCGTTACTCTTGTGTAGCACACTGAGTATGTCGTTAACTTCGGTTTCTTTCAGGCTGTCGTTGCGTACCACTAGGTAACTACCAAGCCCGCTACTTAGGTAGAGCAAAGAGTTTAACTCGCTCTCAACCTGAGAGCGTAGCTTGGCAGCGAATGAGACGCCATCTCTGAAATGCTCTTTACGGTGATCATCAGCGCGGTTATGCAGAAACATCTCGCCGGATAAAGCCAATAGCGTAAAAACAAGCAATCCACCGAGCAATGCCAACCGGTGTGTGCGGAAAAGCCGAATATATTTATTGTGTAGCAACTAAATCCCCTATCAACTTACGTCATCATCCCAGTAGTCGAACTGAAGATCAATCTGAGACGGCGGTTACGTAATATTTTGCCGAGGTCAAGCAGGATAAACAACCCGAATTGAAATGCGAATCTTCCTTAAACACCTTGCATGGATCCGCAGGCAAGATTGCCTAGCAAGCACGCTTACAATAACTAAATTAGTTCACAACATGATGAGGGTTTCAGCGTGATTCATCTACGAATGTGCTTAGCCACGCTCTAGGTTGGGTGACAAAATGGTGATGGTGACGCGTCTATTTTTATTGCGATTTTCCGCGCTGTCATTGGGGACAAGCGGTTGATTTGAAGCGAGTCCTACAGCGGATAAGCGGTTTTCACCTACGCCTTGGTCGATCAGCATTCGCACCACACTGCTGGCACGCACAGCTGATAGTTCCCAGTTAGATGGAAATTGTGGTGTTGCAATGGGTGAGTCATCGGTGTGTCCTTCTACTTCAACCGCGAAGTCTTCTTTGCTTAAAATTTCGGCGACGGATTTTAAAATTTTATGTGCGTCTTCGTGCAGGACAGATTTCCCCGCATCAAAGAGTGAGCTTGCGCTGATGTCCATGACTAAGCCGCGTTTTTCTAGTTTAATGTTTACTTTTTGTTGCTCCACTAACTCAGCAATCGCAAAGTTTAGTCGGGAGGTTAATTTCTTCATGCGGTCTTCAACCTTGCGTTGCTGTTCGCCTAAAACGGCTACGCGCTTATCGACTAAGACTTTG
>Ga0194062_1000991_pt1 | contig 11959 bp, 11 predicted proteins | sample SepL2225m_MetaG_FD_155481 | JGI IMG/M metagenome (GOLD analysis project Ga0194062, IMG submission 155481) | Anoxic zone freshwater microbial communities from boreal shield lake in IISD Experimental Lakes Area, Ontario, Canada - Sep2016-L224-25m | ecosystem: Environmental > Aquatic > Freshwater >... | reverse complement strand
GCGGAGGCCGATCAGCAGGATCACCAGACTGGCGCCCATGCCGGCCACAACGCCCAGGGCCAAGCCTTTGATCCCGAAAAATGGGGCCAGCGCCACCATGACGGTAATAACCATAATTTTGTTTCCAGCATCTGCAAAAGCCGGCAGTGCGAAACGCTTGTCGGCATTGAAAATCAAGGTGGCCAGGGCGAACAATGCCATGAAAAAGGCCGCCGGTAACATGATCCGGACGAGTGTGATGGCGAGGTTTGCTGTTTCTTTCGATTGGAACGAGGAGAGGCCATGCACCATCCAGGGAGCCAGCACGATTCCCAGAGCCACCGCCACTGTCATTACCACCGCCACGATGGCGACCACTGCCCCCGTAAAACGCCATGCTGCCGGCTCACCTCCGGACTCCTTGCGTTCGGTAAACAGGGGCAGAAAGGGGGCGAGCAGCTTGTGCGGGATGATCATGAAGGTGAAGACTATACTGCTGAAGGCGAACGTATAGGCGTCGGCGGCGGCTCCCGTGCCGAACTGCTGTGCGATGACGACCTTCTGGATGAACCCGCTCAGTCGGGCCAATAGCGCAAAGGCACTGATGATCAAAGTGCCCCGGAGGATCTTGCTTCCGAAAGATGCTGTCATATCGTGTTCCGCATAGTTTTAAACAGTTCTGCCAATGGAGCTGCATTCCGGGTAATATCAAATCGTTCCGAGATGGTAGTGGCGCCAAAAGTTGACAGTATCCGACACAATGATTCGTTTTTCAACAATTCTTCGATCATTTCCGCCAAAATCCGGGCATCGCCTGGTGGGGCCAAAAGGCCGGTGCGACCGTGGACGATCACTTCCGGTATCCCGGCGACCGGTGTAGTGACGACGGGAATACCCGCTGCCAGAGACTCCAGGATGACATTTGGAAGACTGTCCCGGTCGCCATCGGGTGCGATTAGGCATGGGAGAGCAAATACATGGGCCTGTTTGAAAAGGGATACTACTTCCTCTGTCGAACACTCGCCCAGCAGATGGACCGTTTCAGAGAGCCCCAACCGGTTAATTGCGGATTCAAGATTGGGGCGCTCGGGACCTTCGCCGGCGATGAGGCATCGGAAGGCCAGGTGGCGGTCACGCAAGATTCGGCAGGCCTCGATCAGGATGATGAACCCTTTTTTTGGTTGCAAACGACCGATAGCCAGAATTAGAGGTAGGGCAGGGCGTTCTGTGATTTGTCCGCCGTCGCCTGGTGTCGGGGCTTCAATCGAAGCAAACTGGGACGGCGTTAAGCCGTGGTAGATCTGGTGGACCTTCCCTGGCGGCAACGGACCGGCCCGCCGGTTAAGTTCATCTAAACCGTAACGGGTACAGACGGTCACGAAACTCGCCGCCTGCACCTTCCGCGACAGGGCGGCACGTGACTGAAGATAAATGTCTCCGGCGTGGGCGCTGAAACTGAAACGTATGTCCAGCAGAGTTGCCATCATACGGGCTACGTCTGCAGGCATATAGGCGAAATGCGCGTGAATGTGTTCCACGCCGAAGAGCGCGGCCCGGCGAGCGAAGAAGGCGGCTACCGGGAGATTCCGAAGGCACTTCAACAGCTCAATCGGGTCATGCATGGAAGTGGCCAGAGTCTGCAGCAGGGCGCGAAGTGTGCGTCGCGGATGCCGCAACATGAAATACCACTGAGCCGCGATCACGGCAGGTGAGAAGAACGACGGACGGTAATATACCAGAGGTTTTAGGGTTAGATTCCTGGCCTGATGGAAGTCGATGGCTGGGCGTCGTAGGGAGAAGATGATAATGTTGAATCCCTTTCGTTGGAGTTCATCAAGCTCTCTCTGGATGAAGGTCTCTGTCAGAGAAGGGAATGTCCCGAGCACATAGGCGAGTTTCATGTCAGGCATGGCTGGCGGCCTCCTCATACACGACTTCTGTGGCCGCCGCCACGTTGGCCCATGAGAATTTGCGGACATGGTTCAGGCCCCTGGCGATCAGGTCGGTTCTCACTTCGTCGTCGGTCAGTACCGTTTCCATGGCAACGGCCAGCCGGTCGGTCGCGAGCGCGTCCGTGGTGATGGCTGCCGGTCCCGCAATCTCCGGCAGGGCACCCCTGTCGGAGATAACCACAGGCGTTCCACAGGCCATGGCCTCAAGGGGGGGCAGGCCGAAGCCCTCGTAGAGTGACGGGAACACGAAAAGGGCGGCCATGTTGTAGAGCAGTGTCAATTTATCAAAAGGGATAAAACCGGTGACGATTACGTTATGCTCCACATTCTGTTCACGGATCGCCCGCATCACGTTGGCCTGGTCCCACGATGGGGCCCCGACGATCACGAGTTGGTGGGTGATGGCCGGGTTCTGTCGCAGTAAGCGATAGGCTTTGATCAGGCTCGTCAGGTTTTTCTTGGGTTCCATTCCGCCAACAAACAGTATGAAATGCTCCGGCAAGCGGTATTCCAAGCGTATACGCCTGAAGGCGTCTTCGTTCCGCAGGATACGGAATTCAGGCCGCACACCGAGCGGTATGACGCGCACGTTGTTAGCGGCGGCAGGAAAATAACGCAGCAGGTCGGTGCGCGTGGTTTCGGAGGGAACGATGATCCTTGTGGCCTTGCGTACAGAGGGAGGCACCAGCATGCGGTAGTGAAGCCGGTTGCTGAGTGTGCAAAGCTCGGGATGGGACAACGCAATCAGATCGTAGAGGGTGATAACCACCGGGACCCGTGACAGAATTGGAGCCACATAGCCTGGCGCATGGAGCAGATTGAACCGCCGGTGGATCAGGAGAGAGGGGAGAACCAACTGTTCCCATAAGATGCGGATGGGACGAAGGTTGACAGGCCAGCGGGTAGGTATGGTTGCCGTTTCTTGGAGGGCGCTATGTGTCCCGCTGAAGCCGTGCGGAGTAGCGCCCGGTTTGCCTCCCACGGACTGCGTGAAGAGGGTGTAATCATGCTTGCCGAAAGCAGCCAGGGCTTGCACCAGGTTCAGGATTGAGCCTTCCACGCCGGAGTGGCGGCGGCCCAGAAGCATTCCATCTATGGCTATACGCATGGTGTGCTCCTGTCAGATAAAAGTTCGTCATAGAGCGCCTCTATCTCCAGGATTATATTCCTGACGTTAAATTCTTGTTCAACACGTTGCCGCCCGGCTGCACCGAGTTGCCCTGCCAACAGCGGATTGTGGATCAGGCGAAGTGCCTCCCCAGCCAGATCCTCCGCCCGATCGCTTGCGGCCAGAAGCCCGTCAATGCCATGACGAATTATTTCGGAAGGGCCACAGGCATTCACCGCCACCACGGGTTTACCCCTGGCCATGGCTTCCAGTATGACCCGACCCAGCGGCTCTCGCACAGCGGGGTGGATCAGGACATCTATTGACTCCAGCAGCGGGGTCACATCAGGGAGGTGGCCCGTGAAAAGCAGGCGATCCTTAAGACCCAGTTGCGCGATTTTGGATTCAAGCATCGTCCGATAACCGCGATGTTCGTCGAAGAGATCGTCGCCGGCGATCACAAACCGGGCGGCGGGCAGGATTGTGGTCAGCCGGGCGGCTGTTTCAATAAAGGCGCCATGGTTTTTCCATGGCACCAACTGGGCTATCATGCCAAATACCGGCCCCTTGTGAAGCAGGCGTTCAGTCTGTGGTCCCACTGGTTCGTCCGGAAGACTGTTCTGCGATTTGCCGTGGGGTGCATTCAGGGTGGTATCGATGCCGTTATAGATGGTTCGCAGTTTATTTGGCGGGTGAATGCACGGTGAAACATGACGGTGAACGCAATCAGAAATGGCAATGGTGCGGGACGAGAAGCGGTTAAGCCAGGGTCCCAGTAAGCCTAAAGTCACCAGGTCACGAGTATGCCAGATGCAGGGAACGCCGGATAGTCGTGCCGCCGGACCTGCATAGATCTGTGCGGTATTGCTGTTGGCATGAACGAGGGCAATCCGTTCCCTGCGAATCAGTCGTGTCAGCTGCACGGTAACCTTGGTTATATTCAAAAGGCTGACAGCGAGGCGCCAGGGATTGGTGGTTTTGCAGATCCTGCGCAAGGGGAGGGGGAAACATTTCACACCGCACTGCCGGAGCGATTCGGTCAATTCGCCGCCGGGGGGCAGCGCGACGATCGGCTCGAATCTGCTCCTGTCAATATGTCGCAGCATGTCCAGAAGGCTGCGTTCCGCGCCGCTGATGCGGGAGACATGGTTGACGAAGAGAATACGCGCCAGCTTCACCGGGACCCCATCCACGTATCGGTCAGGTCAATGACCTTGCGTTCCCAGTCCAGCCCATAGAAGCTATGGTTGGCGTCGGCAATCTCATGGACTTCCTGAGGGATTCCGAGTCGTGAACAAAGCGATTTGTAGCCAGCCCTGGAGGTAGCCGTCTCCGGATCATTCGTGCCGTGGATACAAAGCATGCGGCCCTTGAAGGTGCGCAGTTGGTTTAACCAGAGCGTTTCATCACTGATCTCCCCCTGTCCGGCGACCTCCCTGGCTCCCACCGCTTTCTTTACCATCTTGACATTGACCCGAAACGTCAGGAGTTTGCGCCACGTTTCCAGCCGTAGCAACTTCCGGCCGTAAGTTCGTAGGGCATCCAGCGACTTGCGGTTCTTGCTGGTGGTGTCGCGCATAGGCCCCATCGGTTCGGGCGACCAGAGTGCCAGTCCGCCAACCCGCGCGTCGGTTGCCGCCGTGCCGATCGCGACTTTGCACCCGGAACAGATGGCCAGCAGAATCACCTGGCGCTCCGGATAATGAGGCAAGATAAAGTCCAAGGCGGCTTTTGAGTCTGCGATCATCGATCGGATAGAGGCATCAGCAGTAGTGCCGCCGCTATCGCCACGGCCACGGAAATCGAAACGCAGGCAGACACAGCCACGGGCGGTTAACCGTCGAGCCATATGGACGAACATCCGGTGCGGGCCAAGGCGTGAGCCGGCCCAGCCGTGCAGGAACAAGACCAGTGGTCCCGCACGATCCGGATCCGGCTCATGAACGATGCCATAAAGAGTCTGGTTGGTTACCTTGAAATGGATGGGGTTGTCCATGGAATGTGTCAGGTTCTTTAAGGCTGTCCGGTATTAGAAGTGATCAAATTAATCCAACCCTTCGTCTTTTCGATTAATGATGGACACTCCACCAGTCCGACCAGATTCCAGAAAGGATCTTCTTCTGCTGAAATGAGGTCAACGCGGGCCCCGCCGTCAAGGCTTGCCTCCTTGAGTACTGATAACTCCCGTGGTGCCGCACCGCTTGGCGCAATATGCACCAGCAGTACTTTGCGGGGCCCCTGTGCCGCCGCCTTGATCAGATCAATGGAGGTGATGTCATGAAACAGCCGCGGCGTTACGGCATAGCCATCCAGATCAATCGGTTGGCCGTCTTCCAAATCTTTAAGCAAGGTCGCCCGCGTCACGCGGCTCTGTCCGAACGTCATCATTTCCCGGACCAATTTTCGGCGGAGTTCATTATCAAAATGACGTCGGCCATGGATGAGGGGTTCCCAAAGTACGGTAAATTCAAGGGATCCAATCATTCGGGTCGCTTCATAAGCCAGAGACGCGCCTAGACGCAAGCCTAGCAATCCGAGCCTGTTGATTCCAGTTTGTCCGGTCATAAAACGAGCAGCGTGGGTGATGTCTTCACGCCAGTCCGGGCAGGAGAAGTCCTTAAAATCACCCGTACTATCACCGCAGCCGATATAATCGAAACGCAGGACGGCGCACCCGTTGGCGGCAAAGGCGCGGGCGGCGTCAACCATAACCCTGTGGGAACTCTTGCGCTCCTCGAAGAGCGGGTTACACATCACCATTCCGCACCGAATCTCTCCGTCCGGCTGGTAGAGCATGCCGGCCAATGTGTCATGCCCTCTTGGAATCAGAACGGATTGCTCCATACTCACTCGGCACTCATTTTACTGCCTACAAACGCGGCCAGAGCGGCGACTGTTGCGAAATGTTTAATGCTAAACTCCTCGTCGGGGATGACGATGCCGAACTCTTCCTCAATTCCTACCACTAATTCGAGCAGGCTCACCGAGTCCACCCCATAGTCGTCCATGAGCGATTTGTTGTCTTCAATGGCTTCGGGGGCTATTTTGAGAAAAAGCCTTGAGGCAATCATGCGTTTAAGCCGGTCTTCAATTTTTTCTTCAGTCATAATAATACTCCTATATGAAGTCTCGCACGTTGTGGCGGCACTTTCAATATTAACGGTAGACGCAAAAGTATTCAGGTCATCCCGGTGCGCGGTATTGCCTGCTATTCCATCACTGGCAGTGTTGTTACCTCCGTCAGTTTTCCGGTACGCAGGCGGCGCCAGGGTGTTTCCTCATCGGAAGGACCTTGCTCACTCTCGAACATGGAATGCCAGCGTTGCTTGAATAGCAGGCCATGACGGATAATCAAGCCAGTGTTGGGTAGCGTTGGTGTTCCGGCCGTGGTGATACTTTCAAAATGATACATCTCCACGGCGGGGTTGAAGACAATGCGATGACCCTGGCTCCGGACGCGGTAACAAAGATCAAAATCCTCGAATTCGACGGGGTTAAAAGCCTCGTCAAAGCCTCCGGCATTCTCAAACAGTTCGCGTCGGATCATGAAACAGGCGCTGATCAGGCACTGGACATCCTGTTTTTGGCTGAAGCGGGGATCGTCCCGTCGTTCGCCCCGGCCGCGAAACAAGACCCGGCCAGTGCGTGAGATGCCGACTCCAGCACATTGGATCAGATGCGGGGGCAGGGGGTACACCAATTTGGGGCCTACTATGCCGACAGACGGGTCGGCATCAAGTGTCGATCCCAGTGTTGCCAGCCAGCTCCGGCTGCGGAGCGCCACGTCATTATCAATAAACACCAGCCGGGATCCGGACGCCATGGTGGCGCCCTGGTTTCGGGCTGTGGAACAACCAACATTCCCCTTGTTGCGTATCAGTCGGACGTTAACACCTGCGGCGATGGCAATAGCGGTCAACTCGTCGGTCACCCAATCAGGGGTGTGATCAGTCGAGCCGTTGTCAACGACGATCAACTCCCACTTTGCGCCTATGGACGCCAGTAATGACGGCAGGCAGAGACGGGTGTAATCGAGCTTGTTGTGGGTCAGTGTGACCACTGAAGTGAGTGGGTCTGGCATTACCCCTCCACCAGTTTCCGGGCCGCTTCAAATATCCGGCTGCGATCCGGCATGGCGGCTCGCTCGAGCGATGGACTGGCGGATAACGGGATATCAGGTGTAGCCAGACGGAGGAGCGGGGCATCGAGATAGTCAAAGACTGTCTCGGAGATGCGGGCGCTGATTTCGGCGCCGAATCCGCCGGTTCGGCAGGACTCCTGAACAATCAGGACCCGATGCGTTTTTTTAACTGAGGCGATGATCGTATCAATGTCCAGCGGGATCAGTGACCGGAGATCTATCACCTCGGCACTGATTCCCTGTGTGCTCAAATCCTCCGCCGCACGCCCGGCTTCCGCGCTCATCCATGACCAGGCGATCAAGGTGACATCCGTTCCTGCCCTGGCTATTCTTGCCTTGCCCAGTGGGATAACGGTATCAGGGTCTCCTGATACTTCCCCTCGACAACCGTAAAGTAATTTATGCTCCATGAAGATAACCGGATTATCATCCCGGATTGCGGCCTTCAGCAGCCCTTTGGCATCGGCAGGTGTTGACGGTGCCACCACCTTCAAGCCGGGAACATGCGTGAACCAGGCTTCCAGACTTTGCGAGTGGGTGGGACCATAGCAGCGTCCGCCGCCTCCCACGGTACGTAGCACCATAGGACACCTGGCCTGTTTTCCCAGAACATAGTGCAACTTGGCCGCCTGGTTCACCATTTGGTCCACCGCCAGGGTGATGAAATCCATGAACATTATTTCCACCACTGGGCGGGAGCCCGCCAGAGCCGCGCCTATGGAGGCGCCCACGAATCCCTGCTCGGAAATCGGGGTATCACGAACGCGCTCGGCGCCGAACTTGTCAAGGAGCCCGCGTGTGACCCCGAAGGCCCCGCCATAGATACCGATGTCCTCGCCCATGAGAAAAACATCCGGGTTTATCGTCATTTCCTCTTGCAGGGCTTCCCTCAGGGCTTCGGTATAGCTGATTGTTCTCAAGCGAACACTCCTTCTTCAAGCGTGGCGGGATCGGGATCAGGGCTCTGCTTGGCGAACCGCACCGCTTCAGTCACAATGGCGCGCGCTTCGCGACGAAGGCGCCGGTCGTTTTCCTGGTTGAGTGCGCCGCGCTTGATCAGTACAGCGCGGAAACGCCGGATGGGGGCGCGTGTCAGCCATAACGCTTCCTCTTCCCGTGAACGATAGATGCGCTGATCACCGCGCGAGTGGCCGGAGTGGCGGTAGGTCTTGCACTCGACCAGCGTCGGCCCAGCTCCGCTTCGAGCGCGGATACAGGCGGCCTGCATGACCTCGCGGACTGCCAGGAGGTCGTTGCCATCAACCACGACGCCTGGAATGCCGTAGGAGGCGGCGCGATCGGCGATGTGGGGTATGGGGATCGCCTTGTCCACATGGGTTGACATTGCGTATAAGTTATTCTCGCAGACATACACGACGGGCAGTTTCCAGAGGCCGGCCAGATTCAGGGATTCGTGGAAAGTTCCCTGATTGGATGCGCCGTCGCCAAAAAAACACACCGCGATCTTCCCCGTATTCTTTATTTTAGCCGACAGTGCGGTGCCGGTGGCGATGGGAATACTACCGCCGGTAATGCCATTGCCCCCGAGAAACCCCAGCCTGTAGTCGGCCATAAATTGGCTGCCTCCGCGTCCCCGTGAATAGCCCGTTACCTTGCCGAAAATCTCTGCCATGATCCGGCGTGGGTCTCCGCCTCTGGCGATGAAGTGGCCATGCCCCCTGTGGGTACTGGTGATGTAATCCCCTTTTTTCAGCACACTGCAGACGCCCACCGCCACCGCTTCCTGGCCGGTGGCCGGATGGGTAGTGCCGCGAATGACACCATCTGAGAAGAGTTTTTCCACTTTCTCCTCGAAGAGGCGCATGACCAACATTGAGCGATACCAATTGCGCATTTGTTGAGTTGTCATAGAAATGATTTCAGGTACCAGAGTCCATGCCTCGCACAGCCAGACACACCACGTTACCGCCTGGATCAATGGAGTTGACCAGTGTCACGCCGGGACTTTTTGCGTTCAATGCGGCGATCACGCGTAACGCCGCGTCGGCGCCCGCCGTCTCGCCCAGTATGGACTTGAGGCGGATCACGGGCAATCGTTCCGGGCTGTCGCCTTGGAATTCCCTGATGGCAGCCATTTCCACCAGATCAAGATCACCGCCCGGGGTTGCTGATGAAAGGCCTGTTATATCGTCTTCCCTTTTTGCGAGACTTCTGCAGGCAAGGTGCATGGCCTTAAGGATGTCTCCTCCCGTCATTCCTCCGCCCAGAATCTCTCCATGGACAACGGCGCCGCGTTGCCGGGCGTGGTCGGCATTCTCCAGTACGACGATTCCTGCGCCTTCGCCCGGCATGAATCCCTGTTGGTCATCATTCAATTCAGTTCCTCGCCGGAGCATTGGGCTCAGGGCTTCGAACCCGCCGGCGAAGACGAGCGGGCACCGGCCTGTCAGGACCATATCATACGCATGCAAAAGTGCGCCGGATGAAGACGTGGCCCCGGATGAGAAATTGAGATGATAGCCATTCAGCCCATACTCGATTGCCAGCAGGCTGATGGTGGTGTTGGAGTAGGCATGGGGGAAGAGTATCGGTTTGACAAAGCGGGGGCCTTTCTCGAGGTAATCGTTGAAGAAGAGCCGGGTGCTTTCGAGACAGCCGGTTGCGGAACCCAGAATCAAGCCCATGGAGGAGCGATCCATATTCTTAAGGTCGAGATTGGCATCTTCAATCGCCAGGCTCATGGCCGCAAAGGCGAGTTGGGAAGCGCGGTCCAGATAGGCTTTTTCGGTTTCCAGGTAGTCCAGCACGTTGAAATCACTGATCTCGGCGGCAAATTGTCCGATGCCGCTCCGGTAGCGGCGTACGCCATCCATGAACGCTTCCCGTCCGATGCCGATGGAACTGACGGGTCCAGCCCCTGTAATGACCACGCCTTTATCTTCCATGGTTTTCACTCTGCCCTCCGGAAAATTACGGCCGCATTACAGCCGCCGATGCCCGCCGAGTTTGACAGGACAGCCCGGAGTGCCATGTTCTTTTTGACATTGGCGACACAGGGCAGATCGCATTCAGGGTCCGGATCGCGGTAGTTTGTGGTCGGCGGGATCAACCGGTCCCTGATCGACAGGATCGAGGCGATTGCCTCGATACTGCCGGCTGCGCCCAGCATGTGGCCGACTGACGACTTGATTGAGGTAATGGGCATCGTATAGGCGTGTGCCCCGAATACCTTTTTGATGGCCTGTGTCTCGGTGACATCATTGGGTTTGGTGCCGGTGCCATGGGCGTTGATGTGGTCAATTTCCTCCGGTTTCATTTGCGCGTCGTGGAGTGCCATCTGCATGACGGCGGCTGAACCCGCTCCCTCTTTGGCTGGAGCGGTCATGTGAAAGGCGTTGTTATTGGCCCCGTATCCCGCGACCACGGCATATATTGTGGCACCGCGTTTGCGTGCGGATTCCGCGTCCTCAAGCAGCAGGGTCCCCGCGCCTTCGCTGAACAGCGTGCCGGAGCGGTTCTTATCAAACGGACGAAGAGCATCTTTGGTCATGGTTCGCAGGGCGCTCAACCCGCTCCAGGCGAACCGGGACAGGGCATCGTACCCGCCTGTCAGCACGGCTTTGGCATGTCCATGCCGGATGAGGTCCATCCCGTAACCGATCGCCGCCGTGCCTGATGCACACGATAGAGACAATACGAAGCGGGGGCCGCCGAGATGCCATTGTCTGGCGACATGGTCAGCGCAGGACTGGAACAAAGATTCTGAATAGTCTGACGGCTGCGCCGTACGCTTGCCTGACAGGTCGGTAATGACATTTTCGCCGGAGTTGATGCCGCCGAAATTAGTGGCCAGAACTACTCCGGTTTCGGACGGATCAGGGAAGCCATCCTGAAGCGCCTCTGTCGCCGCCGCCAACATGAACTGTGTGGCAAGGTCGGTATTTGCGCCTGTTGCGGCGCAGTCCTTTGGCAGGTGAAAATCCCGAATTTCTCCGCCCCGTGTATAGGCGAAATCCTTGATATCGAAACGTGTCAGGTCCCGGATGGCCGATTCACCGTTGCATAAGGCATCCCACAGGCGCGGCAATCCGATTCCGTATGGAGATACAGCACCCATCCCTGTGACGACGATCGTTTTCAAATGTGCAGCCCTCCATCCACACACAGAACCTGGCCGGTGATGTACTGCGCTTCGTTTGAGGCGAGGAATACGACGACACGGGCGACTTCATCCGGTTGCCCGAAGCGGCTCTGGGGAATGCGCTCCAGTTGCTTCGTTCGTCGAGTTGCCGACATGCCGGCGATCAGGTCTGTCTCGATAATACCGGGCGACACGGCGTTAACCGTGATGCCCGATGGAGCGAATTCCCGCGCCACGGATTTTGTCAACCCGATCAGGCCGGACTTGGCCGATGCATAATTGGCGCGCATCATATCGCCCATCAGTCCGGCGTCAGAGGAGATGTTGATGATGCGCCCGGACTTCTGCCGGATCATCTCGCGGCCCACCGCCTTGATGCAGTGATACGCCCCTTTCAAATCAACGTCCAGCACGTCGTTCCACTCCTCGTCCTTCATGAAGGTGACGTAGTTATCGCGGATAATTCCCGCGTTGTTTACCAGGATATCCACCCGTCCCAGTGCTTGCTTTGCCTGATCCACCATGGTTTTGACCTGATCCAGATGACGCACATCGGCCTTGAAGGGAAGTGCCTGTTGGCCAAAACTGCGGATTAGGACGGCGACCTCCTCGGCGGCTGCCGCCTGATTAACGTAGTTCACCACCACATGGGCGCCTTCGGTTCCCAGTGCCAATGC
>Ga0194062_1000989_pt1 | contig 11962 bp, 9 predicted proteins | sample SepL2225m_MetaG_FD_155481 | JGI IMG/M metagenome (GOLD analysis project Ga0194062, IMG submission 155481) | Anoxic zone freshwater microbial communities from boreal shield lake in IISD Experimental Lakes Area, Ontario, Canada - Sep2016-L224-25m | ecosystem: Environmental > Aquatic > Freshwater >... | reverse complement strand
GGAGTGGCTTGCAAATCCGGTATTACTTGAACCTGATGCGGATGCCGAATACTTTGAAATCATTGAAATTGATATGAATGAAATTAAGGAACCGCTGCTGGCGTGCCCAAATGACCCCGATGATATAAAACCTCTCTCCGCTGTCGCAGGCACCAAAATCGACGAGGTATTCCTGGGTTCTTGCATGACTAATATCGGTCACTTTCGCGCAGCAGGAAAGTTACTTGAGAAACAAAAAGGTGAACTGCCCACGCGTTTGTGGGTTGCTCCTCCCACAAAAATGGATCAGACCCAATTAAACGAAGAAGGTTATTACAGCACGTTCGGTAAAGCCGGTGCCAGAATGGAAATGCCGGGCTGTTCACTATGCATGGGTAATCAGGCTCGTGTTGCGGAAAATTCCACAGTGGTTTCAACCTCGACACGAAATTTCCCTAACCGTTTGGGAAACGGTGCCAATGTCTACCTGTCATCCGCCGAACTGGCCGCAGTGTGTTCAATTTTGGGTAAAATCCCAACTTTTGATGAATATATGCACTACGCCGATCAGATCAGTGAAACAGCGGATGATACCTATCGTTATCTGAATTTTAACCGAATGGCTAAATACCAACAGCAAGCCGATAAGGTAGCGCCGGTTTAAGGTAACTATTCACTACAGCTTAAAGGTTAAAGGCGAAGGCTGATCGTTGTTCTTCACCTTTAACCTTGTGCCTTTAACCTCGCCTCTTGTATTTATGCCTCAAAAGCCACCCTCATTCAAGGCATCTTTGTCATTCCAAAACCATACAATGGCTTATTTTTACAGCCAGATTGAGCAACAACAACGAATATTACAACGTATCCGGGCGGTTTTACCTGAAGCACTGGCAAAACAGGCCCGGCATTGCCTTATAAGAGATAAAAAACTGCTGATTTATACGGATTCCGCTGTATGGGCATCACAGCTACGCTTTCATAACAGCGTAATTCTTGCAGCTATTATGCCGCTAACAAGAACGCCCGTTGAGATATTACAGATTAAGATAATGACTGTTCAAACAGGGATTATTTTTGGCACTAGACGGAAGGCAAAAATACCTTCAGTAGAAAAAATAGAGTATATCCGAAGCCATAGCCTCGCATTCTCGGACAACCAACTGCAGTTGGCGCTGCTGAAATTAAGCTCAACACTGGAAAGGCTATCCCGAAAGGCCTAATAATAATTTTAAAAAAGACTATTCAGGGGGTCTGGCTGTATCTGCGGATCGCATATAAGAAATCGGCGCCTCATCCTCATCAGAAAAAGTGACCATTTCCCAAGCGTCTTTGTCGTCCAATAATGTACGGAGTAATTTATTATTCAAACCATGCCCTGATTTATAACCGATAAACTCACCAATCAAGCTATGTCCCAATAAATATAAGTCGCCAATGGCATCAAGAATTTTATGTTTAACAAATTCATCTGCACTGCGTAGTCCATCTTCATTAAGGATTTTATCGTCATCAACTACGATTGCATTATCCAGGCTTCCTCCAAGAGCGAGATTATTTTCCCTCAGCATATCGATATCTTTCATGAAGCCAAAAGTTCTGGCCCGACTCACTTCCTTAACAAACGTCGTAGAAGAAAAATCCATCGTTGCCGTTTTTACATGCTCTTCAAAAGCCGGATGTTCAAAATCAATGGTAAAAGTTACTTTAAATCCATCGAATGGATTAAATTCCGCCCATTTATCGCCTTCTTCAACCCGAATACTCCGCTTTATCCTAATATACTGTTTTGGACAATCTTGCTCTTCGACTCCGGCAGATTGGAGTAAAAACACAAAAGGTCCGGCACTACCGTCCATGATCGGAACTTCTCCAGCACTAACATCAATAATAGCGTTGTCTATCCCTAATCCTGCAAAAGCCGAAAGCAAATGCTCTATGGTCGATATCTTAACATCACCTGAAACCAACGTCGTCGACAGAACGGTTTCCCCAACATTTTTCGGTGTTGCCTGAATAGTAACGGGTTCATCCAAATCCACCCGGCAAAATCTGATACCTGTATTCGGCTCAGCAGGGCGCAAAGTTAAATGTACTTTATCGCCTGTATGTAATCCAACGCCTGTGGCTCTTATGGTGTTTCTTAAAGTTCGCTGTTTAATCATAAAAATAAATAACGCCGGATGAAGGTCCGAAAAAGTCCTTAATTATACCCCATTACCGCTAAAAAAAGATATTGAATCGACTCCACTTCCAATAGATGCCTGGTAGTGGTGTCATATTCTTCAACAAAATTATCTGTTGGTGGGTTACCTTTTATACATTAACATTACATTTTGTATAGCTTAATTAAGCTAAATAGTGCTAGTCTAGGCATCATTATTTAGTCATTGCGGACATGTTAAAAAAAAAATTTCAACGAAAAGCTCCGGAACAATTTCCTGATTTATCCGGATTACTGGAAAAACAATACAATTATCAAGTAACTCAACGTCATATACACAACGATAACGCGCAATTTAACGCTTTAAAGCACTTACAAGCGCTCTTGGATCATACCGTGGCATCTGTCAATTATGACCAACAATCGTTTGCGCGCAAACTGCTTTCATCGCCTCCGGAAAAATGTCAAAGCCTTTATTTATTCGGTGATGTGGGCCGTGGTAAATCGATGTTAATGGCGTTATTTTATGATGCTTGCCCCATTGAACAAAAACGGCGGGTACATTTTAATATCTTCATGTTAGAGGTTCATGCCTTTAACCACGAATGGCGACAAAAAAACAATACTGATTCAATTTCCGCGTTGGCAAATAAAATCAGGGCATCAGCACTTCTTCTCTGCCTTGACGAGTTTTATGTCACCGATATAGCCGATGCCATGATTCTGGAAAGATTGTTTAGAAAACTCTTTGAGTTGGGCTTACTGGTTGTTATAACATCTAACCGTCATCCGGATGATTTATATCAGGGCGGTTTGCAAAGGGAACAGTTTCTGAACTTCACCAAGCTTTTGCAAACAGAATCCAAAATTATAGAACTTGTTGCAAAAGAAGATTATCGGCTCATGCATTTGCATGCGCTTGAAGCGACTTATTATTTCCCGCTGGATGCACATGCGTGCGAGTTTGTGGAAAAAAGCTATAATGAGTTTACTAATTTTGCAGCCAGACAAACAGGCGAATTGCAAGTATTGGGAAGAAAGGTTATTTTATCTTCGGTACACGGTGATATTGCCTTCTCATCTTTCGATGAGCTCTGCGTAAAACCTTTAGGCTCGGCTGATTACACCGAGATCGCCCGTGAATTCAGCACGTTGATTATGGCTGAAATTCCAAAATTAACATCAGAAAAACGTAACGAAGCCAAGCGTTTTATGACGTTAATTGACGCGCTTTATGAGCACAAAGTAAAACTGGTATGCACTGCTGAAGTGCCCGCACATGAACTTTATAGTGAAGGTGATGGCGCGTTTGAATTTAGACGTACTGTGTCAAGATTGATTGAAATGCAATCAGAGGGTTATTTACAGAGCAAACACACCGGGCACTTGTAAATTTTATACCTAAAATCAGACACGTTTTATGCCTTATATGCAAGTGATACCAAACTCATTACCACAAGCCATCTAACAAAAAGTGCCGGCAGTTCGTTTAACTCTTGGATGTTTAAGACTAAATGTTTTGCACCATACATAAAGTAATATGGTTTTCCGTAAACGTGGAAAAAGAAGATTTAAACAACACGCATTCCGCTAAAACAATAAATTTATTAAGGCAACACGAGGTGCAACAATGGTATCATTAACAACGCAAGTCTGTGATTTTGGTAAAAAAGCGGTTGATTTTATTTTACCGGGTATTGACGGACGTAACTGGTCGCTACAACAGTGCATGGGTAAGAAAGGTTTGTTGATTATGTTTATTTGTAATCATTGCCCCTATGTCAAAGCTGTGCAAGAACGGATTGTAAGAGACACCCGCGAACTTAAAATGCTGGGTGTTGGATCTGTCGCCATCATGTCCAATGATCCTGCTGAGTACCCGGAAGATTCTTTCGAGAACATGAAGTTGCTCGCCAAACAACTGGATTTTAACTTTCCTTACCTATTTGATGAAACACAGCAAGTTGCCAGACAGTACGATGCTGTCTGTACGCCCGATTTTTTTGGTTATAATGCTGACTTTGAATTGCAGTATCGGGGCAGGCTTGATGCCAGCAAAAAGGAAACCGCACCGGACGATACACGGCGCGAGCTGTTTGAAGCCATGAAACTGATTGCAGAAACAGGCCATGGCCCACAAGAACAGATTCCTGGTATGGGTTGCTCCATTAAATGGAAAAAATAAACACTAAATTCACACAAACTGAGAGAGTAAAATATGTCGATTCAAAGAATGGTTGATCTGGATTTATCTGGAAAACGGGTATTAATTCGCCAGGATCTGAATGTACCGGTAAAAAACGGTAAAGTGACCAGCGATATTCGTATTCAAGCCAGTGTTCCAACCATTGAAAAAGCCTTAGCTGCAGGTGCGGCAGTTATGCTTTTATCACATCTTGGCCGTCCCGTTGAGGGTCAATATGACGAAGCATCTTCCTTAAAACCGGTTGCTGAACGCTTGTCAACCCTGCTGGGCAAACCCGTCAGACTTGAAAAAGATTGGCTGGATGGAATTGTAATCTCACCAGGAGAAGTCGTACTTTGTGAAAATGTGCGCTTTAATGTTGGTGAAGAAAAAAACAGCGATGAGTTAGGCAAGAAAATGGCCGCCCTATGTGATGTTTTTGTGATGGATGCTTTTGGTACGGCTCACCGGGCACAGGCTTCAACCCACAGTGTCGCCAAGTTTGCACCGGTTATTTGCGCAGGCCCTTTATTAGCCAGTGAGCTGGATGCCTTGGGCAAAGCCCTGGAAACTCCCGCTAAACCATTGGTGGCGATTGTTGGCGGATCTAAGGTTTCTACCAAGCTGACGGTATTAAAGTCATTATCGGAAAAAGTGGATCAATTAATCGTTGGCGGAGGTATAGCCAATACCTTTATTGCGGCTGCTGGTTTTCCAGTCGGCAAATCGCTTTATGAAGCCGATTTAATAGAAGAAGCAAAACGGTTAATAGCCGCTGCAAAGCAAGCGGGCTCTGATATTCCGATACCGGTTGATGTGGTTTGCGCCAAAGAATTCTCGGAAACTGCAATCGCCACAATAAAGAGGGTTGAAGATGTTGAAGCGGATGATTTGATTCTGGATATTGGTCCCGATACCGCAAAACAGTATGCTGAATTGCTAAAATCCGCTGGCACTATTGTTTGGAATGGTCCTGTAGGCGTCTTCGAAATCGAGCAATTTAGTCATGGCACGCAAACACTCGCAACAGCCATTGCCGAAAGCAGCGCTTTTTCAATTGCAGGAGGTGGTGACACTCTAGCTGCAATTGACAAATACGGCATTAATGACCAGGTTTCATACACGTCTACGGGTGGTGGCGCATTCCTTGAATTTCTTGAAGGTAAAGAACTGCCCGCTGTTGCTATATTAAAATCACGCAGCCAGTAACAAGATATAGAGAGAAAGGTTTATAAATATTGTACCTTGACCTCTCATCCTGTACATTTATCTCGGATTTACCATCAGACTTATCAAATAGACTGATTATTTTTACTTAGTTAAGGTTTAATAATGGCCAGAGTTACCATCGAAGATTGTTTAGAACATGTAGAAAACCGTTTCAAGCTGGTTTTATTGGCGAGCACAAGAGCCCGTCAGTTAAGTCACGGCGCGACTGAATTTCTTCCGCGCGGAAAAGATAAAGATACCGTTCTTGCCTTGCGCGAAATCGCGGCAGGTCATGTCACGACTGAGAATATCAATATTCTCCATCGTGTTGGTGAAATACATGACCACAACCCTATGTTCTAAACCTTTGCATCTATGTCGAATATAGCCGACACCATCGAATCAATTCGCCCTCAAGATGAACTGATAGATCGATTATGTGCGGTTTTATCCGGCTATTTAGATCAAGCCCAAATTGATGATTGCGTCCGTGCTTATAAATTTAGTGCGGACGCGCATTTAGGTCAATTCCGTAAAAGTGGCGAAGCTTATATTTGTCACCCCATCTCTGTCGCCATCACCCTGGCCGAGATGCGTATGGATGCCAGCGGCATCATGGCGGCAATTCTGCACGATGTCATTGAAGATACCCCGGTAAGCAAAAAAGAACTGGCAAACCTGTTTAGTGTAGAAGTCGCAGAACTGGTTGATGGTGTCACTAAACTAACACAAATTGATGGCAAATCCCAAACCAGGGCAGAAGCGCAAGCTGAAAATGTACGTAAAATGTTTCTTGCGATGGGCAAAGACTTACGGGTGATCTTGGTCAAATTGGCAGACCGGTTGCACAACTTGCAAACATTGGGCGTCATGCCCGCACAAAAAAAACGCCGCATCGCCCGCGAAACTTTGGATATTTACGCCCCGATTGCCAATCGTTTGGGTATGAATAAAATTCGACACAAATTGGAGTCTCTAAGTTTTCAAGCGATGCACCCGCTACGTTATGCCGTTTTAACTAATGCCGTAAAAAAAGCTCGCGGTAACCGCAGTAAAATTGTAGACACCATTGAAAGCACGATAAAAAAGCGTTTGGAACAGGCTGACCTCCAGTGTGAAGTCTCAGGCAGGGAAAAAAATATTTATAGCATTTATCAAAAAATGCTCCAGAAAAAAGCGTCTTTATCATCGATTTTTGATGTCTACGCCTTTCGGATTTTTTGTGATAACGTCGATGCCTGTTACAGGGCCTTGGGTGTTATTCACAATTTGTATAAACCTATTCCTGGTCGCTTTAAAGATTATATCGCCTTGCCCAAAGCTAATGGTTACCAATCCTTGCATACCATAGTCATTGGCCCTTATGGCGTCCCCATCGAAATCCAGATCAGAACACACGAAATGCACCGCATGGCGGAATCGGGTATCGCCGCGCACTGGCTCTATAAATCCGAGGATGATAAAACTGAAAAATTTCAAGCGCGAGCTAATGAATGGTTACGGGATTTATTGGAAATCCAGAAGACAGCAGGTGATTCTCTCGAGTTTATTGACAATTTAAAGGTTGACCTGTTCCCACAGGAAGTTTTTGTGTTCACACCCAAGGGCGGGATTATCAAAATGCCCCGAGGTGCAACCATTATAGATTTTGCCTACGCGGTTCATACTGATATTGGTAATGCCTGTGTTTCCGCCAGAATTGACAAACAGCTGGTGCCGTTGCAAACCAAACTGGAAAACGGCATGACCGTAGAAATTATTACTGCATCCTGGGCAAGGCCAAACGCACTTTGGCTCAATTATGTGACGACAGTAAAAGCGCGTTCAAGTATCCGAAACCATCTGAAAAATTTTAAACAGCAAGAAGCCATTAGCTTAGGTCGGCGACTGTTAGAAAAAGAACTCCAAACCATGCACCTGCATTTAGAAAACATCGAAGACACCCGAATGCAGACATTGCTTAAAGTTATGAACGTACCGTCTATGAACGATTTGCTGGAAGACATTGGATTGGGCAACAAAATGCCATTCTTAATCGCCAAACGACTCACTCAGGATGATATTAATGCCAATATCAAACTGGATGACACTGACAAATTCCAGCAAACACCCCTGATTATAAAAGGCACAGAAGGCATGGTGATTACCTTGGCCAAATGTTGCAGGCCCATTCCGGGTGATTCAATCATAGGCTACTTTAATCCTGGCAAAGGCATTGTTGTCCATCATTACGAATGCCGTAACAGCTCTGTCGTCAAAAAAAAACACACCAACTGGCTTGATGTTGAATGGAGCCAGGATGCACTAGGCGATTTCCCCACTGAACTTCGTATAGAGATACTTAATCAACGCGGAGCATTGGCAACCCTTGCATCAACGATTTCCGAACGGGGTTCAAACATTGAAAACGTCAACGTTGTCGAACAGGATGACCGTATTTGTGTCGATTTAATCACCCTGACAGTTAAAGACCGTGTGCATTTAGCCAAGATCATGCGACGCTTGAAAGAATTACCCATTGTTTTAAAAATTACCCGGGTAAAGGGCTAGTTAGCCGTTTTTTCAGCTCTTATGCATTAGAAAATAAGCTTAAGCCACCGGGTTTAATATCATAAACACTCATCATCAACATATCAGGAAACAAAATGCCGGGTCGAGTCGAACCAGTACAGTTAAAATCTGATCTTTTCCTGCCTTGGCTTATCCAAGGCCTCATGCTGGCTTCGCTTGTGGTTTATGTTATCGTCTGTATTACTCTCGGTGACCAAATCCAGCAACACCTGCCGGAAGCACAACGAGTTCTGATTAGAACAATATTATATATCGTGGCTATCGTTACGTTTCCGATGACAAATTTACTTCGGTACATTCAATTGCGCCTCAACCAGACCATGCCTTTTTCGAATATAGATCCAGAGGGCGAGGCAAAAAAACGTTATTTAGTAACGGTTATTGTATCCATGTCACTGATTGAAAGCGTGGGGATTTTTGGCTTCGTCATGTTCATTTTGGGTGATAATTTTAATACATTGTACATTTTTACAGGATTGTCCGCCTTAGGGCTGTTTCTATATCGGCCTAAAGTGCATGAATACGCCGGGATTGTAAAGTCGCTAATCGCACAACAAAAATGAATGAAGACGTATTTGCTGATCAAGATATCAGCGTTAAATTCGGCTTGTGCCTGCCACATTGCCAAAACCCAAAGTGTTAACGAATCGACTCGTTGCTGAATGACCTTAATTCAAGCCTGGTTGGTCATCATTTGGAAGTGGTTTATCCGGTTGAATTAGTTACACGACAAGGCTTTGTTGAATAAATCGGTTTTTCAGCATTAAAATTGATTAAATGGAATCATCTCAGGTTGCGCTTAGAGCTTCATGCCCTGAGCGGTGTTCAAGCAAAGGTGTCGCAGTTACACCGACCCAAAGCCGACGGCCCTTCACTGAGTAAGAAAGTCACCCTTTTCTCGGTCTACCTAACTTCAATACGACAACACGTTACGGTGAGAATATCGGGCTTCGGTGGCTGCGGGCACCTTACCCCCTTGTTGTCTTACGAAGGTTCACTTTCGTCTAGGTGACCGATTTGACTAGAGCCTCCTTCAGATTCCGTATTGGCTCTCAGTAGCCGTGCTTCCCTATCGGGTAGCTACTGGAGGTTTCTTTGGACACACTTGCTTTCGCCTTCATTTTTCCCTCTTACTAGGCAATGGCTTCCATAAGTTAGCTGACTATCAAGCCAGTCCACCGCCCTTCAGTTCTTGTGTAAATACCAATGCTAAAGGGTGGTCAGGTAATGATGTGAAATAGCCCTGCAATACATTTTCACAATACTGAAATAATAAGCAAGTATCTTTACACGATATTATAGCTATTGGAGGTCCGTGTGGAACTTTTACCTAACCATCGTTTAGCCTGTTGCGTCCTGGCTTCACTGTTTTTTTCGGGGTGTGCAGGACAGGCAAGCAAAGAAAATATCACCAAAACCTCGGCTACCGAAGCTGAACACACGTTACCCGCTGGAGTAACCGAACTGAATCTGAAAGAGTTTTACACATTTCCCGTAGGGCCGCTCGGCCTGGAGCCCACGCAAAAACTGTTGAGTCTCAAGGATAAACGCGTTCAGATTACTGGTTACATGGTCAAAGAAGAAGAGCCTTCCGCCGGTCTATTTATGCTCGCGCCTCTCCCCGTGAGTCTGGCAGAAAAAGAAGATGGTCCTGCTGACGATCTTCCCCCTGCCACTTTGTTTGTGCATGTACCTACCGCCGACAAAAACAAAATAATCGCTTACCGTCCGGGAATATGGCGACTAACCGGAATACTGAAATTGGGTAATCAGGATGAAGCCAACGGTCGCATCTCTTACACTCGAATTATTCTGAATTAACCTGCCTGCAGAATGCGTTAATTCTGTCAGGGGTCACGGGTAAATATGATGGCATCAGTTGATGGAAAGTCTCAGCAAATGGAACGACATACCGCAATAAACATTTAAATTTTACTATTTTAATCAGGAGATATTTCAATGAAACATCGTAATTCTTTGGTATCCGCCACGGTTGCCTCTATGTTAGCTGTTGGCATCAGTTGCGCCAATGCCACCCCAGTTATTAGCCGATTGACTCCACCCAGCCAATTGTTTGCAACTAAAGGCACTCAATCTGCACCGATGATCGCCCGTTTCATCTCTGGCCAACGTTTTGATCTACAGGCTACCGTGCGTCCGGTTGAGGGTAAGAGAATCATCAAGGTGGAATGGTTTATCGACGACAGACCATACACACCTGGAGTAGGCACTACCAGCCTGGTTCCTGCAACTACACTTACAACATCAACACCTCCTGCACCTCCTATACATCCAAATGCAGTAGTGGCTTCTGTACGCGGATATTCGAATACCAAAGCCAAAGTGCATACTTTCACCGCTAAAGCGACTCAAAGTAACGGTGCTACAGTTTCTGCTACAGGCGACTTCGAAATCGTTGATACGCCTTTAGCAAATCACAAATCAGTCAAAAACGTCATCATTATGCTGGGTGACGGCATGGGCGCCAGTCAGCGTACTGCGGCACGTATCATGCTCAACGGCTATTCACAAGGTAAAGTCAACACTAAATTGGCGATGGATACGTTCCCTAACACCGCCATGATCATGACTGCCTCTTTGAATACAATTGTAACTGACTCTGCTCCGGGTATGCAGAACTATGTCACTGGCAACAAAGCGGCTAATAATCAGGAAGGTGTGTGGCCGGATGACACTACCGATAAATTCGATAACCCACGCTTTGAATATCTGTCAGAGTATTTAGCCCGTCAACAAGGCAAAAAATTGGGTATCGTTACAACGGCTGACGTATTTGACGCTACACCGGCTTCAATGGCAATACACACTCAAGACCGTGGCGCAGGGACCGGTATTGTCGACCAGTTTCTTGATGACTCAGCCCATACCGGGCTTACTGTGTTAATGGGCGGCGGTCGCAAATGGTTCTTGCCAAACGCTTCCAACACAACTTCACCACAAAATTCTAGCGGTTCGCAACGGACTTCAGCAACCGACTATGTTTTGCCATCAGACATAATAGCTGGATGGAGTGCAGCCCCGGGATTAATCGATCCGGGTCGCGACCTGATAAGCAATTTCCAAACAGCCGGCTGGAATTATGTGCCAGACAAAACAGCAATGAAGGGCGCAGCCACAAATGCTCCACTATTAGGCTTGTTCTCTTATTCCAACATGAACGTTGCTTTGGACAAAATCGCCAACCGTCGCGCTCCTTCTGGTTCCAACGTAGTTGAAGAGTATGGCTTCCCCGATCAACCTATGCTGGACGAGATGACTGCGAAAGCACTTGATGTGCTGGATGCCAATAGTCCTGATGGTTTCGTATTAATGGTTGAAGCGGCGTCTATTGACAAGCAGGCGCACAATATGGATACCGAGCGCATGATACTCGAAACCATCGAGTTCGATCATGCCATAAAAGTTGCGAAAGGCTATGCCAAAAACAATCGTGATACGCTGGTGCTGGTAACTGCCGACCATGAGTGTGCCGGTGCGGTCATTATCGGCGCTTCTATCGTCACAGACGCGGCACTACAAAGCAAAACCAACACTGCTGCTTCCATGCGTGATTCAGTTGTGGGCAATTATGATGCTGCCGGTTTCCCAAAATATACTATCGAAGATGACGGTTATCCAACAACAACTGATGTTGATAAACGTTTATTAATCGGTTACGGTGCCAACGCCGATCGTTATGAAGACTGGCGCACCAATGCGCGACCCATTAATGACTCGCAACAGCCGTTTAACAAAACCGATTTATCGGGCTATCCTCGTGTTAACACTTACGATACAGGGAGTACGGTTAATGATGCACGCCCTATACGCGATTCAGCCACTGGATATTTTATAAC
>Ga0194062_1000987_pt1 | contig 11969 bp, 12 predicted proteins | sample SepL2225m_MetaG_FD_155481 | JGI IMG/M metagenome (GOLD analysis project Ga0194062, IMG submission 155481) | Anoxic zone freshwater microbial communities from boreal shield lake in IISD Experimental Lakes Area, Ontario, Canada - Sep2016-L224-25m | ecosystem: Environmental > Aquatic > Freshwater >... | reverse complement strand
TGGTATCCCTTCAGCCCCGCATCGGAGAGGGCCTTGAGCAACCAGGCCTCAGCAGGCAGACCGGCCACCGCCTCGGGGACCACGGGCCCGGCGAGGAGCTCGGATACCGTTTTTCCCTTCACCGAATCCAGCCACTTGTCGTAGTCCTTGACCGAGGACTCCGGGGTCTGGTCGAGCTCGATTTCGTTGAAGACGATGATGTCGGGACCTCCGCCGGTCCGCGCGAGCAACTCGGTGATGTTGCCGACCTTGACCGCCAGATGTTCCGGAGTGTAGTTCCCCGGCTGGTAGTCCTCATAAGCCGCTACGCCGTCGGCATCGAAAAGGTTCTCGACGTTGTAGGCCATGACGGAGAATTCGCGGGCAACCGCCGGAGAGGCGGCCGCCAGGAAAAGAGCCAGAATCGTTTTTCTCACATCCGATAATTTGGACGGGCTATAGCTCGACGGTTTCCGCATCTTCCTTCGGAGGCTTTCCGAGCAGGAACAGGCGGGCCGGGATCACCTGATTCAACCAGTCCAGGTGGCGGGGAAGGAACCTCTGGCGGTTGCACCATTCCGCTTCGACGAGCAAGAAATCCGGGGCGGCTTCCTCGACGATGTCGCAGAGCGTAAAACCCGTGTTCGACTCCACCGTGCGCAAATCGACATCCGCGGAAATCTCTTCCAGAGCCTCGCAAAGATGATCGAGGGCCGAGGTGTTTTCCTCGTGGCCGAGCGCCGCTTCCCGCGCGTGGGCGAACGGGCTGTCGGCGGCGAGGATGGATATGCTCGCGGGGGCAATCGACGCGAGGGCAGTCCTCGCGAGCTGCCAGCGGGGGCGGTGGGCATCAATCATCAGGCAGGCCGAGGTTTGATCGCCGGGGTCTTCTTCGGACGGGCAGGGGAGCAGCAGGAGATCGCACGGGGCCCGCTGGAGGAGTTCGCGCACCACGTTGCCCGTAAAATTTCGGACATCCTTCCGGGGGTCCACGGCCCCGGCGATGACGAGATCAAAGTATTCGCTCGAAGCCGCATCGACGAGCGCAGACGCCGGTGTGTCGCCCTCGCACCAGTAAATATCCACCTCGCCGCGGCCGAGTTCGGCAAACGCATCGTGAAACTTCCCCACCTTCTCATCCGAACGCTCCCCCGCATGGAGAACGCTGAGGCGGGCGCCGAACTTGCGCGCTATCCGGTCAGCTTCCGCGATCACCGCATGGAAACGCGGGGAAAAGGTTGCTGCAACAGCGAAATGGGGTTCAGACATGCTGGGAATTATAGCTTCGCGCGAATTCTCATCTCCTTCCAGCGGAAAATTAAATTTTCACAACATTTCCGGGAACGCACCGCAGCGGGCTCACTGGTTTTGCTCGAAGTAGCGGAGGATGTTTTCCGAGGTGGTCTTGCTGATAAATTCCCGCGACTCGTCGCTGTTGTAGGCGTTGTGCGGGGTGAAGACGACCTTCGCCCTCCGGAGCAGGGCATTGCTGGCGATGTAGCGCGAAATTTCTTTCATCCGTCCGACGGGCAGCGAGATGCGGTCGCTGTCCATCCCGGCCCCGCGCACGCGGTCGGCAATCTGCGCGCCCAGCAGGGCGGTGGCTCCCCCGTGAAAGACGCCCTCCTCCTCGATGACATCTAGCCCGGCCCCGCCGACCTGCCCGCTGTCGAGCGCCTCGATGAGCGCCTCGGAATCGATGAGCCGCCCGCGGGCGGTGTTCACGATCAGCACCCCGGGCCGGCAGCGCGAAAGGGTTTCCCTGTTAAAAATGTGGTGGGTTTCCTGGTTCAGCGGGATGTGGAGGGTGATGACATGGGACTCGCGGAGGAGATGTTCCAATGTGGTGTATTTGAAATCCAGGAGCTCGGTGTGAAGCGGGTTCGGGTGCGCGTCGTAGGCGAGGACTTTCATGCCGAAAGCGCCGGCGATGCGGATCACGTGCAGCCCGACCCGGCCCGCGCCGACCACCCCCAAGGTGCTCCCGCGAAGGTCCATGCCGCGGAATTTCTCGTGGGTGAATTTTCCCGCGAGCGCGGCTTCGGTGGACTCGCGGATCCGCCGCGAAAGCGCGAGCATAAGGGCGAAGGTGTGCTCGGCCACCGTGTTCTCGCCGTAGCCGCTGACATGGGTGATGGAGATCCGGCGCTTCGCGCAGGCCTCCAGGTCGATGTGGTCGACCCCCATCGAGCGCGTGGCGATCATCCGCAGCGCGGGGTGCCTGTCCAGAAAGGCCTCGTCGATCCGGTCGTTGATGAAAATCGAGACTGCTTCGACGTCCTCCGGCACATCGCGCAGCTCGGGCATAAACGAAACATCGAAGGCCTCGAACTTCTCCGAAAAGAATTCCTCCTCCTCCGGCTCGGTGGCCACGAAACAAATTTTCCTGCTTTCCATGGGCATGATTTGCGGGCCAGTATGGACGTTCTCCCGATGGAAACAAGCACGGCCAGCAAAGGACTTTTCCTCACATTCGAAGGCTCGGAGGGCTGCGGAAAGTCGACCCAGATCCACCTCCTCCAGGAAACCCTGCGGTCGCGCGGGCAGGACCCGCTGCTGGTCCGCGAGCCCGGCGGGACGCCGTCCGGCGAGGTCATCCGGCATCTTCTCCAGCATTCCCCCGAGGGTGCGGCGCTGACCCCCGAAGCCGAGCTCCTCCTCTTCGCCGCCAGCCGGGCACAGCTCGTCCGGGAAGTGATCAGGCCCGCGCTGGATGCGGGGCGCACCGTGATCTCCGACCGGTTTCTCGATTCGACAGCCGTCTATCAGGGGGTCGCGCGCATGATCGCGCCGGAGGTGACCGCCCGGATCAACGCATTCGCCGTCGGAGTCTGCCTCCCCGACATGACATTCCTCCTCGATCTCGACCGCTCCACCGCCCTCACGCGCATGGGGGGCCGCGACCGGGACCCGGACCGGATCGAGCGCGAATCCGAGGATTTTTTCGAAGCGGTCCGCCGCGGGTATCTCGAGCTCGCCGCCCGCGAAACCCACCGCGTCCGGGTCCTCGACGGATCGAAGCAGCCCGGAGAAATAGCCACGCAGATCCTGAAGCACCTCTCCAAAGCCGGGCTCCTTCGCTGAGGAAAAGGCTTTTGTTTTTGGCGGGGACGCCATTTGATCGGGGGTATGAAAAAGCGTTCCCTCCGCGTCGGGCTGATCGGTTACAACTTCATGGGCAAGGCCCACTCGAACGCCTGGCGGCAGGCGGGCAGGTTTTTTGAACTTCCGGCAGAGATCGAGATGCGCACGCTTTGCGGTCGCTCACCGGCGGGGGTGAAGGCCGCGGCGGTGAATCTCGGGTGGAACAGGACGGCGACCGACTGGCGGGAAGTGGTCTCGGATCCGGAGATTGACGTCGTGGATATCTGCACGCCGAACGACTGCCATTACGAGATCGCGATCGAGGCGGCGAAGCAGGGCAAGGCGGTCCTTTGCGAGAAGCCGCTCGCGATGAATGTCGCCGAGTGCGAGGACATGGTGGCGGCGGCCAAAAAGGCGCGGGTGGTGAACATGGTCTGCCACGTTTACCGGCGCATCCCGGCGATGGCCTTGGCCAAGGCGATGATCGAGCGCGGCGACCTCGGCGACCGGATCTACCATTTTCGAGCGCGCTATGCGCAGGACTGGATCACCGACCCCTCATTCCCGCTGGTCTGGCGCCTGCAGTCGAAGATCGCGGGCTCCGGCAGCCACGGCGACCTCGGCGCTCACATCATCGACCTCGGCCGCTACCTCGTCGGCGAGATCAAGGAAGTCTGCGGGCTCATGGAGACGTTCATCAAGGAACGCCCGCTGCAGGCGGAACTGGGCGACGGGCTCAGCGCCAAGGCTTCGGATAAAACCGGAAAGGTGACCGTCGATGACGCGGTCTCATGGATCGGGCGCTTCAAAAACGGGGCGATCGCCAACATGGAAGCCACGCGGTTCGCCCAGGGCCGGAAAAACAACATCACGATCGAAATCAACGGCAGCAAGGGATCGCTCTATTTTGATTTCGAGGACATGAACCGGCTGAAGTTCTACAGCGCGGACGATCCCGCCGACGCGCGCGGATTCCGCGACATCCTCGTGACCGAATCCATCCACCCCTACGCCGGCGCCTGGTGGCCGCCGGGACACATCATCGGCTACGAGCACACGTTCGTCCACGCGTTCGCGGATTTCACCAAAGCCGTCGTCGTGGGAAAAAGCGTGCAGCCGACATTCGCCGACGGTCTGGCCAACGAAAAAGTCCTTGCGGCGGTTTCAAAGAGCGCGAAAACGCGGGCGTGGGTGAAGGTGTAACCTCCTACTTGTATCCCGGCAGGAAGGCTTTCTCGGCGCGGAAGAGTTCGAGGGTCATGGCTTTGATTTCCGCGGGGCTGCAGACGGCCGCGCAGAGCGGGTCCAGGAGCAGTGCGTGGATGGCGGCTTCCTTGCTGCGCTCGATGGCGGCGGTGGCCCCGAGACCAAACATGGCCATGTTCGAGGCGCAGAGGGCGGCCATCTGCGGCGGGAGCGCTCCATAGCGTGTCGGCTGGATGCCGTTCCGGTCCACGAGGCAGGCCACCTCGACGCAACCATCCGAAGGCAGGTTGGTGATCAAGTTTCCGCCGCCGGCCGTCTGGTTCATGATATTGCCGTGAATGCGGAACGGGACATTTTTTTCGCGGGCCTCGATGATCCAGCTGGCGTATTCCCAGCTGCGCTTCCAGTCCATCGGCTGGGTGCCCCGGAGGAGCGCCATGCGTTCCTGATCCGCAGCCTTCCGCCAATCCGGCCAGTTGGTGGCGTAGAAACGCGAGCCGCCGTCGTAGCCGTGACGCAGGAGGGCGCGCCCCTTTTCCGATTTGCGGTAATAGGGGAGGTATTCGGAGAGGTGCCCCGAGCTTTCCGTGATGAATGCCCCGAAATGCAGGCACATGTCCTTGCGGATGAGATCTGAGGTTTTCGTCCGGATATCGCCTTCCTTCACGTTGCGCGGATCGAGGGCGTCGGCGCGGACGAGCCCCTCGCGGAACTCCCGGAGCCCCAGTGCGATCTCCCCGGCAAATTTCTTTTTCAGGGCCGGGTATAAATCTTTGCTGTTATGGCGCAGGGTGGTGAACCATGCCAGGTGGTTGATGCCCGCGCATTCCCACTCCATTTCCTCGTAGGGAACATCTGCATAGCCCGCCAGGAGGTTGCTGGTTCCCTGCACGGAATGGCAGAGCCCGACAACGGGAAGGGAGCTGGTCCTTCCGGCGGCAAGGCACATCATGTTCATCGGATTCGTGTAGTTGAGCACGATCGCCTCCGGGCACAAGCGCTCCACGTCCTTCAAGACCTCGATAAAAACGGGGACTGTGCGGAGCGCTTTGAAAAGCCCGCCCGGTCCGATCGTGTCCCCGATGCACTGGTCCACGCCGTATTTCAAAGGGATGTCGTTGTCGAACTTCACGCATTCGAGCCCGCTGACCTCGATGCAATTCACGATGTAATGGCTCCCGGCGAGGACTTCCCGGCGGTCTGTGGAGGCCTGGACCTTCCAGTTGGATTTTCCCAGCTTGGCGAGCAGCTTGCGGACAACCTTCGCCATCGTGGAGAGCCTGGCGCTGTCGATGTCCACCAGCGCGATCGTCCCGCCGCATTCGCCGGGCGTCCGCAGGACGTCGTTGACCAGCCGGGGGGTGAACCCGCTGCCCGCACCGAGCAGGGTGATTTTTAGCGGACGGGAAAATTTTCCCGCGAGGGCTGAGGAGGAGGCGTCTTTGGTGTGGGCCGCGTGCCCGCCGGATTTGGATTTCTTGCTCATACGGGGGTAAATCTTGGACCTGATCGTCCGGGCAGACGAGAAAATTCTCGTGATAAAACAATACAAAATGTGATATCGTGTCCGCCATGCAGAAAATCTTTGAGCCTCCCTTTGCGCAGCCGACAACAGCTTTAAAAGAAGACCGGGCAAAAAACGCCTCGTATTACTGGGACAATTCCAAGAGAGGAAAAAAACGATATGTGATTGTCCAACAAACCCTGCACGGGTGCGGAAGGTTCCGGTTCAGGGGCCGGGAATTCCGGGTTCCGGCGGGTTCGGTCCTGGTCGCGCTGGTTCCTGAGAAGAGCGCGTATTATTTTTGCGGGGACGATTCCGGGGAATGGGTGTTCCGGTGGATCAACTTCGAGGGGGATTCGGCGCTGCAACTGTGGGGCGGGCTGAGGGAGAGGTTCGGGCCGGTGCTGGATCTTAGCCGTGCCGGGGGAGCGGGGCGGGCACTGGGCAGGCTGATCGATGGTTTCGCCGACCGGAAATTCGGCAGCCTGCAGGTCCAGGCCGAGGCGGTGCACTCCGCGTTTCTGAGCTGCTGGCTCCAGCTCGAAAGCATGCAGGAGGGGACCTCCCACCCTGCAGCAAACCTCCGGGAACTGATCCGCGAAAGATACCAGGATGCCGTGAATATCAAAGAGCTGTGCGCCGAGGCCGGGCAGTCGAGGGAACACCTGACGCGCGTGTTCAAAAAGTCTTTTGGCATCGAGCCGGCCGCATACCTCCGGCACCTCCGCCTCACGGCGGCCGAGAGGTTTTTACTGCGCTCGAGCCTGAGCATCCGGGACATCGCGCTGAGAACCGGTCATGCGGGCGCCGCTCAATTCACGCGATCCTTCATCGCGGCGAACGGGAAATCGCCGCGCGCTTTCCGGAACCGGTGACGGTCTAAGGTTCTTTACATTTTCCGCTTTACAATTAATGTAAACCTATGACGACGACCATCAGCTCGAAGGGGCAGATCACGGTGCCTGTCCGTGTCCGCGAGGCGCTGGGGCTTTTGCCGGGGACAAAAATCATGTTGAAGCTCGGGCCGAAAGGGACATTCATCGCCCAAAAGGCGTCCGGCGGCAGCTTCTTCTCCCGTTTTCAAGGGATCGCAAAGAATGCGAAGGTTCCTTACCGGGACAGCCGTGCGGCCATGGATGTCCTGCGCGGGCCCGTAAGGAAAGGCGATCTGGACTGAACGCCCGAGCGATGACGACCGCAATCGATTCCAATGTGTTGATCGATCTGATCGGCGAGAAGACGGTTTTTACAGGCGCATCGATCTCCGCGCTTGATGCCGCCCGGATGGATGGGGCGCTGATCATTTGTCCGGTTGTTGTCGCCGAGATCAGCGGGCATTTTGCGACTCCCGCCGCATTGCTTTCCGCCCTTGCAGGCATGCAGATTGTGATTGATGAGTGGGGGGCCGAGGCCCTTCATCTCGCCGGGACGGCATTCATCCGCTACCGGCAACGAAGCGCGAAACCCAGGGAGCGCATGCTCGCTGACTTCCTCGTTGGCGCTCACGCGCAGCGTCAGGCTGACACTCTGCTAACGCGGGATCGCGGATATTACCGGACCTATTTCCCCGGGCTGCGCCTGATTGATGCGGGCGGGCGTTGAGCCCTGCCGGGGGTTTCCCCGATTCCGTCCGTCACGGGCGACATCCCGCCGGGATGGATCGCTGCGGCAGGGGACGCGACGTTCCGATTCACGATCTGGAGAGTCTTTCCGCATCCGCACCCAGCGCAGGTGCCTTCCGTGCGACGCTTGCGGTGATTCGCGACCGTCACACGGACGAGATAAACAGCGGCAGCCAGAACGATGGCGGCGACGGCGAATTTTTCCTGGGTCAGCATGGGGTCAGAGGCGAATGGTAATAACTAGGTTTGGGGATGCTGCCCATTCAGGGCAGGACGTATTTTGATGGGAATACCCAGGGCGGCGTCTGCTTCGCAGACTTGCCCTGGGCTGTTGGATGCAGCCCCCCTTGGGGCTTAACCCGAAAACGTCGACTTCTGTAGCGGAACACGGAACGTGTTTCGTAAACGCTGTTTTCGGGCTTAAGATAGAGTGTCATTCGGGCCAGAGGCGGCTTCCGATTTGGTAGATCAAGACGGCGGCGAGCCAAGCAATAACGGTCATGGTGGAGAACGATGCGATCGCCCATTTCCAATTCAGCTCTTTGGCGATGACTGCGACCGTGGCCCCGCACTGCATGCAGAGGGCGAAGAAGACCATGAGGCCGATGACGACCGGCAGGGTATAGACCGGCTGGCCTTTTCGCGGCCCCTCGTGCCATTTTTCCTGAACGATGTTCGAGCGGAGGTCGCTCTCCTTCACATCGGCGCCGAGGTCGTAGATGATCCCCAATGTCGCGATGATCACCTCGCGCGCCGGGAAGCTCGAGAGCACGCCGACCGTGATTTTCCAATCGAACCCAGCCGGATCAAAGACCGGCTGAACGGCTTTTCCAAACTGCCCCAGATAGCTTTGCTCGATGTAGGCCCCGCCAATCCGGTGTTCCAGCTTGTGGGAGAGCGCGGATTCCGGATCGTTCAATGCGGCGGCAATCTCATCCGGCGGCATGGTCGATGACTTCTCCGCGAGGAAGGCCGCCCGGGCTTTGGTCGCGACTTCCTCCGGGCGGGGAAAATAGAGCAGCGCCCACACGATGACCGAGATCGCAAGGATGACCGTGCCGGCCTGGATCAGGAACGCGCGGCCGCGCTCCCACATGCGGATGACGACATTCCGGAGCGTGGGGATCCGGTAATTCGGCATTTCGAGAATGAACGGCTGGGCCTGGATTTTGAGGACGCAGCGGTTCATGAACCACGCGAGCGGCATCGCCACCGTCGCGCCCACAAAGTGCATCAGGAAAAGCGTCGCTCCCGCAACAAGGGGCCCGTAAATCGGCTCTACAAATGCCCCGATGAGCAGAACATAGACGGGCAGCCTGGCGGAGCAGCTCATGAAAGGGGTCATGAGGATCGTGGTGAGCCTCGCCTTCGGGTCTTCGAGCGTCCGCGCGGCCATAACCCCGGGAATCGCGCAGGCGTATCCCGAGAGCAGGGGGACAAAACTTTTCCCGTTGAGCCCGCACCAGCCGAAAAGCTTGTCCATGAGGAAGGCCGCGCGCGCCAGATACCCAGTGTCCTCCAGAACCGCGATGAACAGGAAAAGCAGAAGGATCTGCGGCAAAAATACCAGCACCCCGCCGACGCCGGCGATGATGCCGTCGGAGACCAGGCTCTGGAGTGCGGGCGTTCCTGCGAGCATCGGAGAAACCAGGCCCTGAACCCATTTGGTCGCGGCTTCGATCAAATTCATCACCGGTCCGGCCCACGCATAAAGGCTCTCGAAAACGACATACATCACCGCGAAAAAGATCAGGGTCCCCCAGAACCGGTTGAGCAGCAAGGCATCTACTGAGTCCCGTGTGCGGGCGACCATTCCATCGCCCTCCACGACCCCATCAAGCAGGGCTTCGATGTGGCGGTAATGGAGGACCGGCTCTGCAGAAGCTGGATTCATGCCGTGCGAGCGGATCTTTTCACGGGCCGACTTCAGGAGGGGCAGAAGGATTTCCCGATGGCCGATTTTGTCCGCAAACGCGCTATCGGTGTCGAAAATCATCCGGAGCGACTCGGGCCCCGTCACATCCACCCCGGCCTCCACGAGCCCGTTACGCACGATGTCCCTGGCCTCCTCTATGAATTCCGGCCAGAGGATCCGGGGGATCCGCCTGGGATCGCCGAGGGAATGGCTTATCGCTTTCTTGAGCTCGGCCAATCCCCCGCCGCGTTTGGCGACCGTGGTGATGACCGGCACGCCGAGGCGGTCGGCCAGCAGGGCGGTGTTGATCCGGAGCCCGTTTCGCTCGACCGCATCCCACTGGTTGAGAATGACCACCATCGGGATCCCGATCTCAGCAGCTTGGGAAACAAGGAGTAGATTGCGTTTGAGGTTCGTGGCGTCGAGCACGCACACGATGAGATCTGGCGCGCGGTCCCCTCCCCTTCCGTCCAGCGCATCCATGACCACCCGCTCATCCGGCGAAGCCGCCGCGAGACTGTAGGCGCCCGGCAAGTCCAGGACTTCCATCTGCTGATCGCCGAGATGCAGCGCTCCGGTCTTCATTTCCACCGTGATCCCGGGGTAATTCGCGATATGCTGGCGGAGGCCCGTGAGGCGGTTGAAAATCGTTGATTTTCCAGTATTCGGATTCCCTAGCAACGCAATCCGCACAGGCTTCATATTTTCGGAATTCACAGCCATCTCAGGCGGTCTCCTTGACCTCAATCAAATCCGCCTCCGCCCGCCGCAGGCTGATCTCCTGGCCGTCCATCTCAATCGAAATCGGGTCTCCCAACGGGGCGATCCGCGAAATCCTCACCCGGCAGCCCGGAAGAAATCCCAATGCCGCCAACCTCCCGGCCCGCCCGCAATCGCTGGAAATCCCAGTAATCTCAACGGTTCGACCATGTGAGATTCTCCCCAGCATTTTTGACCGCTCCCGGTTCATATACGTTTACAATATGAGAAAGCGTCTCATTAGCAACAGGAATTAAATAGAAACCTTCAATATGGAAATGGGCGGCCATCCTACCTTCAGGATGATCCCGGGATTTTCCAAAAGATTCGCGACAAAGCGGAAGTCATGATGCAGATTTCGCGCATGTCTCGTCCCCTGATTGCGGTGTTGGCTTTTGTGGCGCTGATGCCATTTGCGCGTGCGTGGGATCCCTTGGGCCACATGCTGGTGATGAAAATCGCGTATGACGGGCTCACTCCCAAAGCGCGCGCGGAACTTGACGCAGCGGTCGCGCGGTTCAACGCAAAGGAGAACCCGGATGCGCCTTACGACGCGGTGACGGCGGCGTGCTGGATGGACGACGCGAGGTCGCGCACGAAGGAATTCAACGAGTGGCATTATGTCAACCTGCCGTTCTCCCATGAGGGGACGCCGGTTCCGGAGGGAGCGCTGCAGAAGCCGGATGTGATCTGGGCGACCGGGCAGTGCGAGGCGATTGTCAAAGGCGCGGCGGAGCAGCCGGGAGTTGATCGCGACCAGGCGCTGGTATCCTTGCTGCACCTCGTCGGGGATATCCACCAGCCGCTCCATGTGACCGAGCACCACGACTTCGGCGGCAATCGCGCGCGCATCTCCAACCTCAAGGAGCAGGATGTGGACCTGATGTTTTTCAAGGGCGGCAACCTCCACTTTTTCTGGGACAGCGCGTATCGCCGGGAGTTCAAGGACGGCGAAGTCGCGGTGTCCTACGCCACGCCTTTCTTCGCGCGCGAAGCCCCGGTCGCCGGACACCGGGACGCCCGGAAGACCGTCGATCGCGAGGCGGCCGCCATCGAGAAAAAATACCCTCCGCAATCGTTGGGCGACGTCAAAGGCGGCGACCCGGCCTCATGGGCGATCGAGACCCACGCCCTCGGCTACGACTTCGCCTACGGAAAACTTCCCGCCGGCAAGCCGGTCCAACTGGACAAGGAATACGTCGAGGCCTCGCGGGCCTGCGCCGAAAAGCAGATCGCTGTCGCCGGCTACCGGCTCGCCGCGGTGCTGAACCAACTGCTCGACCCGGCGGGAAATTAGGATTTGATAATCGTCGCGCCGGATGCGGGACGGGAGGCGAAGAGGGTGGCCTCGATGCCGGTCCGGGCCTTGTAGTCGGACGCGATCTTCGCGGCGATGGCGTCCGCGCGATCGGCTTTCACCAGCGCGACGCAGCAGCCGCCGAAGCCGCCACCGGTCATGCGGCAGCCATAGACGCCGCCTTCGAGCCCGATGGCTTCGGCGATCCCGACGACCGCGTCCAGCTCCGCGCAGCTCACCTCGTAGTCGTCGCGCAGGGCCGCGTGGCTGGCAGACATCAGCCGCCCGGCAGCCGCCCAGTCGGATCGGCGGATGCCTTCGGCAGCGCGGACGGTGCGCAGGATTTCTCCGATGACGTGGCGGGCGCGGCGGAAGACGGTTTCGCCCATTTTGCTTTTGCCGGCCTCGAGCTGTTCGGGCGTCACATCGCGCAGCGACTTGACGCCGAGGTTCCGGGCGGCCTCCTCGCATTGCGCCCGGCGCTCGGCGTATTCGCCGCCGCTCAATTCGTGTTTTACGTTCGTGTTGATGACGAGAAGGGCGACCGACGGGTCGTCCATCGGGACGAGCTCGGTCTTGCGCGTGCGGCAGTCGAGCAGGAGC
>Ga0194062_1000983_pt1 | contig 11975 bp, 10 predicted proteins | sample SepL2225m_MetaG_FD_155481 | JGI IMG/M metagenome (GOLD analysis project Ga0194062, IMG submission 155481) | Anoxic zone freshwater microbial communities from boreal shield lake in IISD Experimental Lakes Area, Ontario, Canada - Sep2016-L224-25m | ecosystem: Environmental > Aquatic > Freshwater >... | reverse complement strand
GGCGAAACGAGCCGGTAGAAACCGCTACCGAGTGGGCTGAGCGTGTCGCCTAGCGGATGATCCAGACCGTGATGCCCACAGGCACGCGGGGGTAGAAGTCCTCGACGTCGGCGCGACGCATGCGCATGCACCCGTGGCTTGCGGCATGCCCGATCGACCAGTACTTAGCGGTCCCGTGGAAGCGGATTCCGGACGCATTGAGGTAGATCGCGCGAGTGCCCAGAGGGTTGGACGGCCCGGGACCGATCACCGAAGGCATGCCCTTGGCCCACGCGCTGCCGGGGTTGTGCCACGAGGGATTCTTGACCTTGCCGGTGACCTTCCACTTGCCAGTCGGGGTGGGAAACGCCGCCATGCCGATGGCGCAGTGGTAGCTCTTCTCGACCTTGGTGCCGTTGTAGAGCTTGACCGAGAACTTCGAGAGCACGACGAGGATCGCCTTACCGATGTTCTTGCGCGTCACGTGGGGCTTGATGGTCTTGAGCGAAGCGACGACCACAGGAGCAGCACCGGCCGATGCCAGTTCAGACCGAATCGCGGCGGTGATGCGCGCCGACGTCGCCGGCTTGTTGACGGCAACGCCCGCAACCTCCTTTGACACGACAAGCGAGTGCCCCTTGAGCGTGCGCTTGGCGTCGCGGGCCTTGCGATCGACCTTCTTCGCAAGCGTGCTACTCCACGCCGAGACGACCTTCGAACTGGTCACATACACGGGCACGATGTCGAAGGGAGTGACCGTGTCCGTGGCGACGTACGCCTGAGTGAGCATCGCTTCCACGTCGACCGAGAGCGCCGAGGAAGGAGCGACGGTGATCTTGTGCCCGTCGCCCTTGACCGCTATTGGCGCAAGCGATGGGACGCTCGAGGCACTCGCGATGGCGATGCGCGCCGCCGTCGCGTCGAGGCTGTACAGATCCAGGCCACCCACGCGAGCGTGAGAAGGAACGCTGCCGGGACGAGGCACAGGCGTTGAGGTAACGCCGTACGCGGGCACGGCACCGAGCATCATCACGAGTACGAGTACGAGCGTGATGAAGGTGTTCTTAGGGGTGGTGCGGTTCATTCAATCCTCCGGCCAGATGATGCGGTTGGTCACGACGCGCAGTATACGGAGGTAGCGAGCACAAAAGCCAGCGCGCGCGATGACATCTGGACTCGACAAAGCCGTGCTACCCCTGCTGCGACCTTACCTCTCGCAAGACCCGTTCCATTTGGTCGCGAAAGTGCTCGCGATCCTCGTCATCGAACTTCGAGGGACCCCCGTGCCGGCCTCCCGCGCGCCGAAGCTTCTTCTCGGCGTGGCGCACGGCGAGCTCTGCGTCAATGGTCGAGAGGTGGAAGATGCGGCCTCGTGGGCTGAGCGCTGCCGCCCCGCGACCCAGCACCATCGCCGCAAGACCGATGTCCTGCGTCACGACGACGTCACCTTGCTCGAGGTCTTCTATGATGGCGAAGTCGGCCGAGTCGGCGCCGGTGCTCACGTTGACGCAGTCGATACCTGCGCGACCCTCGTAGCGCGCAAAGCTCTGGTTGTGGTTCGCGACCAGCCGCACGCGCAGGCCCTGACTTCGCGCGATCTCGATGGCATCGCGGGTGACCGGACACGCATCAGCATCGATGATCACGGTGGTCATGAGCCGTCCCATAGCTCGCAGACCCACTCGTTGCAGATGGTCGCGCGACGCTCGCGAGGCAGCAGGCACCCGGTGTCGGGATGGCAAAACGCGCACTTGCGCACGTCGATCCAGCCCGGCAGCGAGGCCCGATACGCGTCGCCTTCGGGCGTGGGCAGGTGGCTTCGCCGCGGATCGTGGAGGGGTGCTACCCCGGCCTCCCCGGCCTCGTAACCGGCGGCGGTCACGCGAAGCGCGCCGCTGTCGCCGAGCCGCTGCTCCCACAACGCGATGTAGTCGGGCAACCAGCCGTCGCCGATGTACGCCCCGTCCTCGTCGTTGGCGAGGTACAGGCAGCAGCACAGCCCGCCGCACTCATGGCACAGCGTGGGGTTCTCGGCGGGGCTGGGCGGGACGGTGGTCATGGGCGGCTCCAGTAGAGGTCTCTGGGTGCATAGTGCCACAGGCCTCGGGGGCGGGGGCTGCACAGCGCTCCACAGTATCTCCGTTTGTGGACGTCGTCGTGGCAGGATATGCTTCTCGTTCAGGATTGCTAAGCTCTTTCTCCCGTCGCGGCAAGGAGGCTCGGTGCTCGGTAGTGTACGGCTACTTCTCGGCGGCCCCTTCGGGTTCCTCTTGCTTGCGCTGCTCGTGGTATGCGGCGCTCTGTGCGCGGCGTCCTGCGTGGACATTGCGTGTTCCGGCTGCGAACCGCAGTCGTTCGCAGCGTCTTCGCACGCCAAGGCCGCGTGGCGGGCCGCTGACGTTGTGGGCCGATTGATCGCGCCGGACGGCCGTGCAACCGCGCTCTTGTCGAGCACATCTGCTGCACACGCTTCGCGCTCGTCATCACGAACCACGTTCGAGATGCCCGCCCTTTGGGAAGTCGCATCGCTGCGAATCTGATGTCCACCGGACGCACGTGCAGGTGTCGCACATCCAGGCAGGAGATTCCCATGCGCCGTTCGTTTCGCTCGATTCTGATCACACTCGTCGTCGCCCTGACGATCACCTCGACTTCGGCCGCGCTGGCGGCACCCGTATCGTGGCAAAGCATCGATGTGACGCTTCACCGCGAGGACGCCGGAGGCGTCATCCTGATCTCGGGTGACCTGCCCGATTCGGTCAAGCTGCCTGCCAAGGCCGAGCTCGCAGTTCCCGCGGGCTCAGAGATCAAGTGGATCGGCGAGATTCTCGGCGGACCGGCCGCCGACGACCCGGATCTGACCTACACCAAGGAAACCGTCAAGGGACTCGATCTCTACGCCTTCACGCTGACGAAGGGACGAACGGCTCAGATCGAGATTGCGTCGGGTTCGGCATCGCTGTTCGACGGCTCGGTGTACACATCCAACATCAGCTGGACGGCCGCATGGGCGGTGCCCGAAGTCAATCTGACCGTCCGCATGGCGCAGGGATCCAAGATCGTGCAGCCGGCGGATGGCGCTGAGTTCGCGGAAGGCGCCTCGGGCTACAGCTTCTACACGAAGACGGTCAAGAACGTGAAAGCGGGAGACAAGCTCGACCTGACCTTCACCTACACCGCCCCGGCCGAGGGCGCGGCTCCTGCCCCGGTCGTCACCAAGAACGACATGGGTCCCGACGTGACCGCGCTGCTCGTGTTCGTGCTGATCGTCGCGGCCATCATGGCGGTGGTCGTGGTATCGAACCAGCGCAAGAAGAGGGCTGCGGCCGAGCCCCCCTCCGGGCCGACCAAGCGCGAGGTCGCCGATTCCGACGACCCGGAAGATGAGCCCGCACCGCGCAGTTCGGCCGGCGCGTCCAAGCGCAGGCTCGTGACGATCGGAATCATCGCGGGGCTGATCCTCGTGACGATTGCCGTCACCGGCCAGTCGACCAAGCCCAAGCTGACCGGCGACAAGATCACGGAGACGTTCTCGGCACAGGAGCCCTGCGTGACGGCGACGATCGCTCTCGCTGTACCCGGCAACGCCGACCCGTCCAAGACCGCCGAAAGCGTGTTCTCGGTGCTGCGGCCGATCGGTGGAATGACCGGTGCGACGTATGACACGAAGACGCAGAGCCTTCAGGTGGGCTTCTGCGAATCGAGCACTTCGGAGACCGCGATCAGAGGCGCTCTGGCGACGACGGGGCTTCTGGCGCAGTAGCGAGGGTGGCTCGCGCACACGGGTTCTCGCGAGAGCGCGAGGAGTCGGGAGTCCGGGCGGACGCAGAGCGCTACTGCGTCTGCCTCCAGGCTTCCTCAAGTCGCGCTCCGGCGCGCTCAAACGCCTTGACGATGGCAGGATCGAAGGCCTTCCCCGCACCGTCGACGATGATGCGGACCGCCTCGTCGTGCGGCATCGCCGGCTTGTAGCTTCGAGGCGAGCGCAGGGCCTCGTAGACATCGGCGACGCTCATGACTCTCGCCGAGAGCGGGATCTGGTTGCCGGCAAGCCCGTCGGGGTAGCCGGTACCGTCCCATCGCTCGTGATGAGAGCGCGCGATGTCCATGCCCATCCTGATGAACTCGTTGCTGGGGTGGTTCTTGCTGACCGCCGCGAGGGTCTCGGCACCAATGACCGTGTGCCGTTTGACCACCTCGAACTCCTCAGCCGTAAGTGGACCCGGCTTGAGGAGCACGGCATCCGGGATTCCCACCTTGCCAACGTCGTGGAGCGGCGCCGCATTGGATAGCAGCGTCGCGAAGCGCTGGTCCACCGTGGAGGCAAACGCCGGATTTGCGATCAGTGTATCGACGAGAACCTCACAGAGCCGCTGCACTCGCTCGATGTGTTTGCCGGTAGCGTCATCACGAGACTCGGCGAGCTTTGCGAGCGCGAAGATCGTCGACATCTGGGACAGGGTGCCCTCGTGCTGTGCGCGCTGTCGCTCAAGGGAGTTTGCAATCGCACTTCCGAGTAGCCCCGTGAGCCGGATGTCGTCGTCGGTCCACTCCCGGCCGGAGTGGCGCATACCTAGGCCGATGCTGCCCTTGATCGTGCCACCATCACCTCGCAGCGGTATCTGCAAGACCGACTCGACGCCGAGCGCGTGCATGAAGCGGGCGTCCTTGGCAGCCTGAGGCGGCATGTCGTCCAGGGACGCCGCCCGCACGACCCGGCCCTCCTTGAGAGCCTGCACCATCCAAGGGGTCTCGTCCGCAGGCACGAGGGTCGCACGGTTGATATCGGGCCTAACGTCGGGCTGGTGCCACGCGTGCGCGACGGTCCAGTACTGCCCGTCGACCTGGAACAGCAGGACGTAGGCGTTGTCGACGCCGAGAAAGCGCCCAAACTCCTCAAGTGCGTGATCGATGGTGGCATCGGTGCCTTCGGCACTGCTGCCCGCCAGCCGAGCCAAGACCCCCGCGACCATGTCGTCGATCTCGATTCGGCGGATCTTGGCCTGCTCGTTGCCCTTTCGCTCCGTGATGTCCTCAAGAATCACGACCAGGCTCGTCGGTGCGCCGTCAACGGCGCGCATCGGGGCAACGGTCACCGCCGCCCACATCTCGATTCCATCCGGGCGCACGAACCGCTGCTCGGTGTTCCATGTTTCGGCCTCACCGGATCCCAGCTTGTTGAACACCTCGAATACCGAACCGGCGTCTCCCGGGCTTGAGAAGTCCGTGAGCGCGAGTCCGGCCAGCTCGTCGGCGCTGCGCCCGATGATTCGACGGAAGGCGGGATTGCACTCGACGAGGCGCCCGGTAGCGAAGTCCGCCTGAGCGAGTCCAAGAGGCGTGGTGTCGAAGATCGTGCGGAACCGCGTCTCGCTGGCGATCGCGCGGTCGCGATCGCGGTCGGCGCGCTCGGAGAGCGCGAGCGTGAGTGCGCGGTTCTCCAGGAACATGACCCCGCTGCGCGCTGATACCAGGACCGCCGTGGCAATGCCGATCGCAAGCAGCACCATGTAGTCCGTGCTGTCCATCGAGCCGCTGCTAGCGAAGAATACGAGATACGGGAGGCTGAGGAGCAGTACCGCCGGTACAACAGCCAGGGAAAGCCAGCTCACCTCGGGCCTTGCGGATTCATCATCCAAGGCCGATGTCAGTGGACTGCGGATACGCAGCCACGCCGTGATCGCGATAAGCGCCCACCCGGTCATCCAGAACAGGTCCAGCCCGTATGCGACCGGTCCCCCCGATACGTAGCTGCCCGAACTCAACGTCGCGAAGTAGGCGGCGTCTGCCAGCGCCCAAATGCCGAATGCGATGCCGATGACGATGCGCGGCTCAACGCCGCGCGGTCGTTTGTACCCCAGGAGGTAGGCGCAAAACGCCAAATCCGCGACGATTGCGACGACCTCAGAGAATTCGGTCGTGTCGTGCAGAAACAGCGTTGTGTGCGAGGGTTTGACGATGAGCACTTGCGCGACAAGCATGCACAGCATCACGAGAAGGCCGAAATCGATGGTGTCGCCCGCCCACTGAAGCCGGGATGTACGCCTGGGTTCGACGGACGAGAGGACAACCGGGATCAACAGAAGGTAGGCGAGGAGCGGTACGTCGAGAATGACGCTTTGGAGTGGCGGGCCCGCCGGATCGACGTAGGACGCGTATATCGACCAGTAGACCTCCTCGATCGCGAACACGCTCACCGCAAGGAAGAGGAGAACCCATTCCAACTTCAGGCGGCCACGCACTCGATAGGCGGCCACGCCGGATGCCACGACCGCGGCGCCAACCGGAACAAGGTAGAGCGCACTCTCAATCGCCGCTCTGAGCTGGATGCCAACGGGGAGCAGATGCACCAACGAGTACACGAGACCGAACCCGGCGGCCGCGACCATAACGACAACGATGCGAGACGCTGAGTAAGGGCGAACAGCAGAACGCGTATCCGCGCTCATCGCTTCCCCCTCCTCGTCGTTGCTGCGCTCGACGGGCATAGCACCCCGGCCCCCGTCGGCAGAGCTGCCGTCGCACGAAGCGCGCACCCCTCAGGGGACTTGTACCCCATGCCACGCACCGCAACGTCGCATCGGGCGTAGCTATGACCTGCAATCGGGTTCAGCCTGTCACCTCACGATCACCTTGCGCCAAGCCGACGAGCCAGCGCCGTGACCTGTGTCCGCAGCCAGATAGGCACGAACACTGTAGGTCCCCTTCTTGGGCTTCGACGTGAAGCCCCACGTGCCGCTCGAGCCGGTGCTGACCGAGTACTTCTTGTAGGCCCGATACGACCCACCCGCGTAACGGCGAATCTCAACGGTCACCTTTGTGCTGTGGCCGGGGGACACCGAGCCGATGAGCTTCGTCCCCCTGCGCGCGCTCGCCGTTCCGGAGACCTTCGGCGCCGTAAGCGAACACGCCGATTTCGTGACGGTCAACACCTGGCTGACCACCGGTGACCACGTGCCCTCCGAGCAGCGAACGCGCAGGGACATCGTGTAGGCCCCCTCGGCGAGTGCGCGAGCTCGAAACGTCGCGGCACCATTGAGCACATTCGTTCCCTGGGTCCACTCGTACCCCGTGATCGTGTGGCCTCCGGAGTCGGTGCCATGCCCCGTGAGAGTCGCCCACACGAACGTGGCGACCGGATTGGGCAACACCGAGTCGATCACGGCCGTGACCGTGTGGGTGACCGCCGGGGGAAATCCTCCGTCGATCGTTTTGAGCACGGTGCCGTTGTCGCCCACGGCCCAGCCGAGCTTGGGGCTTGAGAACGTGATCGAGCGCAGATACCAGTTGGGCGATGGCCACGGCTGGGTGGTCCACGTCACCCCGCCGTCAGTTGTCGCGACGATCGCCGAGCCACCCGCCGCCCATCCTTGGTTTGCGTCGATGAAATCGACGTCCATGAGCGCCGCGCGCGCCGGAGCGTCACTGGACCTGCGCCGGGTCCAGGTCACGCCGCCGTCGGCGGTCGTATAGATGACCTCGCCTTCGCCGTAGGTCTCGTTGCCGACCGCGCAGCCGTGCGTGGCGTCGCCAAAGGAGACGGCCTCGAAGGATATGTTGGTGTTGGGGAGGGCCTGCACCGACCACTTCGTCCACGTGTTACCGCCGTCGTGGGTGGACAGGATGACCGCTCCGTGGAGTTCGGTGTTCACTGTCTCGCTGTAGTAGCCCACCGCGTAGGCGTTCTTCTCGTCGAGTACCTCTAGGCCGCTGAGCTCGAGACCGTAGTACCCGTCGCACGGCGTCTGCTGCTGGAACCAGGTGGCGCCGCCGTCGTTGGTCTTGAGAATGGGCGAGTTGGCGTTCGGCTCATCCGGGTTGTACCTGGGCCGCGTGCCCACGATCCATCCGTGGAGGTCATCGGCGAACGCAACTTCGTAGTACCTCCCCGTCGTGTTGTTCGCAAAGCCCCGGTGGATCCAGTTGGCGCCCGAGTTGGTGGTCTGGATGATCATGCCCCCGTTGCCCACGGCCACGCCGTCGGTCGGGTCGGAGAAAGCCACGGCGTTGAGCGGGTACTGGACACCGTCCAGGACCTGCTTCGTCCAATCCTGGCCGCCGGTCTCGGAGAGCAGGATCGTACTCACGCCCTTGCCGGTGTTCTCCTCGTAGTAGCCTCCGACCGCCCACAGCCGACCTTGACTCTGCGAGTAGACGTGGTTGATCGAGTTGCCGATGCCGACACCGGCATCGACCTTCTGCCAGCTGCTTGTCTCGGCGAGAGCGGGAGTCGCCGTGAGAAGCGCGACCAGAACAAGAGCCGATCCAATCAAGGTGAAACGGTGCATCCTGCGTGTGAGCCACTTTGCATGCGCCATGATCTGCCTCCCCCACGAGGCGTGGCGACGAGCGTCACGCGGCCGAAGAAACCGCGCCTGATGCACGGAGCACCGGCACGGCGTTCCAACACGCAGACGACATGTGTCAAGCAACCGCATGCCCCCACAGGCAGGAACCATCAGGGTTGTATCGGCATATGCGGGACGCAGCTTGAGTTGCGGATGCCGCCAAGATGCGGAGCGCCCGCGAGCCGATGGGCGGGCGCTCCGCTCAGCGCACAGACAGGACTCCGCCGAAATGAGAGAGTGTTCTAGTCCACGGAAGGAGGCGGTAGCTCATGGGTATCTTCGACGACGCTGCACAGGCCAAGAGGCAGGAGCGCGAACTCAGGAGCGCTCAGGAGAAGTGGTACGAATGGGCGAAGAAGACCAACGCCGATTTCGAGCGGCGCGAGCTACCGGCTCTGCTGAGGGAATTCTGGAGCGCCGCTCAGATTGCTGGAACTCCGAGCAAGACATGGGGGAGCACCGGCGAGACAGTCGCGCTCATCGGACCGTCCGCCAAACTCGCTGGTGCCGATACATGGTGGACGGACAGGCACGGGCAGGTCTTCTGCGACAAGGGCGGCACAACCAGCTTCGGCGACTACATCTTCGCCTGGTACGTAGCCAGAGTGCTGCCGTTCGATGCCGAGCAGATCAAGAAACGCCTGCGCGAGAGTTACGTCAAGCACCTGCAGGACATGCTCTGAGGGGTCAGCCGCCCCTAGTACCGTGATGTATCCGCTCGTCCTGAGCATCGACTTGGAGGTCCAATGAAACGCAGCAAGACCGTGATGGGCAAGCCGTTCGAGTACTCCGGCTCGCTCCTCAAAGGCATCAGCGTCCACTTCGACGACTCGGGTGCGGACTGGCTCATCCCGCCGACGATCGTCGAGGTCATAAGAGGCGAGATTGCACGGCGCTCTCCCGTGCTCATGGGCGCGAGTCGAAAGCCGCTCGTCAAGGACAGCGTAGGCGAGACACTCTACCGCGAGCATGGATTCTCACCTCAGGCGATGAGCTACGTGCTTCCGCTTCTCGTCGAGTCGGGATTCTGCACTGTCTCCCCGCATCGTCCCTACCTCATCCACGTCACCAAGTAGCACTCTCCGACCCGAGCCTCGCGCACAGACGCACCCCGATAGTCGTATCGGGCCACTCCCCAACGCAAACAGGTCGGCATGGTGTTGACCATACCGACCTGCGACTAATCTGTGGCGGGAGTGACGGGGCTCGAACCCGCGACCTCTGGCTTGACAGGCCAGCGCTCTAACCAACTGAGCTACACCCCCGAATGGGCGCTGCGCCGAAGCGGACAGCGAAGGGCATTCTACCGACCACGCCCACGGTTGTCTAGCGTCGCCCCGAGCCGCCCCCACACCACCCACAAAGGGTATGATTCCCGCAGGACAGGAGGCGTGCATGACCGACTCGAACGCAGATACCTCGTTTGGCGATACGCTCCGCGAACGCATCGAGGCCGCGCTTGCCGAGCGCGACCGTGCGGGCGCGGTCTCCGCAGCGCTGGACGCTGTCCATGACGGCGCGATCTCGATTCCGTCGCTGTACGTCGACGTGCTTAGCCCGCTTCTCGCCGGCATCGGTTCGGCGTGGTCGCACGGCACCGAGCGCGTTTGGGAAGAGCACTACGGCTCGCACACCGTGCGAACGATCGTCGAGATGCTCTACCTCGACGTCCACCGCGAGGCCATGAAGGCCGAACGTCGCGCTGGGAGCGTGCTGCTCGCCTGCCCGCCTCGCGAGCAGCACGAGCTCGGGCTGCGGATGATGTCTGACCGCTTCGAACTCGCCGGCTACGACGTCACGTTCCTAGGGGCCGATACGCCGTTGGACGAGATCGTTGCCGCAGCCAAGGCTACCAACGCTTCCCTCGTCGCCTTGTCGGTCTCGACCGTGTTTGAGCGTGTCGAGCTGCGCTGCTTTGTCGATACGCTGCGCGAGCAGCTCTCCGGCGTGCGTATCGTCATCGGTGGACCGGCGTTCGCCGGCGAGCACCATTGGCCCGCCGAAGACTTCCTCGACACTCACGAGCTCGGCTTGCCCGGCTCGACATCGGCGGGGTGACACCGTGCTTCCGCTGCGCATCGCTTGGCGCTTTCTCAGATCGAGTCCCGGCCAGTCCGCGCTCATCATCGCGGGTATCGGCGTGGGCATCGCCACGCAGATATTCGTGGGCTCGATCATCGTCAGCCTGCAGGCGAATCTCCTGAACACAACCATCGGCTCGGCGGCGCACGTCACCATCAAGGCGCTCAAAGAGTCCGACCCGGTGCGCTACTCGCCCGAGATGCAGAAGCTCTTCTCGAGCGACCCGCGCGTCAAGCAAGGGACCGTGGCTCCGGTCCGCTCCGTTTCAGCACTGTTCAGTAACGGGACCGACAGCTCCTCGCTCGGCGTGATCGGCGGAGAGCTAAAGGAGCTCAACGGCATCTACAAGCTCACCGATCGCATGATCGCCGGCGTGGCTTCGATTGGACCCGGCCAGATCATGCTCGGCAAGGAGTTCGCCGAGAAGTTCGGCATTTCGGTGGGCGACACCATCTCGATGAAGTTCCAGAACAACCAGACCGGTTCATTCAAGGTGGTCGGCATCTTCGATCTGGGGTCGGCTCAGTTCAACCTGCGCAACGCGTTCGTGACCGGCGCGGTGCCACAGAACGTGCTGGGCTGGGGAAACGACCAGTACACGAGCGTGCAGATGCAGCTTGTGGACCCCTACGACTCCAGCAAGGTCGCGCAGCAGTGGAGTCAACAGCTGCCTGGCGTGTCTGTCCTCGACTGGCAGGGACAAAACGCCGACCTGCTCGCAGGGCTCACGGCCCAGTCGGTCTCGAGCTACATGATCCAGGCGTTCGTGCTGATCGCCATCGCACTGGGCATCGCCTCGACCCTGGCGATCGCCGCGGTCCAAAAGACGCGGCAGATCGGAATCCTCAAGGCGATGGGACTGGGCGACCAGCCATCCGGCCAGGTGTTCTTGTTTCAGGCCGCGATTCTTGGCGTCGGGGGGTCGGTAGCTGGTGTGCTCTTCTCGTTTGCGCTCCTCGCGCTGTTCAAGCTCTCCCCCGCGCCGTTCGAGATCGAGATGCAGCCGACCTTCGTCGCAGTCTCGGCGCTCATCGGCGTCACCGTGGCGCTGCTTTCCTCCATCATCCCCATTCGCCAGACCTCGAGGCTCGACCCAATCGAGGTGATCCAGAGTGGCTGACACGTGCGATCAGGGCACGCTGCTTGTCGCCAAGGACCTCGGCAAGATCTACGGCGAGGGCGATGCCGCCACGCAGGCGCTGCAGGGTGTCTCGCTTGAGATGTGCGAAGGTGAGTTCGCCGCCATTATCGGCCAGTCCGGCAGCGGCAAGTCCACGCTGCTCAACATGCTCGGCCTCCTCGACACGCCCACGAGCGGAACCGTCTTCTACCAGGGGCGCGACGTCGCCGGCCTCGACAAGAACGGACGCGCCAAGCTGCGCAATAGCCTCATCGGCTTCGTCTTCCAGTTCCACTACCTGCTGCCGGAGTTCAGCGTCATGGAGAACGTGCAGATGCCCGCGCTCATCGCCGGAGATATCCCGCCCGCGGAGCTCCGCAGCCGCTCGGACGAGACGCTCGCACTTCTGGGGCTCGAAGGGCTGGGGCCGAAGAACGCCAACCAGC
>Ga0194062_1000982_pt1 | contig 11983 bp, 9 predicted proteins | sample SepL2225m_MetaG_FD_155481 | JGI IMG/M metagenome (GOLD analysis project Ga0194062, IMG submission 155481) | Anoxic zone freshwater microbial communities from boreal shield lake in IISD Experimental Lakes Area, Ontario, Canada - Sep2016-L224-25m | ecosystem: Environmental > Aquatic > Freshwater >... | reverse complement strand
TCCAATAGTATATCAACTATCGGTGTTCGATCTTCATGACTGATTTTCGGTAATTGCGGCTTGAGAGTATCCATATAGGTATTCTAACCTGATTCTTAGGTGTTACCTGCAATTAATGAGAAGTTACTGATTTATCGAAGTATCAATTTCTAAGGGCTATTCAAGATCGTTCTGTAGTACTGTTTTTTGCCTTGCTGGAAAGACACTTGGAAGAAATGGTACCTATCGTGTATACACCTACTATTGGTTTAGCGGTCCAGCACTTTAGTAGCTTGTATAGAACGGCTAGAGGATTGACGCTATCCGCTCAAAATATTGATCGTGCAGAAACGATCATGCATAAATATCCCTTGAATGATGTTCGTATGATAGTCGTTACTGATGCTTCGGCAATTCTGGGAATTGGTGATCAAGGCATGGGCGGGCTTTCAATCTGCATAGGAAAGCTTTCGTTATATACAGTAGGTGGGGGTTTATGCCCTTTCCAAAGTTTACCAATTAATTTAGATGTCGGCACTAATCGTAAAGAGTTACTGGAAGATCCACATTATTTAGGTATTAGAGAAAAGCGTTTAGAGAATGAAGCCTATTTTGAGTTGGTTGATAAGTTTGTAAATGCCGTGAAAGTAACATGGCCAAAAGCCATTATTCAATGGGAAGATTTTACTAAAGATGTCGCTTTCGATGTTTTATCTCGTTATAGAAATAAAATACCCTGTTTTAATGATGATATACAGGGTACAGGCGCTATGGCTTTGGCTGGATTATTGTCAGCCTGTCATCAAAAAGGTGAAAAACTAGTTGATCAGACAGTTGTTGTTGTTGGTGCCGGCGCGGGTGGAATAGGTGTGGCTGGGATCATCAGGGCTGGCATGTTGAATGCGGGTTTAAGTCTGGAAGACGTTAAGCGGCATATTTATGTTGTCGATGTAAATGGTCTAGTGTTAGAGGAAGAAAATCTTGAGGACTATAAGCAGCCTTTTGCCCAACCTAAAGATATTTACCAATCGTGGGCATTAAACAACGAAACCCCAACTCTTCTGGAGGTGGTTGAAAACTTAAAGCCACATGTTTTAATTGGTTTATCAGGTGCGACAGGGATATTTGATGAACAAATTGTTAGGGTGATGATTGATCATCATGCTTCCCCTGTCATTTTTCCGTTTTCTAATCCAAATGCGAATTGTGAAGCAACTCCAGAGGCTATTATTAAATGGTCATTAGGACGTGCTATTGTCGCTACAGGTAGTCCTTTTCCTGATGTTAACTATGAGAATGTAAACTATGAAATTAGACAAGGTAATAATGCCTTTATTTTCCCTGGGTTAGGTTTGGCAGCAGTGATCGGGGAATGTCAGCGAATAAGCGATGAGATGATCTTAGAGTCAGCTTATGCTTTAGCTGATTATATACAAATCCTAGGTAATGATGGTCATATCTATCCACCCATTAGGGATTTGAAAAAAATCAGTACGTTTGTAGCAACCCGTGTTTTAGCTAAGGCGCTTGAAGATGGCTCAGCGACACGCACAGACTTCAAAGATACAGATCTTTCTCAGTTGATAGAAGCCAATTTATGGCGTGCGGAATATTTACCTTATCGATATGCCGGTGATTCTGACGTCTAAAACTGATTAAAGCCTTATTTTTACAGTAGGGCTTAATTCATTATTCATTTCATAATCTTAAGGTTTTTTGGGGTTATGAGTTGATCATCTATTGTTGATAATATAGAACATAAGATACAGTTATAACAACTGAGCTTACTACTGCCGTGTTACCCTGCTTGCTAGGCGTAAACCGCCACTTTTTTAGTGCTTTAGTCGCAGATTCATCTAGGGTCTTATGACCACTACTGCTTAACACTTCTACACCTTCGCTGGTGCCTTTAGAAGAGACCTTAATTCGAATAACGGCATTACCTTGATAACCTAAAAATATAGCCATTTCAGGATATTCTGGACTTGGATTATGGATGTCGCTGATCGGAAAATTATCTTTAGCAGAGGCTTGAGAGGAAGAGGGCATCACCATAGCAGCAGAAACACTTTGGGCAGTTTGTTGCCCTGGTTTATAGTTAACAGTCTTGATAACTTCTTTGACTGAATTGGCTTTAATGAGTTGCGTTATTTCTCCCATGTCTGGAGATTTTTCTTTGATGAGTGTTGCTTTTTTTGCTTCTGGTTTTTGTTCATGTTTCGGTTTTATTTTGGGTTCTGGTTTAGGTGCTGGCTTAGTGGTCGGTGGTGCGGCTATTGATTTGGGGCTGTTTTTTGTAACTAGTGACACTTCCAGTTTAAAGGGGATAGGCTGGTCACTGTCAGTCGGCATATCCTGAGCTGTTTCTAACCATTTGATTGCCATAATATGAACTAACACAACTAACAAACTTATCAGTATGAATAAACTGATGGGTTGTTTTTCCGAAAAAGCAGCGGGGCGTTGGATAGCACGTATTTTTTTAAGCATCTAAATGATAGGTGTAGCTTAGTTTGTTATGAGGATGTGTTTTATTAATAATTGCCTGGCATTTTTGGGTTGATTCATAAATAGTTTCCAAACTTAGATCAATATCTTTATGTTTAAAAATTTCAATATTCACCCATAAAATGCCAGCAACATGGAAAATTGTGAAATATGTAGAGTGGGTAGCAAACATGGGAATTTCAGCTTTAAACTTATCAACCAGGTACTTATAGGTCTCTTTATCAACCGAACCAACGGATAATATTTGCATGTTTTCTAAAAACAACTTAGCTGGAGTGATGCACATATACATTGAAAAGAAAATACACACGACGGGGTCAACATAAGCTGCATATTTAACATTACCAGTATTATCCAATACAAAAGCAATACCAAATGCAATTAAAATTGAGATATTCGAAATGGTATCCAGTTTCCATTCTAAAGCATCTGTTTTAAGTAAAGATGAATTGAGCCTAACTGCGGCTTTATGTGTATAAATGGCACAAGCCAAATTAAATACCAAGGTTACAGAGGCGTATAAAAATAGAATATTGTGTTCTGGAGGTGGTGGCCCTTTTACCAAAGAACCTATGGAGCCGCCAATCGCATTGATGCAAATTTCTATAATCATCAAATTGCGGATCAAGTTTAATATGGGTATAAAACCAGAATAGCCTAATGGATAATCGTCAGATTTTGGTTTTTCTTGCAAGCGAGATACAAAGATCGTGACAAGACTAATAATGCCACTGATAACATAAGCCGCCGCATCAACCTCTATGATATTGGATGTTGTTAATTCACTAAACACCAATCCCCACACCATCAATAAAAGTACAAAAATCAGAGAGATTATTAGGCAGGTGCGTTCAGATTGATACGGGTCAATTTTTTTTAAAGGTAACTCTTTTTTCATTTGTCGATAGGGTAAATCAGACTTATCATTTAACTCATTGACAATGAGAGGGTTAATATTAATGGGTTAATTTTTACTATTATAAGCTTAAAAGCAAAGGTGCTTAAGGGTGATTAGCTAGTAATGATGTTTCGTTGTAATTAGGATGTCTTTTCCTTAAAACTTAAAGTACCTTGACTGAGCCTCTAATAGCGACCATACTCAGACGTTAGAATTGTATGTTTTGATTAATCAAAGAGGATATCGTTATGTTTCCAGTCGATTTAATTAATATTGTAATAGTTGTGTTTGTGTTTTTAGCATTTACCTCGCTTCGAATCGTGAAGGAATATGATAGAGGCGTTATCTTCTTTCTAGGAAAAGTAACTGGCATTCGTGGTCCGGGTCTTATCATTCTCATACCTGTTTTTGAGCAGATGACGAAAGTGACCCTTCGTACGATCACCATGAACATTCCTTCGCAAAAAATCATTACAAAAGATAACGTATCGATCGATATTGCGGCAGTGGCTTATTATAAAATAATAGATCCGCAGAGATCCGTTATTGCTATTGAAGATATAACTAGCGCAGTCAATCAAATTAGCCAGACCACAGTGCGTAATGTGGTGGGTCAGTTTTCGCTTGATCAGTTATTATCCCAAACCAGTAATATTAATTTACAGATTAAAACGGTAATCGATGGGCATACCGAACCTTGGGGCGCAGAAGTGACCGCGGTAGAAATAAAAGATATTACCCTGCCAGAAAATATGCAGCGAGCAATGGCGAAAGAAGCGGAAGCAGAGCGTGAACGCCGCGCCAAGATTGTAGCGGCAGAAGGTGAGTTTCAAGCGGCGGTTAAGTTAGGTGAAGCTGCTGATATTATTGCCTTGCATCCAGTTGCACTTCAACTCCGCACACTGCAAACGATGGCTGAGATTGCTACAGAGAAGAATTCAACGATTATTTTTCCAGCGCAGTTTATGACGACTGTACAGGAAGCTATTTCAACAATCAGGAATGATACTGGCAAAAACTAGTCAGAAAGGCTTTCAGATTGACTGGATTATAATTTATTTTATGCCATACAACTTCGATAATATTCAATTCAGGAGAATAAGAGGGCAGTCTTGTAGATTTTCGAGCCAGAGCACTTTATAAACCGTTTGCAACTGATCTTGATGCTGACCAATTTTCCAATGGTCAAAAATTGCTATCCTGAATTATAGCGATACTGCCTTAAGTTGTGGAAAACTCAAGAGCTAAAAGTGAGATATCATCCTCAAATTCATTACTTCCACGCCAGGCTATTAGGCTTTCTTTGAGCTGGGTCAAGACATTGTTCAATGGTAGTTCACGCGTATCGTTAACAAATTGCAACAATTGTTCCGAGCCAAACATTTCTCCAGAAATATTTATACACTCAGTAATCCCGTCGGAGTAAAAAAACAGCCTATCTTTAGTTGAGTAATTTAAAAAAAGTGGATCGTATTTTGTCTCTGGGATAATTCCAACAGGAAGGGTCGCTGTTCCAATAAAATGTGCAGTTCCATTATTCGGTAAATAAATTGGGTTTGGGTGTCCTGCTTGGCATAAATCAATGCTATGTAACTTAGTGTCAATTACTCCATAAATCATGGTAAAAAACAATCCATTGGTTTCAGTCTCATCTGTTTGAAATTGTGAGTTAAGGCCTTCGACAACTGAAGATGCTGGCTTAATTGCTTCAGGTAATCTATAAATAAGGGGACTGCATTGGTCTAAGTCAGTTGTTAGGATTCGACTAATTGTAAAAGATAACATTGCGGCCGAAATTCCATGTCCCGCCACATCGATTGAGTAAAAACCGATATGCTGTTCATCGATATTGAAAAAGTTAAAAATATCACCTGAAACATCAATTGAGGGGATAAATAATCCATCTATGGAAATGCCGCGTTCACTAGAAGGATAAAAGGGTAATAAATCACTTTGTATTTTTCCAGCCTTTTTTTGTTCATCGGATAATATCTTGTTGATTTTTTTTAGTTGGTTGTTGCTATCCCTAAGGCTTTGCTCCATTTCCAATAATCGTTGTCCGGCGCGTATACGTGCGCGGAGCACATCATTTTGTATGGGTTTGTTGATGAAATCATCCGCGCCTGCTTCCAGTCCATCAACGAGGGATTGAGTTCCTTCAAGGGAGGTTACGAGAATGATGTAAGTGTAAAAAGGCAATTTACGCTCACGTATTCGTTGGCATAAAGTAGGACCATCCCCGCTAGGCATGACCCAATCTGTTATCACGAATTGAATGGGGGTTTTTAAAAGAAGCTCAGTTGCGGAATCAATATTATCAACTGAAACTACATCATATCCCCAGTTTAGCAGGGGTTTTTCTAGGCGTCTTCGTTCGACTGGCGAATCGTCTACAATAAGAATGCGCATATTTTTCTCTATTGGGGAGGTTATGGTATTTATTTATAACCGACATTTCGGTGGGGAGTAAAAAATAAGTAATAAAAATCAATCAATTGAAAATGATGTCGTTATTTTTTAAAAATATTCTCATTGGATGTCAATAAGGTGCGTAGTGGGTGGGGAATGTCGGTTATAATTGTCTTGTTTGTAATTGTATCTCAAATAGTCAGCTATAAAAACCATTCAAAGATGAGACTGAGCAAAGTATATAAATATTCAAATGATTATTATGCTTTTATTCAGGCGATGTTGTTTTTAATGAGTTAAACAAATCTACTGGATAATCTCTTAAATGTCATTTTAATTAAGAGTTATTGGATTTGAACTGCGGCATTAAAAGAACGTCTATCTTTGGTTTTTAATTAATTAAAAAATAGTTACTTAGTTTAGACAAAAAGAAGTGTTATAACTGCTTCAGCACATAGAGTTACTTCAAATTAATTCAAAGTTACAATCAATCAAATCTTAATAAAGATTACTATGAATCAAAATCTATATAGACTGTTTGTTGTTTTGCCTTTAGTGATTTTACCCTGCCTTTTCTTGCTGTATGCTTGTGGTGCTTGGGAAATTGTACCCCCCGCTTCCCCCAATGCGATTAAAGCATTTGAAATTCCTGATAGATCCAAACGTTATTCTACTCCAACTGCAATTAAAGAATTTGTGGATGAAACAAAAAAGGTTGATGATTATCTATTGTATGACGGTGATGATGTTAATATAGAAGTTATAGGAAGGCCTGAGTTATCAGGTGTCCAGACAATTGGACCTGATGGGCGCATCTCGTTGTCAGTAGTGGGTTCGCTATTGGTCAGAAACATGACGCGTGAACAGGCTGCTGAAGCGGTAACCAAAGCATTATCCCCGTATTATGCAAATGTATATACCACGGTACGAGTGCAACAATACAAGTCAAATCGGATCATTATTATAGGCCGTGTTGAGCATCCTGGCGAAATACTGTTCAATTCGGCGCCCTATTTGATGGATATTATAGCTCAGGCGGGCGGGATGCCGTTGATGCGGAAAGATCAGGTATTGACCCGATGTGCGATTATCCGCAAAGATACTATATTGTGGGTTGATTTAGGGCATCTATTAACTGGAGACACCAGTTTAAATATCCCTTTGCAACGAAATGACGTAATTTATATTCCCGATTCATCAGATACGGCTGTTTTTGTCCTTGGGGCAGTCAATACACCTGGTGTAAAAACTATGTCGCCGCAAATGTCTTTTATCGATGCTATAGGTCAGGCTGGCGGGATTACTAGAGACGGTAATACTGAAGAGGTTCATTTGATTCGCCCCAGTGAAAATGTCCATTTGGTCATTGACATGGCGAAAATATTAGCTCCACAGAAAGAACTAAATGTCGCCATCAATGAAGGTGATATTATTTATGTTCCTCGTCATTCCGTGAGTAAAGTTTCCTATATTATGCAGCAGATTAATCCATTTAGTACGCTAATGTCAATTAGTCAACTTGGCGCAGCAATGCCATAACCCATGTCGGGATCGAATATTTCACCACTAGCCGATGAATCTGTTGCGACGGGCGCGCTTATGCCGCTGGTTAGTCTACGGAAGCATTTTAAAGTAGCCATCAGTCTTTTTATCGTATTTTCTCTTTTAGGTGTTCCATTAGCTTTTATTAAAGGTAAGTACACTTATTCTGCAACAGCAACAATTTATATCGCTCCTCATGTTCCGAATATATTGCAAATGAATTTTGAGCGAGATTTTAGCTCTTCAATCCAATATGGTGAGTTTGTTTCACAGCAAATAGCGACTATTAATCGATATGATATTATGTTGATTGTTTTAAAAAAGCTGCGTGAAAAAAATATTGCGTGGCAATTGCCTAATGAGTCTGAGCGACATGCAGCGGAGAGGTTGCAAGGCGCTTTGGTTATTAAGCGGGTTTTGGATATTTACCTGGTTTCGGTTACTATCGAGAGTGGTTTTGATAAAGGATTAGAAACTATAGTTAATACTGTGGTGGAAACCTATATTGAAAGTGTACGTGATGATAGTGCAATTTATGCGTCAAAAGATCGCGCTAACTTGTTATATCAGCAAAAAAATAAGCTTGAGGGCTTTATTTCCGCCAGAAAAAAACGGTTGGAAGAGATTTCAAAGATTACCAGTGTAACTACATTTGTTGAAGGGGGTGTTAATTCTTACGATGAATTAATAGCTGATACTCAAAAAGCTTATTCTGTGGCGCAACGCAATAGAATGGAAGCTGAAGCAAATTTGCTCTTGTTTGAAAATCCTAAAGATCCTGGTGCTACCACTGCGCTTGATGCAATTGTTGCAGATATTCTTTATAAAGATGGCGGGCTAGGTAGCTTAAAAGAACATACGAATATGCGTCGGAGTGAATTGATCGGGGCGATTAGTGGGTTAGATACTAAGCACCCAGGATATGCTCAAATAAAAAGGCAGTTGCAAGATGTTGAAAGAGAGGTTGAAGAAGCCACTGAAAAGCTAAATAAAGATGTAAGACACATGCTTATAGAAGAGCGTCGATCTAAGGTGACGTTAACGAAAAAAATTGAAAAAGATTTATACGATCAAATAGTTCAGCAGAAAAAAGATGCTATGGAATTCTCCAAATATTATAACGAAGCAGTGACCTTAAATCAGGAAATCAAGTATTATTATGCCCAATTGGAGCCAATAGATAATCGGATTGGATTTTTTGAGTTAGAATCTAAGGCGCCAAGTACCATTCGTATGGAAACACCCGCTATGTCGCCCGAGTTTCCGATTAAAGGCGGTAAAAAGAAATTGGTTATTATAATGGTGGGACTGGGCTTTGCTTTAGGCTTGGTCGTCCCGATTGTTATTGATATGTTGGATAAACGTATTAGAACTGCTGGTCAAGTAGAAAAATTGCTGGGATATAAGCCATTAGCCGCGTTATTGGATTCTGATCAAAAAAGCGGCGTGACTCCAGTTTCTATGGCAGACAGGTTGAGAAGATTGGCTTTAGCTTTAGAACGTGAACACAAGCGATCTGGAAAATCGAGCAATTTGATTGTATTAACTTCAGTTAATCCTAATAGCGCGGTAACGTCACTCGTCTTGGATTTGGTGACGGATTATTACAAAATAGGTGTGCGAGCCGTTGCTGTTGAAGTTAATTTGCTAAAACCCGATAAGCGTTATGTCAGTGCAAACACCGATTATGGGTTTATGAATTTGCTTCTTGAGCCTGGTTTTGACATTTTAAAGGTTGTTAGCCCTGAGGATAATAAATATCCAGATCGTATCTCCATTGGGTTATCTTCGGAGGAGTTATTTTTTGATTATAAACGTCTACAAATAGTGTTAGAAAAAATTGCCGAGATTTATTCAGTCGTTATTTTAGATGCCCCCCCTATTTTATTTTCTGCAGATGTGGAGTTTTTGACTAGTATTAGTGATATAACGTTATTAGTGATTGCTGCCCAACAAGATAAGCCAGGTGAGATTAAACGGGCTGTAAAATTGTTGGAACGTATAGATCCAGAAGCTATTGGGTTTGTAGTAACTCGTTTAGAAGTGTTTAAAGGGGGGGGTTATTATTCAACGGTTGACGGTGGCGCTTCTAAGCTAAAACAATCGAAGACTAATTTGTTTGCAAAATATTTTAAAAAAAATGACATCAAATAAAGAGTGATTTTGTTTATTCCAGTTGTTTAAGTAGATGATTCAAAATTAGTCATGTCCATGAGTTTAAAAATTAGGTTGGCAATGAGCTTAAATTTTTATTGCAGTGCTATTATGGACTTTTTAAGAGGCGATTAAGTTATGAATAAACCTTTAGTATCTGTTGTTGTAATTGGACGTAATGAAGGTCAACGTTTAATGGCTTGTTTAAAGTCAGTAAAAGAAGCAGTTGATCCAGGTGGTGAAATAGAATTGATTTATGTTGATTCTAATTCACACGATGGAAGTCCTGAATTAGCTGAGTCTTTTTGTACGAAAGTGATTCGAGTACAACCTTTAAGACCTTGTGCAGCTTTTGGACGAAATGCGGGGTGGCGTGCTGCTACAGCGCCGAACATACTATTTCTAGATGGTGATACCTTGCTGCATCCAGAGTTTTTACGGAAGGCCTTATGTGCAATCGATGATCAAAGTGTTGCTGTCGTGTGGGGGCATAGGCGTGAAGCTTATCCGGAACACTCTTTTTATAATCGCATACTTGATTTGGACTGGGTTTACCCGCCTGGGATTACCGAGTTTTGTGGTGGTGATGCGTTGATGCGTCGAAGTATTCTCGAACAGGTAAACGGTTTTAGTGAAGATTTAATCGCTGGAGAAGAGCCCGAATTATGTCAGCGAATTCGCAGCAAGGGCTATGTTATTCTCCATATCGATGAACCGATGACGCGTCACGATTTGGCAATGACTCATTTTAATGCTTATTGGAAACGTGCGTTACGCGCTGGACATGCTTATGCTGAAGTGTCTCAACGCATGAAAGCAACGGACTTTCCTCTCTGGGTTCAAGAATGCAAACGAAATGCAATTCATGCGGTTGTATTGATAGCGTTGTTGTTGGGTGTGATTTTATTAAGCGCAATGACTGGCACTGTTTTACCTTGCTTCGGTTTGGTTCTAACTTACCTATTTTTGGTGTTACGCTCTGCTTATAAAGCTCGCTGGAAAAGTGCGCCAGTGTTTACTTTAATACTTTATGGTTTACACTCCCACTTTCAGCAGATCCCAATTGCCTGTGGACAGATAAGCTATTGGTATCATCGGTTCAGAAATCAACAACAAGGTTTAATTGAATACAAATGAGCTATGTCATGAAGAAGTGCCTTGTTAAGGCATTAAGTCCGTTTGCACTAGTGATCAATCGTCTGGATGCTCTCCGTCGATTATGGGCAAATGCCAGATTGAATAACGCACTGGGTGGAGCTTTGCATCCTTCCGCAGTCGTATTAAGCATGCCTGAGTTACAGGGTACTCGACGAATAGAGTTAGGTGAAAACCTGTATTTATACCGTGATCTTTATTTGGAAACACAAGAGGAAGGTCGCATTAAAATTGGCAATGATGTGGTTTTGTCACGTGGCGTGCATCTAGTGGCTTTTGCTGAAATTATTCTGGAGGATGGGGTAATGATTGGTGAATACTCAAGTGTGAGAGATGCTAATCATCGTGTGATACCGGGTAGTTCAGTGCGGCATAGTGGTCATCTTGGCAGGCCAATTCATATTGGTCGAAATGCATGGATTGGGCGTGGAGTCACTATTTTAGGTGGAGTTACTATTGGAGAAGGTGCGGTTATCGGTGCAAATGCCGTTGTTACCAAAAACATACCCGCAGGGGCTGTAGCCGTAGGAATTCCCGCGCGATTGATTAGCTCTTAACCTGATGTTATCGTTCATTGTATATTTAGCTGGAGTATGGACTTACCACATCGCACAAAGCCAGTCAGTGCAGAAAGCCTTTATAACTGTATATATTCCTATCGTATTTTTATTGCCTGATTATTGGGCAGCCGTAACACCGGGGCTTCCAGATCCAACTTTTAATCAAGCTTCCTCGCTGGCATTGTTTATAGTATTTATAATGAAGGGTAAGCCGGGTTATCGATTTAGTTATACTGATGTTGTGGTTGGTGTTTATGTGCTTTCAGTGGGTATCTCTCAGTATTTGGCTCTTGGTTACTCGGATGCGCAAAACTTAATGTTTAATCAATTAACCTCAGTGCTCTTTCCCTATATTTTTGCAAAAAGTTTGATTGAGCCCTTTAATTTACGGTATGACTTTGCAAAAACTGTTGTATTGTGTTTATGTGTGGTTTTTGTCTGTAACTTATACGAGAATAAAATGGGGGATAATTTGTGGCAGGCGATCCTCGGTAGATTTTTTCCGGGACAAGGAAGTGGCTGGATTACCACGTTTCGTTTCGGTTTGGCACGCGCATCGGGGCCTTATGCACATTGCTTGGTGGATGGAATTATTATGGCTGTTGCTTATCGACTTCAGCGTTGGTTACAATGGTCTGGGGCTTGGCCAGCTAAAATCAAACAATTAGAATGGGTACCTTGGTTCAGTCCTGCACAAGTTTTTACCTTAATGATTCTTGGTGGGGTTTTTACAACGTTAGGCAAGGGTCAATGGTTGGCGGGAATTATTGGAGCAACT
>Ga0194062_1000977_pt1 | contig 12007 bp, 12 predicted proteins | sample SepL2225m_MetaG_FD_155481 | JGI IMG/M metagenome (GOLD analysis project Ga0194062, IMG submission 155481) | Anoxic zone freshwater microbial communities from boreal shield lake in IISD Experimental Lakes Area, Ontario, Canada - Sep2016-L224-25m | ecosystem: Environmental > Aquatic > Freshwater >... | reverse complement strand
TATCCAATGTGCGTGACCCCCAGTATTCGAGGCGTTTGCGCCCGAACCGCAGCTCAATTTCCTGCAACTTATCTAAAAGTTCAAGTGGGTCCAGCGCGGTCACAATTTTTACCACGCAGTTCAGAAAATCTGGCTGTTGAACAAAACCGACGGGCGTCGTCTCGTAAATACCTGATTGCGCAATCAATTCAACCTGATCCAGTGCGGCGATCTGCAGAATTGCCTGAGAAATATTCTGCTCGCGATCTCCTTTGTTTGACCCGAGGGACAAATATGAAGGATACCGTTGCTCGCGCACCTCATCCGGCATGTCTCGCCCTCCTGATGACGACCTCGGGACCAGTCAACTTCCCGTCAATCGGCGCCTGCGGTTTGCGAATTGCAACACAAACTTCTGCAATGCGAGAATTCTTTGCAAAAATTGCTGCGACGATTTTTAAAGCCAGTGTTTCCACCAAGTTATATCGATTTTTCGTCGTCTCCTCTTTCACCGTCAGGTAAATCTGACCATAGTCCACCGTGTCCATGATGCTGTCCGTCTCTGCCGCTTGCGATAAATCCAAGCTCATTTCGACATCAATCTCAAAGTATTGGCCGTTGATTCGTTCGTCGTTCATCACACCGTGAAACGCAAAAAACTCCATGTTCTTTAGATAAATCTTGTCCATATTTACCTCCTCAATATCGCATCACTCACCAATGCGGCTCTTTTGATTTCCTCGACATCATGCACTCTTAAAAAATCCACGCCCGCAGCAATTCCAAGTACCGATGTCGCTAACGTGCCTTCCAGTCGCTCTTCCACAGGCCGATCCAAAATTGTTCCGAGAAATCGCTTGCGTGATGTCCCCAACAAAAGTGGAAATCCCAGCGCATTCAATTCCTTCATTCGTGAAAGTATCTCTATATTATCATAAAACGTTTTCGCAAATCCAATCCCTGGGTCTAGCATAATGTGGGACTCTGCAATCCCAGCTTTCGTCGCGATTAATATGCTCTTGATGAAAAACTCTTTGATGTTCTCGATGATGTCCGTGTACTCGCCCGTATGGCTGTTGTGCATGACAATCACCCCAGCGCTCGCCTTTGCCACAACATCCGCCATTTCCGGGTCGCCTTGCAGTCCCCAGATATCGTTTACGATGTTTGCCCCGACTTGCAGCGCCTGACTAGCGACTTCAGCCTTTTGCGTATCAATGGAAAGGACCACTTCTATGGGCATTTCCTCACGCAAACGCACGATGACCGGGATGATGCGATCCAACTCATCTTGACAACTGACTGGCGCATAGCCCGGCCGTGTTGACTCCCCACCGATATCAAGGAGGTCCGCCCCCGCCGAAGCCATTGCCTTTGCCTGCAGCACCGCGTGCTCTGGCTTGAAATACTTTCCCCCATCCGAAAACGAATCCGGGTTTACATTCAGTATTCCCATGACGTAGGTGCGCTCCCCAATGGGAAAGCTGCCATGATTCCATTCAAATCTCTGCTGTTTTCGAGTCACTGCTCTCACTCCTTCAGCAACGCCATTGCTTCACTGCGCGATCTCGCATCTGTCTTGAACAACCCTCTCAAGGCGGATGTCACTGTTTTTGATCCTGGCTTTTTGATCCCCCTCATCGTCATGCATAGGTGTTCTGCCTCGATGACGACTGCCACGCCCAAAGGATCAAGTGCCTTTAGAATTGCGTCAGCCGCTTCCGTCGTCAAGCGCTCCTGGAGTTGTGGCTTTTTCGCCAACACATCCACGATGCGTGCCAACTTACTCAATCCAAGAATTTTGCCCTTGCGCGGGATGTAGACGATACTCGCTTTTCCAATGAACGGCAACAAGTGATGTTCGCACATAGAATAGAGTGGAATGTCTTTGACCACAATCATCTCTTGCATTTCTCCCTCTTGAAACACTTTCACAAAAGACTGGGGGTCAATGTGCAACCCGGAAAAAATCTCTTCATACATCCGTGCCACGCGGGAGGGTGTCTCCACTAAGCCTGCCCGATCTGGATCTTCCCCGATTGCCAATAATATCTCTCTGATTGCTTTTTCAATTCTCTCTTGATCCACGCTCATAGCCCACACTCCTTACTTTTCTTTTTTACAAACATACAGCCAGCGCGCTGACTTCGGTGACGTCTTTCGAAATGTTGGGCCGTCGTAAACGCCCACAAGTTTCAGTTGCGCCTCTACCAATGCCGTTTCGATTTCCTCTTTTGTAAACAGCCGTTCCTCATGAATCTCATCAAAACGTGTATAGGCCTCTGGTTCGTGTTGTTTATTTCTCACAAAACATGTGATGTCGTGCGTACATACCTTACGTCTCCCGTCATAATGGCAGTTCCAGATATATGAAATCTCGCCCGTCACCAGGTGAAAACTATGGTCACCAAAGACTTTCTCCATCTTATATTTGCTATGGACATCGAACACAAAAAACCCGCCAGGATCAAGATACTGATGCACCAGTGCAAACACTTTTTTCAGGCTCTTCGGATTGCTCAAATAATTCAAGCTGTCCAACGTACTCACGACGGCACCTACCGTGCCAAACAACTCCATCTCGCACATATCCTGATTGATAAACAAGATGTTTTGCGCCGCATCCATTGCCTTTTCAGACGCAACCCCTAGCATTTCCTCCGATAAGTCCAACCCAATCATATCAAATCCCTTGCGCGCGAGTGCGACCGTCAAACTGCCCGTCCCACATCCCAAATCTAAAACGATTTCAGGCTTCACATGATTTCTTTCAAAAATTTCTTCAATATAACTCGCCCAGGTCTGATAATCCACATCATCCGTCAAACGGTCATACACAAAAGCAAAATCTTGATACATTATTTTATTTTCCCTTTCACATCTTTGATTGCGGCTTTCAATTGTAAATCGTCAGCAGTCGGGATACTTGAAACGTAGTATTTATCGTATTTTTTAGCCAAACTCACTTTGATGTCCGGTTCTATGCCGATGCCATGGATACATATGCCGCTTGGCGTAAAATATCTTGCTTCTGTGTAATAAATTGCAGAACCGTCGTCAAATTCAGTTGAATTTTGTACTAAGCCTTTGCCAAACGTCTTGTTGCCTACGAGCGTGGCACGTTTGTTGTCCTTTAAAGCACCCGCCAACACTTCAGATGCGCTCGCGCTGTTTTTGTTGACCAGCACCGTGATTGGAATCGAAATGCCAGTTTCATCTGAATAATAGTACTCTTTCTCCGTTCTTTGCCCTTGCACCGAAACAATGGTGCACTTTGGAAGCAAAAAGTCGCATATTTCTACGACCTGGTTCAAACTCCCCCCGAAGTTGTCTCTCACATCAATAATCAAACCTTTGATCTCTTTCGCCGCCAATTTGCTGTATAGTGCTTTGAAATCTTTTGCAATATCATCATCAAACGACTCTAATTTGATATACCCAATCTCGTTGTCAATCACTTTCGATGTCGCATTGATTTCCACAATGGTTTCTTTTTGAACCGTTTTCACAAAGAGCGCTTTCGTGGATGGTCTGTATAACTTCATCGTAATCGAATCGCCAGTAAAATCTGCAAACATTTGCTCGACATCGCTCTCTTTCGTGAGCTTTATGCCTTCGAACACCTTTAATATGTCGCCCACTTTCAAACCAGCTTTTTGCGCCGGCGACGCTTCATAAATTTCAGCAATAAAAACATCGCCCTTTGCATTGGTGTCAAATGAGACGCCGATGCCAGTATACTCGCCCGCAAAATCCTTTTTCCGTTCGTCCCACTCCGCTTTCGTCAAGTAATCGGTATACTTATCTCCAATCGCGTCCACCATGCCATTTAACGCATCATCGACAAGTTTGTTCTGGTCCAATGCGACATAATACTCATTTTTCAAAATTTCTCTCACTTCGTTAAACTTTTTAATTTCCCCCGTATTTAAAAACATATTATATAAAACTACAGTAATCATTAACGTGAAAAATACGGTCGTTATAATCAAATATGCATCTCTCGATTTGTTCCTCATCCAATCCAGCCTTTCATCGGGTCAACTGGTGTGCCGTTTACGCGCACCTCAAAATGCAAATGGGCCCCCGTCGACCAACCTGTAGAACCTGCCTTTGCAATTGTTTCGCCTCTTTTTACTTCTTCCCCTGCAGAAACCAGCAATACACTGCAATGTGCGTACAATGTCGTGATTCCGCCACCATGATCAATAATCACCGTATTACCATATCCACTACGGTAGGATGCCGAAAGCACTTTGCCGTCCCCGACTGCAACTAAGGTTTGCCCCATACTGGCACGAATGTCAACCCCGGAATGCATTCTCCAGACATGGTAAATCGGATGCATGCGCATGCCAAACGCAGAGCCCTTATCGATGACGCGAGAGCCTCCAGGCACAGGCCAATCGAACTTCCCACCATGAAACGTCCCGCCGGTCTCTGAAAGCTTCTTGATATCCGCATCAATTTTCTTCGTCTCTGCTTCCAGCTCATTTTCTTTTCTCTCATATTCTTTAATCAAGTTTTGCTGATCTAAAATTTTACCTGCAATTGCTTGTTGCGACGCCGCTAATTGATTGATGTATCTCAGCTTTTCTGCGGCTGCCTTCGCCAGTTCCGCTTCGCGCTGTTCCTTTGCCTGCAATTTATAACTGAGGTCTAATTTTGCGACCCGTACTTCTTCCATCAGCATCTGATCATGCGCCACAACCCGTTTTACAAGTTCCATGCGATCTAAAAAATCCAGAAGTCCTTTTGATTCAAAAATCGTCTGCATATAGGAAAAGGAAGAATTCTCATACATCACCCGGATGCGCTCTTGCAACTGCGCCGTCTTGTCTTTTAGATCCTTCTGGGCTGCATCGATGTCCGCCTGCAGTAACCGTTGTTGTTCTTGGATATAATCGGTTTGTTCTTGCAATTGTTTGTACTCTACAGACGTCTTATCTTGATACTTGTTGAGCAACGCTTTCTGATGATTATTCTCTAAGATCAACTGAATGAGCGCTTCCTGGCGTTTTTTGTTTTCGGCAATTGCACGCTTTGCTTCTTCCTTGTCATGCTTCAATTGTGCAGCCGTTTTTGTGGCATGCACCGTCGTTGGCGCACGCATGGCGCTAAACGCAATGGAAAAAATGAAGATGAGTGTCAAAATGACGCCTAGCCCTAATCCGATTTTTTTCTGCATAAAATCCCCTCCTACTTTAACTTCAGGTATTTCTTTATTGAGATTGCACTGCCAAGCGCGCCCATTGATGTACCAATGAGCATAAACCCGAGCAGAATTGGAATCCACAAGTATACCTGAAAGGTTGCGATTCCAAAGGTCGAAATAGCGATCAAATCATCCAATCGCACCAACTTAAACTGCCCAAATAATCCATCATTCAAAAGTCCAGAACTGGTCGGGAACAAGTTATAAAGCGAACTGACTAGCCCAAAGGAAAGCGCAGATCCAATCAGTCCCATCAACATCCCTTCCATGATAAAAGGCAGACGAATAAACGCATCCGTCGCACCAATGTATTTCATGATATTGACTTCCTTGCGTCGTGAATGCACGGTCAACTTGATGGCATTGGAAATAATCAGAACGGAAATCCCGAGTAAAACCAAGACAAGGATCATCGTAATGATGCGAATCCACGCCTGGGCATTGACGATCATATTCACGATTTCAACAGGACTCTTAACTACATCAACACCCTGGATTTTTTCAATTTCTGTAATCATTTTTACGCCCGTTGCAGGGTCCTTCAATTTGATGACAAACGCGACTGGCATAAAATCGGTCGATAAGCCCGCAATTGCTTCATCACGCCCTTCATAAATATCTTGCTTAATTTTCGTCAATGCTTCCGCTTTTGTCACCTTGGTGATGGTGTCGATTTCCGGTAGCTTCTTCAACGCTGCCTGCACCTGATAGACTTGACCATCATCCAGTTTGTACTTGCAGTAGACCATGATTTCAGGCTCTTTTGAAACCAACGCGGATAGTTCATTGAGATTGAGGATGATAAAAAGAAAAATTCCTAGCACCAAAAATGACGCAATGACAATAAAAATCGTCGCAATCGACATCATCTTTTGCCGAATGACGTTGACCACACCATCTTTCATTAAGTGTCTTACGGTTCTAAGTTTCATTTGAATAGGACCCCTTTTGCTGATCGCGAATTATTTTCCCATCGTCGATTTCAATGACTCGTTTTTTCATCAGATTGACAATGTGCTTTTCGTGCGTTGAAATAATAACCGTCGTACCCATAATATTGACATCATTCAACAACTCCATGATTTCGTTTGACGTGCCTGGATCTAAGTTTCCAGTTGGCTCGTCCGCAATCAGAATGGTTGGTTGGTTGATGAGCGCCCGTGCAATGGCCACACGCTGTTGTTCTCCTCCCGAAAGTTGCTTCGGATAACTGCGATATTTCCTGCTCAATCCAACTAAACTGAGAATTTTAGGCACTTCCCTTCGAATTTGTTTCGCCGGTTTTTCGGTGATTTCAAGTGCATATGCCACGTTTTCGAAGACTGTTTTATCGGGCAGTAATCGGTAGTCTTGAAACACGACCCCGATTTTCCGTCTGAATTCCGGTACTTTTTTATGTGGAATTTCGCCCACATTAACGCCGTTTACCGTGACAGTCCCAGTTGTAGGTAGTTCTTCTTTCATGATGAGTTTGATAATAGAAGATTTACCTGCTCCACTCGAACCGACCAAAAAGACAAATTCTCCGTCGCCGATTTTGATGTTGATATCTTTCAGCGCTTCCGTGCCGTTTGGATAAATCTTTGATACATCGATTAATTCAATCAAAATGGTTCCCCCTATTTTTGTTGCAAGTAACGTCGAAGCATGATTGCCAACTTCAAAATCATTGCATCTTCAAAACGCGTAATGTCCAACCCTGTCAACTTATTAATCTTATCAAGTCGATAGACTAGTGTGTTGCGATGGATAAACATTTGTCGCGCAGTCTCGCTGACATTGAGACTGTTTTCAAAAAACGCGTGCACAGTGCTCAAATATTCTTTCCCAAAGTTCGCAATCATTTTATCATCGAATACCTCGTGGATAAAGCTTTTTCCGGCCTGTTCGGAAATATCGTTAATGAGTCTTGCGACTCCTAACTTTGCGAAATTAACTACTTTTGAATGCGTGTCAAACACACCTGAAACCTCAAGTGCAGTCCTGCAACTCTCAAAAGATTTAATCATTTCCGCAAGGGATTCGACTTCTTGACCAATTCCTACACGGGATAAAATATAAAGTTCCGTCTCTAGCGTCTCCACAATTTGATGTCCTGCCAGCTCCGCTGTCGTCTGCTCTGTGATATTGACGACGATTGCTATGGTATTTCCAAATACCCCGACGACGCGCACATCATCACTTGCCTGATATAACACTTCCAATACTTCCAGAATTGCCGGCAAATCGTGTTTACTCGATTCCACGAGCAATACCGCACGCATGGCTTCAAACTCCAGCCCAAGAACATACGCTTCTGCAATCATTTGCTCCGTAGACATCGTGCCCAGAAAAATGCTTTTGTAATATTCCGTCTCTCTCTTTGTCTCATATTCGGTACTCATGTAAAACGCAATCGATCCTGCCAACACGGAAAGTGCGCCTTCATATGCGCGTCCGTCCCCTTCCATAAAACAAAGCGTTTCTAGCTCTTCGCTTAGCCGAATGAATGAAAACGCGGCACTGCTTTTCACTTCATTGCCAATTTTTTTTGGTGTCGTCAATTTTCTGCCGATGAGCTCATGATTCGTGCACACAAAAACGAGTCCCTCTGCATCCACCAACCCTGCCGTGGCGTTGATTCGGTTCGCGATTTTATCTAAGTAGTTCTGCAGTTTCACTTTATCCAAGAACCCATCCTCCTACTTGCACGAGCTAACAACTATAGTCTTTTACATTATAGCAGATTTTATGTTGTTATTCATTAAAAACTGATTCAAAAAAGCTGCCCCACATGGAGCAGCTTGATTCGCGTAACTATGTATAACTGTCTCTAAAAAATCAATGTTTTTTCTGTGTCTTTATCAAAAAGAAGGATTTTGTTCGTATCAAGCGCAACTTTCACAATATCCCCATGCTTTGTCGTGGATCTTGGGTTTACACGTGCAGTCACGTTCGTCTCGCCGACCGTCATATAGAGCAGTGTCTCTGAGCCGAGTTTCTCTACCACTTGCACTTCGCACTCAACGATACTGTCAGGCATTTGACTGATAAACGCTTCTTCATCATGAATACACTCTGGGCGAATGCCGAGAATTACTTTTTTGCCAATATATTCGGATGCAGTTTCTCTCACCATTTTTGCTTTATATGCTGGAAGCTTTACCGTATCCTTCGCAACAATGAGATTAATATCATCCCCTTTTTGCTCAACTACAGCTTCCAAAAAGTTCATCATTGGACTACCTATGAAACCAGCAACAAACATATTCTGTGGTTTTTCATACAAATCCGTTGGTGCATCGACTTGTTGAATGAATCCGTCTTTCATGACGACAATTTTCGTACCCATTGTAAGAGCCTCGATTTGGTCATGTGTTACATATATGAATGTGATTTGCAATCTTAAATGCAGTTTGCTGATTTCTGTTCTCATCTGTACTCTGAGCTTTGCATCCAAGTTTGATAGTGGCTCATCTAATAAAAAGACTTGTGGTTCACGTACCATGGCGCGACCAAGCGCAACTCTCTGTCTTTGTCCACCGGACAACGCTTTCGGTTTTCTGTCCAACAACGGCTCGATGCTAAGCATCTTCGCTGCTTCCTTAACTCTTCTGTCGATTTCTGCTTTCGGGTACTTTCTTAATTTTAATCCAAACGCCATGTTGTTGTATACCGTCATATGTGGATACAATGCATAACTCTGGAATACCATCGCGATGTCACGATCTTTTGGTTGCACGTCATTAATCAAACGATCACCAATGTAAATCTCGCCCTCACTGATTTCCTCGAGGCCTGCAATCATTCTTAATGTCGTCGTCTTACCACAACCAGACGGACCGACCAGAATTACGAATTCTTTATCCTTAATATCAAGATTAAAGTTGTTAACCGCAGTTACTCCGCCTTCGAATCTTTTGTAAATGTTCTTTAAGTTTACGCTTGCCATTTAAAATTCCTCCTAAAAAGTTCATGCGACTGCACGTATTAAGTATATTAACACGATTCTTTTTTTCTTTCTATGTAAAACTTCTACAATTATTTTGTCAACTCTTTGTGAGTTTTGTATAAATAAAATTTAACACTTGTATTTTTATGCAGAATAATGTATATTTATATAAGTAATCGTCGAATGAATCGTCGAAAGCACATCAATGGAGGGTTGATTATGGTCAATTTAAGTATTATCGGAGCTACGGGGTATGTCGGTTTGGAGCTTGTGCGAATATTATCTACACACCCTAATATCAGGCTTGTGAAGCTAGTTTCACAAAGTTATGTTGGAAAAAAGTTTTCCGATCTCTATCCAAGCCTGCGTGGGATATGCGATATCGAATGCAGTGCATTGAATATTCATGAAATTGCAGAAAGCTCTGAATTTGTCATTACTGCGCTGCCACACGATGCATCCAAAGACATCATTCCCACTTTGATTCAACTTGGGGTGAAAGTCATTGATCATAGTGCGCATTTCAGATATAAAGATGTGTCCGTATATGAGTCTGTATACAAGACAACACATGAATTACCCGAACTGCAAGCGCAAGCGGTTTATGGTATGCCCGAACTGTATCGCAACCAAATCAAGGATGCAACCTTGATTGCGGATCCTGGATGTTATCCAACTTGCAGTATTTTGGGCCTGGCACCGGCGATCAAAGCAAACATGATCGATCTTTCTTCTATTATCATCAACGCCGTGTCTGGTGTTTCGGGCGCTGGCCGAAAAGCGGACGTCGATTATAGCTTTTGTGAATTGGATGACAACTTCAAGGCATATGGCATCGCGACCCACCGTCACACAAGCGAAATTGAGCAGGAACTGTCTTTGTTGGCGGGAGAAGCGATAACGATTTCGTTTACACCGCATTTGGCGCCGTTTAAGCGTGGGATGCTCGCAACCATTCATGTGAATCTGGCGAAAGATGTTTCGACAGAAGAAGTGCTCGCCTGCTACCAAACGTATTACAAGAACGAAGCATTTGTGCGTGTGATGCCACTTGGCACGATGCCGGAGGTAAAGCATGTGAGGGGTTCGAACTTCGTCGACATCGGCGTGATGGTCGATCGACGGGTCAATCGGTTGGTGATTGTCAGCGCACTTGATAATTTACTCAAGGGCTCGGCAGGACAGGCAGTACAGGCGTTAAACAGTATGATGGGAATTGACGAAAGCACCGGAATCAAGGTTCCTGGGACGCAGATATAGGAGGCTAATATGCAAGAGTTAACAAAGAAAGCGGAAATTTTAGTAGAAGCATTGCCATATATTCAGAAGTTTTTCGGGAAAACGGTGGTAATCAAATACGGCGGAAACGCAATGATTAATGATGCGCTCAAAAACTCGGTGATGGAAGACATCACGCTTTTGAAATACATCGGCATGAATCCGGTGGTCGTGCACGGCGGCGGGCCTGAAATCAATAAGGCGTTGACGACGTTTGGAATCGAGAGCAAATTCATTGACGGCCTGCGTGTCACCGATTCACAGACGATGCAAGTGGCGCAAATGGTGCTTGTCGGTAAGACAAATAAGGAAATTGTTTCGCTGTTGAACCAAAAAGGCGGCAAGGCTTTGGGCTTGTGCGGCATCGACGGCAACCTCATCGAATGCGAGAAGTACATGCCAATGGTGGATGGCGTGCAGACCGATATCGGATACGTCGGAAAAGTCACGAAAATCAACACAAAACTGCTCGAGATGCTTGCGGAGGATGGCTTGATCCCTGTGATTTCGCCAGTTGGGGTCGGACCCGATGGAGAAAGTTACAACATCAATGCCGATACAGTGGCTGGTGATATCGCTGCGGCACTCAAAGCGGAAAAGCTCATCCTTTTGACTGACATCGAGGGTGTGAAAGCGCACGTAGACAGCAAAGAAATCATTTCGGAGTTGACCGTGAGTGACGTCAGAAAGTATATTGCATCCGGTGTCATCAACGGTGGCATGATTCCAAAAGTCTTGGGTTGCATCGAGGCTATCGAAGGCGGGGTCAACAAAGTACATATTATCGACGGGCGCCAGCCGCATTGTTTGTTGCTTGAGATTTTCACAAACCACGGCATTGGCACATTATTTACAGCGTAACGGGAGGAACAAAATCATGAATTTAGAACAGATGATAGAAAAGGATCAAAAATATTACGTCAATACCTTTGGGAACCGCGTGCCAGTCTGCTTTGAAAGCGGCCAAGGGATCACGTTGACAAGCACGGAGGGCAAGGAATACATCGATTTGTTTGCCGGGGTGGCGGTTTCGGCACTTGGACATTCACACCCAGCACTCGTCAAAGCGATTACGGATCAAGCGGCGAAGCTCATCCATTGCTCGAATTATTATTATGTCGAAAATCAGTGCAAGCTGGCAGAATTATTGGTTGCGAATTCGTTTGCTGACAAGGTTTTTTTCACCAACAGCGGTGCCGAGGCGAACGAAGCCGCGTTGAAGTTGGCGCGCGGGTATTTCAGCAAGCGAGGGCAAGCGGAAAAGTGCGAGTTCATTTCGTTGCACAATTCATTCCATGGCCGCACGCTTGCGACTGTGGCTGCGACAGGCACCGAGAAATACCAAGCGCCATTCGCGCCCATGCCCGCCGGGTTCAAGAAGGTGGAGGCAAACAACTTCGAGCAACTTGCTGCAGCGGCTGGGCCGTCGGTCTGCGCGATCCTTCTAGAGACGATCATGGGGGAAGGCGGCGTGATTCCGCTAACCACCGAATATTTGCAACAAGTGCGCAAGCTCTGCGACGAACGCGACATTCTCCTGATCCTGGATGAGGTGCAAACAGGCCTCGGACGGACTGGCAAGTTGTTTGGTTACGAGTCGCACG
>Ga0194062_1000976_pt1 | contig 12021 bp, 11 predicted proteins | sample SepL2225m_MetaG_FD_155481 | JGI IMG/M metagenome (GOLD analysis project Ga0194062, IMG submission 155481) | Anoxic zone freshwater microbial communities from boreal shield lake in IISD Experimental Lakes Area, Ontario, Canada - Sep2016-L224-25m | ecosystem: Environmental > Aquatic > Freshwater >... | reverse complement strand
TCCCTTAGTTGCCAGTATTATAAAACGGGTCCAAAGCATTGATGGTGATGCAATAGGCTTTTAACCTATGGATCCAGGATCGTTACCTGGTGGACCCATTTTGTCGTGACAATGCCCGAACAGCTAGGGACTTTGCTGATAACAAAGGATACGTTGGTGCAAATCCAACTTGTCACATTCGGTATCTAATTATTATGAACCTTCGTCAATGTTGTCGTTAATATACTTTGGTGGGGATAATTAGGTATCAGTATATTCCTCTAGCTAGATGCCTGTTGTGGGTTAATTTAGTTTAACGAATATGAATATACGAAGTGTTACTGACGGCGGTTAGTAACATCTTGCGGGTATAGTTTAGTGATAAAATGTAAGGTTGCCAACTTTAAGTCTCAGGTTTAATTCCTGGTTCCCGCATTCACGTACCGATGTCCGAGTCCGGCTTAAGGAACTTGACTCTTAATCAAGAGAGTGAAAACTCATCGTAGGTTCAAATCCTACTCGGTACATTTTTTAGACTCCCTTGTAATGTAACGGTAGCATAAATCTCTTTGAAAGATTCAGTTCACGTTCAAATCGTGATGAGGGAATTGAACTTAAAAGTTAAATTATTGGTAAGTGGAAAAATAAAAGAAGGAACTTGTTACCAATTATACGATATACATATATAGCTTAAGGAGTATAATATATGAATATATCAAAAAGAACAAGTCCAATTTGGAAAATGTCAAAAGAACAGTTTGTAGAAATTATAAAAAATGGAAAGTCTATAACTGAAATATTATCGCATTTTGGTTTAAAAAATAAGGGAAGTAACCATATTACATTAAAGAATAGAATAAATCATGAAGGTTTAGATTTATCTCATGTTTATGAAAATATTAGACTTTCAAATAAAAGAAATAGATTTTTTACTATTCGAAAAAAATCAATAAAACCATTTTTAGTAGAAAATAGTAATTCCAATAATAGAGGCCATTTAAAGAAAAAACTTATAAGTGAAAATTTATTAAAAGAAGAATGCGTAAAATGTGGAATCAAAAATGAATGGAATGGTCAAAAATTATCTTTAGTTTTAGATCATATAAATGGAATATCAAATGATAATCGTTTAGAAAATTTAAGATTTCTTTGTCCAAATTGCAATAGTCAAACTTCAACATTTGCAGGAAGAAATGTAAAACATAATAAATGTTTCTGTACAAAGTGTAATAAAAAAATATCAAAAAAGAATAAAAGTAAGCTTTGTTATACTTGTTATCATTTAGAAGTGTTTGATTTTAAAAAATATCAGGTAAGTGAAAAAATATTAAAAAAAGAAATAATTAAGAATCCATTAAGTAAAAGAAGAGTTACATGGCCTTCTAAAGAAATTTTAGAAAAATTAATTTGGGAGAAACCAACAACTCATATAGCTAATGAATATGAAGTATCAGATAAGGCGGTTGAAAAATGGTGTAAATATTATGATATAAAAAAACCGCCAAGAGGTTATTGGACAAAAAAGTGAAGCAACCTCTCGCTGGTTCGATTCCAGCCCTACGAACGCGATTAATTTTTTAATTAATCCTTATGCCGATAAGTATAGAATGAGATGGGCCGACCGTTATAGTTTCTCTCTTTGGTAGAAAAAACGCTATAGCAAACAACTTGCCTATCTCTTTTTTATTATTCTTTTTAAGAAAGTTTTAATTCTAGCGAAAGTTTAATTCTAGCGAAAGGAAATTTATGTCTGAATTTAATGAAGATGAGAGCATGGAAGATGCTGATCGCATGGAAGATGCCGATTATCAAATTTTGGAAGACATAGAAGATATTTCTGTTAAAGAGTTAGATGAAGCTTTAGATTTTTTGGTAAGAGATGATGGAACGGATGAGTTAGAAGCACAATTTTATCAAAAGAATATATTTAAACATTTATTGTTTAGGTTAAAGTTGGATGGAGTTAAGACGATAAATCCTACTGAGATAGCTGATTTGTATGAACAGTTTATATTAGGTGAGATTTTAAATCGTTTTAATAAAGAAGGATTGGTTGAGAGTTATATAGATGAGAATGGGGAAGAGTTTTACCAGATAACTGAATCTGGTAATAAAGTGTTTGATGCGGCGAAAAAAGATAAAGAAGGGGAGTCTCCCAGAAAAACGGAAGAAGAATTGTAAGAGTATATAAGTCGCTTTATTAGTTTATGCAGTAGAACTCAAGATTCTCAGTCTTAGAAAATGGATGCAAGTTCCATATAAAGCTCGTTTTTATTTGCAATTATTAAACTGGTTGCCTATAATATGATAGTTAAGTTAGTATCATTGAAAAGTGAATAGTATATTTTCGCCGTAGCAGATGTGGTTGGTTTCATATTACTTGGTTTTCACCCAAGGGATCGCCGGTTCGATTCCGGTCTACGGCAGTTAGTTTTTGACCGAATATAGGAAAGCCTGGTATTCCGCCTGGTTTGGGACCAGGAAACCGCGAGTTCGAATCCCGCTATTCGGAGTTTGTTTTTGTTACGTCAAAGGTGTTATTGGCTGCATACTAGTCTCCAAAACTGGTTGGTGCGGGTTCGAATCCTGCTTGGCGTGTTTTATGTAAGTTAGAATGATGAAATAATTTACTCCCTGTAGTATAATTGAATAGAACGGCTTGCTACGAACGAGCAGATTCCCGTTTGAGTCGGGGCAGGGGGATTTTTTTAAAATGGTCATAGAGTGTTTGTAGTAGCATAGCATCTTGTCAAGGTGTAGGGTTCGGAGCGTAACCGAATATGACCGCGTTTTGTTTTTCTTGTATAATGTTTCTAATTATATTAAGAAAAGGTATGGCTTTCTTCATTGAAAAGTGAATAATAGAGGATGAGTCAATTATACAAAGTTCAATTCCTTTTTCTAAACAAGCTTGGAATTTTCTTTTATCATTGTTTGTAACTTGAGATAGTTTATCTTCTCCGTAAATTGGTTCATAATGGAATATGCCATTAAGTTCAAAGGCTAATTTAAGTGTCGGAATATAAATATCTAATTCTGAGTTTATTGTATCTTTTTTATTGAAATGAAATTCAAGATCAGTAAATTCTTTAGTTAATTGTTCTGAAATGTATTTTTCTAATTTTGAAACTCTTGTTCCATGAGTTTTATGAGTATTGTTATACGAACGGGCGGTGAAAACCGCAATCCGCAGCGAGCTTGCGAGCGGAGGACGAGCGAAGCGAGGGCTTGCCTTGCGGATGAAACCGCCCCATAGGACAAGCTCCAGCTTGAAGCCCCATCAGTCCCGCCAAAAATCTTTCCATTTTGTTTGAAATAATTAAAGGAACGACTACTACTACTATACCGATATGTACCGTGGGACACACGGGAACAGGACGAGTTGATCGTCAAAACGGCTGAGGATGACAAGAGGTTCATGCACAAAGGCAGGTGCTTGTCGATGAGTCAGCAAAAAGAATGTTTAGGTCTTAACAACGCAAGTTCGTTAAACTGAACAGAAGCCGCAGGGCTTGCCCTGCGGAGCGTCACACGCAGTATTGGCAGAATGGCTAATGCATTTGCCTTCCAAGCAAAACTTTCTGGGTTCGAGTCCCTGGTACTGCATTTGTTTTAATTTTTAGCGGGATGGAGAAGTAGAAACTCGTCAGGCTCATAACCTGAAGATCGCTGGTGCAAATCCATGCTCCCGCTATAGTTTTGTAAGTTTACCTATAAACTTACGTTTTTACATTGGTGTAGTGGCAGCACAGCGGCGTTTGAGCCGTCTAGGATTGGTTCGATTCCAATAGGTTAAAATCGTAGCAGTGATGCAACAAATAGCGAGGATTTTTATAAGTTTGCCGATGTAGCTGAAGAGTTATATTCCGGGTATGACCAAAATTAAACTTATGTATTTATAGTGTAGGGTACACAACTGGCAAATTATTCTGCTACTTGTATGGTTCGATTCCATAATATAAATGTTGATTTTATTTGTTGATGTTTTATTTAATTGCCATTGGACGAGGTTTCGATTACCTCCATCTCCAGTATATCCTTAGTAAAATAAGGGGATGACCGGATTCGACAAGACGAAGCGATAAAGCGGAGAATAACGTATCAGGCAGTTCGCTACGAAACAGCGAAGCAAACGTGTAAATGGCAACGAAAACAGCCGTTATGCTCTTGCTGCTTAATGCAGTTTGAACCGAGTTTGGGTTACACTTGTGAACAGAAGTAACCTATTTTTTTAAGTATTAGTGAATGTATATTGGGGACTGGTAATGCTGGGGTGTTAGTCTACCTTGCACGTAGAAATCAGATGGGATCGATACCCATAGTCTCCATCTTAATATAGGGTTATATATTTTTAAGAAAAAATACTACCCCATGAAGGGTTTATCTCCATTATATCGAAATACATATAAGGAGATGTATTATGGATATTTCAAATTTAGAAGAAGTAATTTGCGAAGATAAGTATGGACATAAAAGAACACATATTAAATGTTGTTGTGAAGAGTGTAAAAAAGAGTTTCTTTCTCGTAAAGATTTTGTTTTAAAAAGAAGTGGTAAGTTTTGTTCAAGAGAATGTTTCTACTCTAATAAAAAGAAATTAAAAGTGAAAATAATTTGTGCTGCATGTGGAAAAGAAAAATACATGTCACAAGGTAGAGCAAATAAGAAGACTAAATATGGTCTTAAGTTTTGTAGTCTTGATTGTAAAAATAAATCGCAATGTATTGGTGGGTTGATTCAGCCTCCTAGTTATAAAATAAAATCTACGAATGATAGGACAAAAAGCCCAGATGGACTTTGCTTAAATTGTAATAAATTGCTTACAGATGGATGTTTAGCTTATTGTTCAAAAGAATGTCAAAAGAATAAAAAATATAGTGAATATATAGATAAGTGGAAAAACAATGAAGTGTCTGGTAATTATAGTAATGAAGAGATGATATCTAATTATGTTCGTAAGTATATGTTAGATAAGGCTGGAAATAAATGTCAAGAATGCGGTTGGGATAAGATAAATAAAAAGACTGGTAAAAGACCATTGAACATTAATCATATAGATGGGAATTCAAACAACTCATCAGAAACTAATTTGGAAGTTCTTTGTCCTAATTGTCATTCTTTAACTCACAATTATGGATCTTTGAATAAAGGAAAAGGAAGAAAAGGTAGACTAAGTAAGATAAGAGATAAAGTTAATAGGTCCGTACCATAGCAGCTATTGGCATCCGTTTACACCGGATTGATTTCGGGAGTGCAAGTCTCTCCGGGCCTACGTTTTTTTTTGTATTGATTTGTAATTGATTTTGCCCCTAAAGCATATAAGGTGATGCACTGGTTTTGTACTCCAGAGAACAGGGTTCGATTCCTTGTGGGGGCTTTTACTCCATTATTTATAATACTCCATTATACGTTTGGGTGTACTAATTAGTATCGGCCTTGGAGCCTGAAAACTCCCGAATATTAATAAGTAACATTGTTCCTTGTTAATAATGTTGCATGTAACGTTATTGTTACATAGTGTTGGTTCGATTCCGACAGTGGGGAGTTTTTAATTTTTCGCCCAGAAAAATGGCGATAAAGTTGTAAAGAGTAGTAAGAATGAGTATAATGTCCTTGTATTGGCGCTGTTTCCTAAACATTTATAGCTTGCATAGCACAAATGGATAGTGCAAATTTTTCCTAAAAATTAGGTTAGAGGTTCGAATCCTCTTGTGAGCATTCTTCTAATGATAATAATCCATGATCGAATTCCCAATGATGGTTACGACATTAAGATTGAAATATCCTTTATTTTTTATTTTCACCCAGAAAAATGACGATAAAGTTGTAAAGCGGTGTAAGGGTGTGTATAATGAGATTGATTTAATAAATGCGCTTATAGCTCAACTGGATAGAGCGTTGGTCTTCTAAGCCGAAGGTTGCAGGATCGTACCCTGCTGGGCGCACGCAAACATAGTAACTCCGAAATGGTACGGGACGGCGGCATTGTACGCTGGCAACGTTTGAATTAGTGTTTTAATGTAAAAGTAAAACGCAATACTTTTAGATTAAGACGTTAGCTGATTCAATTAGTATTTATGTTAATGCGTAACATAATTTTTTGTGGGTTCGATGCCCATCTATGTTTTTCCCAGAAAGATGTCGATGAAGTTGTAAGAAATTACGTTGCGATAATGGCTCAGTGGCTACAGCAGATCACTCATAATGATCCATCCGGGGGTTCGAGTCCCTCTTGTCGCATTTAAGAAAATTTATTCTTCGCCCAGAAAAGTGAGAGTAAAGTTGTAAGAGATTTTAAGAAAAACATAACGTCATTTAATTGAAAGGACACACATGTTTGACAAGTATGACCGGAATGAACGAAGTGAGTACACGATTGATATCTTTGAAGGTATTGAGGAACGTCCTGTTAAGAAAGTAGTGGACAAACGCAGAGAAAAGGAAATGGTTCGTAAGGACTTTACCAATTACGAAGCGATTGCTCATAAGGATGGTTTCATTGTGCAGTGTACACAGAAGGGTGGTAAGCACAATAAGATTGGTAAGGTTACGTATTGTGATGCGGAGAAGTTTTTTGTCTCTGCGAAGAATCCTTTACGTCCGATTGCGAAGAATGATGCTGAAGAATTGATTCAGCTTTTTCAGAAGCAGGATTGGGACCAAAAAAGGATGTTGCGGTAAAAATATTTGCAAAGTTGTTAAGTTGTAAAAGACTTTGCCGATAGTATAAATATGAAAGATGACAAGTAAATAATTTCCGAGTTGTACGGAATTAAAATCGTTTTCTAACTCTAATTCGGGAGAACGACCTAGCAATAGGATATACAAAGCATGAGGTTTAGTAGCTGATTTAGATCGTCGGTGAAAGGCCCGATCAAGTGCGAGATTGAGAAAGAATCTTAATGGGTTCAATATCAATCAGAGAATTTTAGATTTGAGTCACACCATTAAGTGTGAAGTGCGATTTAAAATAAAGTGGATTTGCGGTTTTATCAAAAAACGGATTAGAAGAAAATCTTTCTTTAATAGAGAAAACTTCTTGGAAAGCCTCTCAAGGCAAAAAACGCATGTTAGTGATGGAAGTGCCTACTATGCTGGCGAAAGTTAAGCATGTAGTCGAAAGAGTTATTTCAGATGTATTCCAAGTACAAATGCGGTAACGGGTAATAAGAGTCTGGGTAGCTCCTATGACGACTTTGAACTCAGAACATCATTAATATTTATCCTTGTTGTTTAGGTTGTCCGCAAGGGCAAGAAAACAAAGGCAAAGCTTATGAACGGTTAAAACCCGGTGAAACAGACACGTAAAGTGGTCATAAGCATGAGAGAATAATTGTTATTCTAAAGCTCTCTTAATATTCTGAAAAAGCCTAACATCTTCGCGGGTGTTAGGCTTTTTCTATTTGTAGACCTAGATTTTTAATGCGCCCAGAAAATTTCCGCAAAGTTGTAAAAGAATTATGAATAAAATCGCACAAATAAAATACGAGATTGGTGAATTAAAACGACAATTGATTTTTAAATATGGCGAAAATAATGTAGCTAAATTTAAAGAACAACATCAAGCCAATATGTTTAAGTTCCTAAATGAAGTAGTTAGACAGTTTTCACAAATCGAACAAACTGAAGAATTTAAAGCAATCTGTAAAGACTTAGAGATAGTTGAAAATGAACTTGCTATCACCGAATCCGATAAAAGCGTAGAAGTGAAAGTAGCATCTACAACAGTAGAAGGACCATCTACTATCGTAGAAGGAACAAGTGTAGAAAGTGCCGAAGTAGTAAAGGAAGAAAATCAAACAACGTAAATGGAGATTTTTATGACTGAAACAATTGATAAGAATAACGTAAAAGTAAAAAAAGAAAGCATTTTTGATGTAATTAAAAGAAATTTCACAAATGAAGATAATCGTCATTTACGTTTAGACATTAAGACAATTGTTGAAGGGAAGAATTATCGTTTAAATTGGTGGTTAATTGACCAGAAAGAAGATGGACGTTGTGTTATTGGCACAAATAAAATCGTAAGGTCGAAAATGATTCATGTCAAATTTGAAGAAGGTGAATATATTTTTACAGACATTTCCAATGGTCCTGGGCGAAAACCTCCAGTCACAGATGAATGTAATAGTAGTTTATTGAAAGCAAAATTGTTTCAATAAATCGTTCGCCCCCCAGAAATTCAACGCAAAGTTGTAAGATGTTATGATAAACAATAAACACATAGCTTATTCTATTTCATTTGACGAGCTTTACGAGGGTTTACTTCGTGAAGTTGAATTAGGTCATGTAAATCGTCAGGTAAACGGGTTATTGGAACTCTTTGATTATTCCATGTCTTGTACTATGGAAAAGGCTTGGAATGTCTTTACTCTTTCGGCTCGGGGCTTAATCGTTTGTCCTTCCGAAAAACGAATCATTGCTTGTGGAATGGAGAAGTTTTTCAACTATGGAGAAACTGGTCTTCCTGATTCCGTAAAAGCTTTATCATATTCCGTATTGGAAAAAATGGACGGATCGTGTATTTTTTGTTATTTTTATAATGAGAAATGGCATTGTTCTACTCGGGGATCTTTTTCTTCAGACCAAGCTATTTGGGCAGAAAAATATCTTCACGAACATATTGACCTATCATTATTGAATGAAGAAACTACTTATATCTGTGAAGCTATTTATCCAGAAAATCGTATTGTAGTAAAATACGATCACGATGCTTTGTACTTACTAACTGCTTTTGACCGCTTGAATGGTCAGGAAATGGGTTATGAGTATATTTTGGAAAAAGAAGCTGCCGGATTTAAATTGCCTAAACTTTATGAATTCTCATCTATTGATGAAATCTTGACTATCTGTAAAACCTTATCTTACAACGAAGAAGGATTTGTAGTGCGGTTCTCTGATGGTTATCGTATCAAAATCAAAGGTGATGAGTACGTTCGCGTACATCGTTTAATCTCAAACTGCAAACCAATTAATGTTTGGGAAATTCTTTTAGCTAAAGATGATATCGCTGTAATCAAAACTCAGATGCCGGAAGAAATGCATCGTGATATGGATGAAATCTATAATATCCTTAATAATAAATTTTATGAACTGTTGAATTCAATTAAGGAAGTTTACGAATATACTAAACACTTATCAGATAAAGAGTTAGGTCTTTCTGAAGTGCCTCATCGTAGTTTTGTTTTCGCAATGCGGAAAAACAATCTCTTAGAGGAAGCTGAAAAAGGTAACTCTAAGATTCGTAAGTCATTGTTTAACGTATTTTATCCTAAAGCGAATATATTGCCTGGATATACTCCAAGCAACGTAATGAATCGTTTTGTTCAGAATGACGAATAGTTATTCCCAGAACTTTCTTATTAAGTTGTATAGAGGTAATGACGATGAATAGTAGTATATAAAAGCGTGCTTATGGCACACTGATCGTTTAAACCAATAAGTCTTTATTAAAGACATTTATGGAGATTAACAACAATGAAGAAAAAAGAAGTAGATTACATTGATCATCCTGCTTTTGCTAATCCTGAAGAATTAAACATTATTATGAATCGTGAAGTGCCTGAAAAACCAAGCTCTGTTTGGTTTGATAAGTTTATGAATTCATCTGATATTAATAGTAGTGTTGGTAAATTGCATGAATATGTAGAATTAACTAGAGAACAAGAAGAAACATTATTTGTACGATTAAATTATGCGCGTAAAATGATGAAAGAAATAAAAGCTTCTGGAATTAATGATTCTAACAAAGTTGAATACTTTAAGCACTTTAAGACTTATAAGAACACTGAAGACTATTTAATCAAGTATAACTTGCGATTAATTATCAGTGTTATTTGTAAGAAGTTTTTGAAGCAAACAGTAGTTAATTTTGAAGATATGATTAGTAATGGATATGTTTCTTTGACTAATTCGGTTCGTCTATTTGATGTTAGTAAGGGATTTAAGTTTTCAACCTTGGCGGTTACTGCTATTTATCGTGGTATTTTAACTGCTTATCGAGATAATAAAAAGGAACGAGAAAATTGTCCCGCTTCAATCGAAGAAGAACTAGATTCTGGTAAGACTTTTAAAGTTAATGAGAAGAACAGCTTTGACCTTGAACTCTTACATAAGTATTTGAACTTTGAGACATCGAGTTTGACTAAAGATGAAATCATGGTAATTAAGAGTCGCTTTCCTTTGGATAGTGATGAAGTTGTTACTTATGAGAACATTGGGAATAGTATTGGTATGAGTAGAGGTTGGGCAGTTAATGTTGAAAAATCAGCTTTGCGTAAATTGAAAAATGCTTTTTGCGAAAAATAAATTTTAATTAGCATTGTTGGTTTATTGTGTGTATAATATTTTGTGAGTTTTTCGTATCTATTATGCGTTGTTCGTATTTTAGGTACGTCGATTGAAATAGAAAGGATTTTTTATGGCTACGATTATTCGTTTTAATGCAGAAGGTGTAGAAGTTGAACGTTCCGAGAAGGGTAAGGGTCGTCCTCCCCGTGGTGCGGTTAAGCAAGCAAATGGTGACTTTCATGTTCATCCTATTGCTCCTGCTCGTTTTATTCCAGAATACATTACCGTTGGTTTAGATGGTGAAGTATTGTCTCGTAAGGTTAAGGGTCAAGGTCGTCCTGCCCTTGGTTATGTTAAACAAGTTGATGGTCCTTATGCTGGTCATTGGATTTTGTCCAGTACCCCAGTAGTTAAGACTGTTACTGTCACTGAAGCTATTCAGGAAGAACAAGCTAAGAATGATGGTTTTGTTCCTCCTCTTGGCGTTGCTACCACTGTTGCCTAATTAATACAAATTTTATAGAAAGGAAATACTATGACAGATTCCAAAACAGCGTTAGGTGGTCCATCTTATTGGTTGCAAAGAAATGTTACTGATAGGCTTTTTGAGGCTAATAAGTTGCTGAAGGAAGCTCAGGCTTTAACTCATGAGTACAATGCTAAGAACAATGTTCCTAACTATCGTACTATTGATTTTGTTGTGCCGATTGGAACAGCGATTGCGAACATTGATATTGCGGTTAAAGATATCGTAGTCAATGGTATTGCGGTAGAATAAATGGTGTCTAGCATCATTAGTCCGAGGGAAGGATCTTCTGATTGTGTTCAGAATGTTACAGGAAGTCCTAAATAAGTATGCATGGCTGTTTAGGAATAAATGTAAGTGAGATGGTTCGAGTCCATCGTGGTGCGTTTTGTAAAGAATAAATCACCCTTAAAATTAAGGGTACAATAAACAATCATAGCTCAACGTTAGAGCGGTGGATGAGATTTATGCAGTGATATGCTTTGATATCGAAGGCATATCATGTCGCATACTTCAAGATGACATGTCAGATTAGATCGGAGAGGACCGGGACGCTGGTGACTGATTCAACGCTTTGTGAATAACAAAGTTGTAGAGGTTAAATTCCTCTTGGTTGTATCGTATTATAAAGCAGTTAATAATAGATTAAGATTACCTCCTAAAAACGAGGCTACACTCACACTCACTCTTTTTCTGTTGTTAACTGCTTTTTTGCGCCCAGAAAATCAACCCGTAAATTGAAAGGATCACATGAGTACCATTAAATTAAAAAATCGTACAGATAGTAACTATTGGACCTTTCTGATTGATACAGAAAAAGCTATTGAAATAGCTTCAATGGCTCATAGTGATCGTGGTGTCATATATGATGAAGTCTATGATAAAGATGAAAAATATCTTGGCAGAGAATATCATATTAGATTAAAGCTGTATGATGTTAATGTCTCTTTCTATATTGGATTGGGCGATATATCCAATGATATATCTGAAGAACTTGATTATCTTGATAAAAACAGTGATATAGATGTAGATAAATTCCATTTCTTTCAGATTTTAATGAGTTATTATCTGGAACAGAATATGAGCGAGTTTATGAAATTTTTTATTAACTTTATTACGGCGGTAGGTTCAAGTGCAGAAAAGCATGGACAGGAACAAGTTAAAAAGATATTAAGGGATTTGGTTAAGGAGTAAAAGATGAGTTATTTTGGAATTACTGTAGAAAA
>Ga0194062_1000975_pt1 | contig 12026 bp, 9 predicted proteins | sample SepL2225m_MetaG_FD_155481 | JGI IMG/M metagenome (GOLD analysis project Ga0194062, IMG submission 155481) | Anoxic zone freshwater microbial communities from boreal shield lake in IISD Experimental Lakes Area, Ontario, Canada - Sep2016-L224-25m | ecosystem: Environmental > Aquatic > Freshwater >... | reverse complement strand
GCCGCCGAAGCCGGCCTTGATCGGTCGAGCGTGATCCTGGCACTGGGAGGCGGGATGACAGGCGATTTGGCGGGATTTGTCGCGGCAACGTATCTCCGGGGGGTGCGATTTATCCAGGTTCCCACATCATTGCTCGCCATGGTGGATAGTTCAGTGGGGGGAAAGACCGGGATCAATCTGGCGCAGGGGAAGAACCTTGTCGGGGCCTTCTACCAGCCGATTGAAGTGGATGCAGACCTGGACCTGCTCAAGACGTTGCCCTCGCGCGAATATGTTTCGGGCTTGGCGGAAGTGGTCAAATACGGAGTCATTTGGGACGCCTCCTTCTTTCATCTTCTGGAGAAAGAGGTCCCCGGCCTACTGAAACGCGATTCAGCCCTGCTTGAAAAAGTGGTGGCACGCTGTTGTGAGATCAAGGCGGAAGTGGTTGCCATGGATGAACGGGAAATCGGTCCCCGTGCCATCTTGAATTTCGGGCATACGCTGGGGCATGCCGTTGAAAAAGTGGATGGATATGGGCGATGGTTTCACGGTGAAGCGGTCGCGATCGGAATGGCCTATGCCGCGAAACTTTCAACGATCACCAAGGGCTTCCCTGCTACCGAGGCTGAGGCGGTTGTAAGGCTTCTGGAGAAGCTGGGGCTTCCAATCCGGCCTGAGCCCGGTGATAAAGTGGAGTGGGCGGCATTGAGGGAAGCCATGATGTCGGATAAAAAGACCCTGAAGAAGCGACCCCGATTTGTACTGGCCCGGAAACTGGGCGCGGTGGTGACGGGGTGTGAAGTGGATGAGTCGATTTTAGCGGAGGCTTGGCATGTCTGCAGTAAATGAATGGATTGCACGCGAGTATTTTGAGCATCTGGGTTATCTGGTAACCCAGCCCTGTAAATATATGTCCCAAGGCAAGAACAGGCGAATCGAAGAAGATCTTGACCTGTTGGTGACGCATCCGCAGATTGAAAAGCACAAACTTCCCGATCACATTATCTGGACCACCGGAGACCTGGAGACGGTCGGGCGTGCGGTAGTGGGAGTTCGTGGCGGACACGCAGAGCGGTTTTATTCCGGCGACTACGAGCAGAAACCTGAGATCCTGCGGTATGCGGAACGTTCAGCCCGACTGGCGGCAGCAGCCCGGCTCGGGGGTGAGCCCATTGCCGTAATTCTGTGCATTCCCGAGTTGCCGGCGTCCGAGGAGCTTCGGGACAAAACGCTTGCGGGTTTGCGGGAACGCGGAGTGGACGGGGTCGTTTCGTTTCGAACCATGCTTCTGGAACTGATTTCTGCCGTGCGCGTGAACCGGAATTATGAGAAGTCGGATCTGCTCCAGATTCTCCGGATTTTGAAAGCGTATGGCCTTGTCAAGGATCCGCAACTGGAGTTTTTTGAAAAGCGGGGGCGTAAACCCAAGGTGAAAGATCCGGCATGATCCGCTCTTTTATTTTCAACCAGTCCCAAGGCCGCCTGATCAGCCAGGATATTACCCTTGATCTGCTCAAGGTGGTGCTCCAGGACGAGGGTGTTCAGTTCTGGGTGGATGTGGGGGAGTGCAGCGATGAAGAGGCCAAGGCGGTTCTTGAAGGGGTGTTTCAATTCCATCCTCTCGCCATTGAGGACTGTCTGACCCCCAGTGACCGTGCGAAGGTTGAGGAATACGAAAACTACGTATTTCTGGTCATCCATGCGGTGAACTACAATGATGGCGAGTTCAAAATGAGTGAGCTCGATCTCTTTATCGGGAAGAATTTTCTGGTGACCTATCACCGGGATCCATTGCGGTGCGTCGCGTCGACCATTGAGCGGGTTCTGAAAAATGCTCCGACGGTGGCGCGTGCTCCCGACCGCCTGACTTATACAATCCTCGATTTTCTTTTGGAAGGCTATGCGCCTGCCCTTGAGGAGATGTCGGGCGAAATCGCGAACTTGGAAAAAACAATGCTTGCGAGTGCCTCGGCGAATATTCTCCAAGGGGTTATGCAATTGAAGGGGGAAGTGCAGCGGTTACGCCAGGTGGTCTGGCCCCAGCGCGAAACCATCGCGCGGCTAGCCCACGGGGAATTCAAGATTGTGCGGACCCATATGCTTCCCTATTACCGTGATTTGCTGGATCAACTGGTGAAGATCAGTTCATCGGCCGAGAATGCCCGTGACTCGCTCACCGGCGTGTTGCAAATTCATCTGAATATCCAGCAAATGCAGGTGAACCATATCATCAAGGTTTTGACCGTGATGGCCACCCTGTGTATGCCCGCGTTAGTGGTGACCAGTTACTACGGGATGAATATTGCTCATTGGCCAAACCTCGAGGATCAGCGCGGGTGGATGTGGGTGTGGTTGGTGACTGGAAGTTCCACGATCGCGTTGTATTTTTATCTGAAGCGCCGGGGTTGGTGGTGAGAGGAATTCTCTCGCCATGAAGCTTGAACTGTTGGCGCCGGCGGGTGACCTTGAGGCCGCCTTTGCGGCATTTCATTATGGCGCGGATGCCATCTATCTGGGGTTGAAACGGTTTTCGGCTCGTGCTGAAGCTGCCAATTTCACGCCTGAGGAACTTGGGGAAATAACGGCCTATGCCCACCAATGCACCCCCCGTCGTTCGGTCTTCGTGGCCATGAACACTCTTGTTCTGGACGATGAACTGGATGATGCCATCGAGGCGCTGGCAACGGCCTCGAAGGCGGGTGCGGATGCGGTGATCGTTCAGGATCTCGGAGTGGCCCGGTTGGTCCGGCACCATTTCCCGGAACTGGCCTTGCACGCCAGCACCCAGTTGGCCATCCATAATGTGGCGGGGGCACAGGCGGCGCAGCGGCTGGGGTTCAGTCGGGTGACTCTGGCCCGCGAACTGACTCTGGACGAAGTTGGAACCCTTGTCAGGGAAAGTGGCCTGGATATGGAAACCTTCATCCATGGCGCCTTGTGTTATTCCTATAGCGGTCTCTGCCTGTACTCCTCGCTGCTCAGGGGGCGTAGCGGGAACCGGGGCCGATGCACTTATCCCTGCCGCGATTCTTTTGCAGGGCAAGGGATTGGCTCCGACGGGCGTTATCCCTTCTCCATGAAGGATCTGGCTTTGACTGGTGAAGTGGTGAAACTGAGGGATGTTGGGGTGTTCAGTTTCAAAATCGAGGGCCGCAAGAAAAGTGCCCTGTATGTAGCCGCTGTAACCCGGTATTACCGCCAGCTTCTGGATAACCAGATATCCCCCGCCGCCCGGCGCGAGGCGGAGGAGGATATCAAGACGATTTTCAGTCGGCCCTGGACGGATCTCTATGTCAAGTCGGCCCGTAACCGGTCGGTGACTGATGCCGAAGTCGTGGGGCATCGGGGCGCGCCGATCGGAGTGGTTCAGGATATCCTCAAACTCGGGCGTGAAGAGTGGGTGCGGTTCAAGACGCTGCGGCGGATTGAACGGCATGATGGCATCCAGACCGATGTGCCCGGACAGGGGCGCCCTTTTGGATTCCCCGTGGATCGCTTGCGCTTGGCGGGGGCTCGGGGCAAACAGCCGGAAGAGGTTTTTGAAGCCCCGGCACAGGCGGTCATTGAGGTGTCCCTACCACCCGACCATCCTGTGATTGAGCCCGGTGCCCCGTTGTATTGTTCCTCGTCACAGGAAGTAAAGCAACGCTACCGGTTTCCCCGCCCGAAGCCCGGGGTGTATCGGGTTAGAACCCCCATTGATGTGGTCGTGGAAGTGAGTCCGAACCGGCTTGTTGCCCAGGCCTCTGTTAAGGGGGGCATCGGTGAGGAGGCAGTTCTTGAGGGAACTTTCGAGTCCTCCCGTGATCCTTCAAAAATCGAGGTGGCGGCTCGTGAGGCATTTGGAAAACTGGGTGAGTCCCGGTTTGAATTGGCGGAATTTACGCTCTCCAATCCGGAAGGGCTATTTATTCCCGTTTCGCTGTTGAACCGCCTCCGGCGCGAGGTCGTAGCGAAACTGGAGGAGTCGTTGGAGGCCGGCCACCAGAAGGCGGTTCAGGTTGTCAAGGAGTTGGAACAGCGCGGCGCACCGCCTCTGGCGCCGGAATTGGAATGCTGGAGCATGAAGGTCGATCGCCTCAGCCATCTGACGGAGCTTGAAGAGTCGGATTGGAATGGGATTTCGGAAGTGGTGGTTGATATTCAGCGCGATGCATTGCCCGATTTGCTGATCGGATTGTCCGCACTGGCGGAAAAGGTGGGATCTGAAAAAATCCGGCTGGCCCTTCCACTCATGATGCGGGAATGGGAGAAGGCCGATTGTCAGGCGAAGCGTGCTGCACTTCAATCGGCAGGCTGGGCACACTGGGAGGGGGCGGCCTTGTCCGACTGGCCGACGGGCGACCTGACAACCGACTGGACGCTGTATGTCACCAACCGGTCTGCCGCACGGCAGTTGCTGGAGCTCGGGGTGAGGCGATTTACCGTCTCGCCGGAGGATGGCCGGGACAACCTGGACTCGCTTCTGCATCAATTTCCAGATTGTGCCACCGTGGTCGTCTATCAGGATTCGCCTTTGTTCATTTCTGAAAATTGTGCCCTTGCAGCCATGGCAGGACGATGTCCGGCAGGCGCCGATTGCAAGGATTCGGAACGGGAATGGGTCTCAGGTAGCGGAGAAACCATTCGATTGATTCAACAAGGGTGCCGCTCTATTGCCGTTAATGTGAAGCCATTTGTCCTGACCCGTTGGCTGGATGAACTCCGTGAAATGGGGGGACGGTATTTCCGTGCCGACTTTATCAATCGCCGCTATGAGCCAGCGGAGGTGCGTCGCCTCTGGCGTGCCATCCGGCGGGGCAATCCGGTGCCGGGTTATGACGGCAATTACCGGCAGGGGATGCGATAGAAATCGGTTGCAGAATAGTACAACGCGCATTGACTTTTCGGGGACATCGCTGTAGGTAATGTCCTTATTTGTCCAAATCAATTCTCATGGTGACATTATGCAATTGGGTGTACGAGATGTTGCGCGGATTTTGAACGTTTCCGAGAAGTCCATCTATCGCTGGATTCAGCAGGGACAGCTTCCTGCCTACAAGGTTAATGAGCAGTATCGTTTTAACCGGGCGGAGCTTCTGGAATGGGCTAATGCCCAGAAAATCAATGTTTCAGCCGAAATGTTTGCCGAGCCGGATGCTGCGGCTGAACTGATGCCTGATTTTGCCGATACGCTGGAGGCGGGTGGAATTTTCTACCGGTTGGAGGGAAACGATAAGGAGTCTGCCCTCCGCTCCGCTGTGGGCGTGATGAAGCTGCCGCCGGACATGGATCGGGAGCTACTGCTTCGCGTTCTGCTGGCCCGCGAGTCGATGGCCTCAACCGGAATCGGTGAAGGCATCGCCATTCCCCATGTCCGCAACCCCATTGTGCTCTCCGTCAACCACCCCGCCATTTGTCTGTGTTTTCTTGAGAAACCGATTGAGTTCGGAGCGATTGATGATCTGCCGGTTCATACGCTGTTTACATTGGTGAGCCCGACGGTTCGGATTCATCTGTATATGCTCTCCCGATTAGCCCATGCCTTGAGGGATCCCGGGTTCAAGGACTGTGTGGCCCGGCAGGGCTCGCGCGAGGAAATACTGGCGGCGGCGCGCGCCATGATCGTTCCCGCACCCAAACCGAACAGTGAACATTGAGCTTCCAACATTAACGTTGCTGCTGATCTCCATGGCGTGTTTTTTGGGCGGTGGGTTTTTGTCGCTTTTTTTTGGGCGACGGCCTGAGCTCTCCTCCCGCTTCGGGGTGGGCGGCGCGGTGGCGGGGTCGGTCATCGGCCTCTGGCCCGTTCTGCAGTCCTTGGGTGGAGCCGGAGTCGCATCCGTTCGCTTTGCCTGGAATGTTCCCAACGGTCTGTTTCATATCCAACTCGACGCCCTGTCAGCGTTTTTTCTGCTTCCTATATTCATTCTGACGCCACTGGCGGCGATCTATGGCGGCGAGTATATGCGCTCTTTTTCGGGGCGCAAATCACTGCGATCCCATTGGCTTTTCTTCAACCTTTTTATTTTCGGGATGACGCTGGTGATACTTGCTCGTCACGCCCTGCTGTTTCTGGTGGCCTGGGAAGTGATGTCGTTGTCCGCCTTCTTTCTGGTTACTTTCGAGCATGAGAAAAAAGAGGTGCGACCGGCAGGCTGGATCTACCTGATTGCCGCGCATGTGGGGGCGGCGTTTCTTCTGGCTCTTTTCCTGGTGCTGGGTCGGCATGCCGGCTCGCTCGACTTTGACCAGTTCATGGCGGCCGGGCCGCTGGCGCCCTCCCTTTCCGCCATTCTATTTGTCATGGCCATCGTAGGATTCGGAACCAAGGCAGGCTTTGTTCCGTTTCACATCTGGCTTCCCGAAGCGCACCCGGCGGCACCCAGTCATGTTTCCGCCCTGATGTCCGGGGTGATGATTAAAATCGGAATTTACGGAATCCTGAGGATGATGATGTTTCTGGGTCCGCCAGCACCCTGGTGGGGACCTGTGCTCGTGGGGATTGGCGTGGTGGGGGCTTTGCTCGGTGTGACGCTGGCCCTGTTTCAGCGGGATATCAAACGGGCGTTGGCCTATTCAAGTATCGAAAATATCGGGTTGATCGTCCTCGCGCTGGGAGTGGGTGTGTGGGGATTGACCGGTGGCCATCCCGTTGTGGCGATGTTGGGCCTGGCGGGCGGGTTGTTGCATATCTGGAACCATTCCCTGATGAAGGGGCTGATGTTCCTGGGGGCGGGAAGCATCCTGCATGCGACGGGAACGAAGGACATGGAACGTCTGGGCGGATTAATGGCGCGTATGCCGCGAACCGGGGTGGTCATGGTTTTGGGCGCGCTGGCCATTGCGGCGGTGCCGCCGCTGAACGGGTTTGTCAGTGAATGGCTGATTTACATGTCATTATTGAACGGGGGCATGGATTTTGCCGGGGGAAGCCGGATGATCCTGCTCTTGACGGTGGGAGTGCTCGCGCTTGTCGGCGGAATGGCGATGATCTGTTTTGTGCGTTTGATTGGAATTGTTCTGTTGGGCACAGGACGGAGTGAGGAGGCTCGCAACGCCCATGAATCGTCACCCTGGATGACCCTTCCGCTGGTGATCCTGGCTGGGTGCTGCGTGGCGGCAGCCGTATTCCCTCGCGCCCTTATTGTTGTCTTTTCCCGCACGGTGGAGTTTGTGTTTTCCATCCCGGCAGAGTCGTTCTTGGCGGTGCTGAATTCCCCCGCATCACCGCTTCCGTTACTGGGGTTGATGAACGGGATCATCTGGGTCATGCTGGGCGCGATTACGGCGCTGTTTCTGACCTCAATTCGCAACCGCCCCTCAAAGACGGATGAGACCTGGGGGTGTGGCTATCCCGCCCCGACGGCGAGGATCCAATACACGGGCCAGTCTTTCTCGGAATTGATCGTCACCCGGCTTTTCCCGGGGGCGATGCGTCCCAAGACCCGTGTGGTATTGCCGGAAGGGCTTTTTCCTGAAGCGGGGAAAATGACCACGGGGTATCCCGATACCATGAGCCGGATTCTCTACCAGCCTTTTTTTGAGTGGCTCATGGAACGCCTTGCCCGCCTGCGGTGGGTTCAGCAGGGAAAAATTCAGAATTACATGCTGTATTTCGTTGTTTTTTTATTCGCGGCCTTTGCCTGGCTGGCTGTTCGCCAATGGGTGGTTCATGAATGAGTGGTTGATCATTCTGGGGATCGCATTGCACGCCCTAAGCGGCGTGCCGGGTCTGTTTTATTCACGCCACGATGACAAGGGGCAGGGGATCTCGGTGCGTCTGGCGGTGGCCGGATCCGTATTCGGTCTGGCCGGCACCGTCGGGGCGCTGTGGGGCGCTGTGCCCGCAGGCGCGATGATGCGTGTGGATGGCCTGTCGGTGATCTTTCTGATCCCGATTTTTTTGATCCCGGCACTCGGGGGCATTTACGGGACTGAGTATTGGAGTCAGCAGGCTCACCCGAACAATGGCCGGAAACTCCGCTTATTTTACGGATTGGTCACGGCGGCTCTGGCAACGGTGGCCGTGTCCGCGAATGCCATTCTTTTTTTGATTGCCTGGGAAGTCATGGCCATGAGCGCGTTTTTCCTCGTGACAACGGAGGATGAGGATCGTGCGGTCCGGCAGGCGGGATGGCTTTATCTCATCACAACCCACATTTCTACCCTGTGTCTATTTGCCCTGTTTGCCTTATTGCGGGTCGCAACGGGATCTTATGAGTTGGGTCCGCTTCCGGCTGATCTGGTCAGTCCGGGTATTGTAACTTGTCTGTTTATTCTGGCGGTTCTGGCCTTTGGCTGCAAGGCGGGGCTGATGCCTCTTCATATCTGGCTACCCAGCGCTCATGCGATGACGCCGAGCCATGTCTCGGCGTTGATGTCGGGGGTGCTGATCAAGATCGGCATCTACGGGTTGATTCGCATCACCTCATGGCTCCCGGATCCGCCGGTATGGTGGGGAGGGCTTCTGCTGATTCTAGGGGCGGTCTCCGGAGTGCTCGGCGTGGTCATGGCTCTGGGACAGCACGACCTGAAGCGACTGCTGGCCTATCATAGCATTGAGAATATCGGGATCATTGTCATGGGGGTCGGATTGGCACTGATCGGGCGATCATTGGATTGTGTCGAGTGGGTGGTTCTTGGATTGGCGGGCGCCCTGTTGCATGTCTGGAACCACGGTCTGTTCAAGGCGTTGTTGTTTCTGAGTGCAGGTGCGGTGATTCATGGGACGCATTCCCGCGATCTGGACCACATGGGCGGTTTGGGTAGGGTGATGCCGGTTACGGCGCTTTGTTTTGCGGTCGGCGCGATTGCCATTTGCGGGCTACCGCCTTTGAACGGGTTTGTGAGCGAATTACTGATCTACATCGGGGCGTTCAGGTCGCTGGGCATCGGTCAGACCCTGTCCTGGTCGGCCGCCGCATTTGTGGCGCCGGTTCTAGCCTTGATCGGGGCTTTGGCGCTCGCCTGTTTTGTGAAGGCATTCGGGGCGGTTTTTCTGGGAACGGCACGGTCACGGCATGGTGAGCATGCCCATGAAGTGGGCCGGGCGATGACGCGACCCATGCTGGTGTTGGCGGTGCTGTGTGTGGGTATCGGAATTGCTCCCATGGTCGTGGCACCGGTGTTGGATCAGGGAATCATGGCTTGGGCTCCGGCCGGAACCCAGTCAATGCCGCGTCTGGCGACTTTGGTTCCGTTTGGCTGGATCAGTCTGGGGTCCCTGACTTTGGTGGCCTTATTGGGGCTCTTCACACTGGCGATGAGGAAGCGGATCACACAAGGCGGCGCGACCTCCGGGATTACCTGGGATTGCGGCTATGCGGCGCCTTCGGCAAGGATGCAATACACCGCCTCGTCTTTCGCCCAGATCCTGGGGACACTGTTCGGGTGGATTCAGCATCCCCGGGTTCGGGTTCCCCGCGTGGAGGCCGTTTTTCTTGGGCGGACGACCTTTAAGAGCCATGTGCCGGATATATTACTGGATGTCATTCTGAAGCCGGCGTTCCGGTTCGTGGCAAAAATTTTCTCCTCATTCCGATTTTTACAGGCGGGAAATATCCATGCCTACTTGTTTTACATCGTCCTTTTTTTAATGGCGTTGTTATTATGGAGATAACCGGGAAGCCGTCATGAGTCATATACTTATTCATATTGTTCTATTGCTGGTCATGCCGCCGCTGTTGCTGGGGGTCATAGGCAAGACCAAGGCATTGTTTGCAGGGCGCATCGGGCCACCGCTGTTGCAGCCGTATTATGACCTTTCGAAATTGTTTCAGAAGGGGTCCGTGTTCAGTACGACCACGACCTGGGTGTTCCGGGCCGGGCCGGTGGTCGGGTTGGCGACTGCGCTCCTGGCCGGCATGTTGATTCCATTCGGGGGTCATTCGGCGCCCGTGTCGTTCAATGGTGATATGATTCTTTTCGCCTATTTGTTTGCGCTGGGTCGATTTTTCACGGCGACGGCGGCACTGGATACCGGATCGGCGTTTGAGGGAATGGGTTCTGCCCGTGAGGTGACGTTCTCCTGTCTTGCCGAGCCGGCGTTGTTTTTTGGATTTCTGGTGTTAGCCAAGTTGTCGGCATCACTGTCCCTGACCACCATGCTCGACGGCACCTTTCCGCTGGGGGCGGGGGTGGCAGCTCCATCGCTGGTGCTGGTGGCGGCGAGTCTGTTTATTGTTTTGCTGGTGGAAAATTGCCGCATTCCCTTTGACGACCCGAACACGCACTTGGAATTGACGATGATTCATGAGGTGATGGCGCTGGATCACAGCGGTCCCGCCTTCGGGATGATCCTGTATGGAGCGGCGATGAAACTGTTTGTGATGGGGGCGGTTCTGTTGCGTGTCGTGGCGCCGTTTGAGCATCGAAATCCCTGGTGCGATTGGGGGCTGTTCATGGCCGGAATGCTGGGGTTGGCGGTATTGATTGGTGTGGTGGAGTCGATGATGGCCCGGTTCCGGATGGTTTTTGTTCCCACCTTTCTCGTGGCGGCGTGTCTGTTGTCGGCGTTTGGAGTGATCCTGTTGTTGAGGTAAATCCATGAAAGACTTCATTGATCCAATTCTGGTTGTGGTACTGCTTCTGAACTTCGTGGCGCTGGGAGCGAGCCGCTTGCGCACGCTGATCCAGGCTGTCGCGGTGCAGGGGATTCTGCTGGGATTCATGATCGTCATGGCTCACGGAAGTTTCATGATCTGGGTAGCGCTGATGGCGGGTGCCACGGTTGCACTCAAGGGGGTTGTGATTCCCCGCATGTTGTTTCATGCCGTCCGCGAGGTGGTGATTCGCAGGGAGGTAGAGCCAATTGTGGGATTTGTGGCCTCCTTGTTTCTCGGGGCGGTGGGTACGGCGCTGGCGTTGCTGTTCTCCAAGACGCTTCCGATTGCCCATGATCACATGAGTTCTCTGGTGGTGCCGGCGTCGTTGTCCACGGTGCTTACTGGATTCCTGATTCTGACCACTCGGTCGAAGGCGATCACGCAGGTGGTGGGTTATCTGATTCTTGAAAATGGCGTGTTTATCTTTGGCCTGTTGTTGATGGAGGCTATCCCGTTCCTGGTTGAACTGGGAGTGCTACTCGATCTGTTTGTCGCCATCTTTGTGATGGGCATCATTATTCACAAAATCAGCAGGGAGTTCTCCTCGGTGAGCACCAACATGCTGTCGGAATTAAAGGAGTAGATCATGGTCTTTTGGCTGATATTTGTTCCCTTAATCATCGCGGTCGCCGCGCTGGTGGTGCCGTCGAATCGCTGGCGCCCCTGGTTGATTCCCCTGGCAGGGGTGGTTCATCTGGGCATGACGGGATGGGTGTTGTCCTGCGGACACCCTGTGGCGGGGCTTCAAGGGTGGTTGGCTTTGGATCCACTGGGAAAACTGGTGCTTGGCCTGATCAGTGTGATTTTTACGATTTGCGGTTTTTACGCACCGGCTTATTTAGACTTGCGACCCGAACGCCAGAACCGGTTTTTTTGCGCCTGTCTTCTGGGGATGCTGGGCATGATGACCCTGGTGGTGCTTTCCCATCATCTCGGATTGATGTGGGTGGCCATCGAAGCCACCACACTTTGCACGGCACCGTTGTTGTTTTTCAACCACAGTGCGCGTTCGCTTGAGGCGACCTGGAAGTATCTGCTCATCGGGTCGGTGGGAATTGCCCTAGCCCTGCTGGGATCGTTTTTCCTGGCCTATTCGTCGCTTCACGCGGGTTTGGTTCCGACTCTGCTTCTTGATGATCTGGTGAAGATCGCGCCGCAGTTGTCACGCCCCTGGTTGCATGCGGCATTTGTGCTGCTCCTGGTGGGGTATGGCACCAAGATGGGGTTGGCCCCGATGCACACCTGGAAGCCGGATGCCTATGGCGAGGCGCCCGGACTGGTGGGTGCCCTGCTGGCGGGCGGGGTCACAAGTTGCGCGTTTCTGTCGATTCTCCGGTTCTATCAGATCTGCCTTGCCGCGCCGGAAGCGGCGTTTGCCCGGGAGATCCTGGTGTTTATCGGGCTGTTCTCGATGGCGGTTGCGGCGGTGTTTATGGTGCGTCAGCGGGACTTCAAGCG
>Ga0194062_1000974_pt1 | contig 12026 bp, 7 predicted proteins | sample SepL2225m_MetaG_FD_155481 | JGI IMG/M metagenome (GOLD analysis project Ga0194062, IMG submission 155481) | Anoxic zone freshwater microbial communities from boreal shield lake in IISD Experimental Lakes Area, Ontario, Canada - Sep2016-L224-25m | ecosystem: Environmental > Aquatic > Freshwater >... | reverse complement strand
ATTTCCGCTGAGAACGCTCCATGTATTTCCGCCATCAGTGCTTTTCATCGGCCTGATGCAATCATTGCCTTGTATCGTGGAATAATCGACGCAGTATCTTAATTGCTGATTGTTTGTAAACTGAACGCAGGCATCATGCCCGCCCTGGATCTGCAGAAAGCTCAATTCCTGCCAGCTGTAACCGAGATTGGTCGAATGATAGATGGCACTCATATCACAGCCAAGGTAGATCTCATTGTGATCGGCAGGATTGATAGAAGGGGAAAACAAAGCGCCCCCTCCCCCGATGCCGCGGCTGTACCATGCATCCGGAACCTGAGCCATAACGCCTGCAGCCGCAGCAGCCAGGAACAATACCTGTATAAATAGTCTCTTCATGGTCTATACTGTTTGCTTTATTATAAAGATATAAAAAATGGGACGGGGTTGCTTCGCTATAATTTTTTTCACAGTATCTTTATATCCGCTGTGTAATTTATTTCATTATCCTGAGTTTGTATTTAAACTACTTATTATGAAAAAATTAATCATTTCGTTAATATGTCTGCTTTGCCTTGCCTCGGTTTATGCACAGGATGACCTGTCTCAATCGAAAAGAAAAAGCGATTCTTCAGAATTGAAAACCGTTTTTGGCCGAGGTAAGCACAGCTGTAAGGTGCCTCTTGGATATTTTGTTGAAATCAGCGGAGCCTATACTATGGTCGGATCAAACAATGCGTTTATGCCTGGCATCAGTGCAGGCTTGATCCTGAATCACCACTGGACCATCGGACTTACAGGAAGCCTGCTCGGTATGCCACGTGGTTTTTTATACGACAGCATTTATCGCGATACCGTTGGACGGCCTTTGAAAGGGGCCTACCTGAAGGGAGGTTATGGCGGACTGCTTCTCGAGTATACACTATTGCCGAAGTCGGTGGTACATGTGTCGTTCCCGCTGATGATCGGAATGGGGTATATGTTTTTCCGAAGCAACGACTCGTATAATTACAGCCATAACAATAACAATAACTGGAATAACAACTGGAACAATTACAAAGTGGCCGATACCTATTGTTTTGTGATAGAACCTGGGGTCAGAGCTGAATTCAACCTGGTAAAGATTCTGCGGATGGGTGTGACCGTAAGCTACCGCTACGCCCCTGGCTTTAGCCTGGCTGGTATCTCTGCAAGCACCCTCAACCAGTTCAACGCGAAACTAAGCTTCAGGTTCGGGAAGTTTTAAATCGGTTTGTTAACTGCGGATATCAGATATCAGATAACCGGCTTAAGCTTGCATATCTCCATCTGTATCATTGCTGAAACTGGTTTGAGAGTGCCTGAAACGGCTGTAAGCTGTAAAGTTCCTCCGTTCCTGCCCGCCTGGACGATCACCTGACATTTTCCGCTGAACAGCTTCCTCCGCCACTTCCCCTGAGCGCATTGATCTGCCTCGTGTGAACTTGGATCCCCGTTGCCCACGCCAATGATCTTTCCTTCTCCCTTCAGCTCGAAGAGGATCAGATTCCCGGCATCGGGGACTTCCCTTCCATTTTCATCCAGAGCACTTACATTGACAACGCTCACATCCTCCCCGTCGGCATTGATACTGCTGCGATCGGGGCTTAGGACGATAGTGGCCGGCGACCCTGTTGTTTCGACCTTGGTCACTATCTTTTTTCCATTTTTAACACCCCTTGCTTCAAGCGTTCCAGGCTTGTAAGCCACCTTCCATTCGAGGTGACTGTTCAAAGGCATTTTCTTTGAACCCAGGCTCTTCCCGTTAAGGAACAGTTCCACGTTTTCGCAGTTCGAATTGCACCACACACTGATCGTGTCGCCTTCCCGCCCTTTCCAGTTCCAGTGGGGATATATATGGAGAACGTCATCGGCAGTCCACCAGCTTTTATAATAATAATAATTGTTCTTAGGGAAACCGCATACATCCATGATCCCGAAATGGGAACTGATGCAGGGCCAGCCATAAGGAGTAGGCTCTCCCCGGTAATCGAAACCGGTCCACACGAAAGCCCCAAGCAGAAAAGGTCTTGCGGAATAGTAAGTCCACCATTTCTCTGCCGTTGTTCCCCAATAGGGATGAGTCACATCGTAATCGGGCACATAGCCTCTCACCGTGTCTTTATAGTATATCCCGCGGGTGCAAAGCGTGCTTGCTTCCTCGCTCCCCATCAGGATCTGATCGGGATGCCCGCTATGGTACTTGTCTATATCGGCATTGTTATTCATGTAATTGAACCCCCGTATGGGCACCAGCTCGTTCACTCCCTTCCATTCATTTCCGTTGTTGCCGGCATAGGAGTATAGCCTCGTGGGATCGAGATGCTTTAGCCTGGCAATAAGGGATTTTGCAATATTATGCCCTGTTTCGTTACCCTGTACCACCCATTCTTCGTTGCCTATCGACCAGATGAAGATACTTGGATGGTTGCGGTCCCTCAGAATAAGCCTTTCGAACTGCCCCATGTACTCGGGAGAACTGCCCATAAGCCTTGTCTCGTCAAACACCAGCATGCCCAGCTTATCGCAGGCGTCGAGCAACTCCCTGGTCGGAGGATTGTGGCTTGTGCGGTATGCATTACAGCCCATCTCCTTAAGTTTTTCAATGCGGTAATATTGCAGGCGATCGGGCAGGGCTGATCCTACCCCGGCATGGTCCTGGTGACAGCAAACACCTTGAATTTCCACTCGTTTGCCGTTCAGGAAAAACCCTTTGTCCTTGTCGAATTCCATAGTACGGATCCCGAATGTCGTGCTTATACTGTCGATCACTTTGCCTCCCGATTTCACGAGTGAAACCAGCGTATACAAAAAGGGTGTCTCAACGGACCAGAGTTTAGGATCTTTCACTTTCATCTGCGAATTGAAAGTCACTGTTTTCAGGGAATAGACGGTAAGTCCTTTGTTCAGGCCGGCGTCGACCCGCTTCCCTTCCGGGCTCCAAACCTGAGATTCCAGTTCAAAGTCAGTGCTTTGCTCACCCTGATTGATGATTTCGGTCTCGGCAATGATCAGGGCTGCATTATCCCTCATCTCGGTGTGCACAAACACTCCATATTCGGTAATATGCAAGGGGTTGTAAACTTCCATCCATACATGGCGATAAATACCGGCTCCTTCATAAAACCAGCCTTCATACTGGGTGGCGTCGGCCCTTACCACAAGTACATTCTTTTTACCAGGCCAGATATAATCAGTCACGTCGAAACTAAATTCGGAATATCCGCTCATATTGCTTCCCATATAATGCCCGTTAAGCCATACCCTGCAGTCACGGAATACCCCGTCGAACCGTATCCTGATCCTTTTACCCCGGTCGGCCTCAGGTACCGTGAATGCCTTACGGTACCAGCCTATCGTGCTCTCGGGATAGATGCGCCCTGCCGGCTTGAAGCCATGGCTCAGCACATTGGGGTTGTCGCTCTTCACGAAGTCCTGCTCAACCATCCAGTCATGCGGTATGTCAATCGACTTCCAGTCCTCATCTTTGAAATCAGGGGCAACCGGTCCGTAAGCCTCACCAGCCTTGGCAAACAATGCAGAAGCCCCGTATCCGAAATCTTTTTCTGCGGATGAAGCGCTGCCCATGTGAAACTTCCACCCCCGGTCCATCTGAAGTTTTTCGCGGGGATTGCCGGCTTTTACTGAAACTGCGGCGAGACAGATAATGAGGCTGAGGAAAATGGCTGTTTTTTTCATAAGGTGGGATTAATGTATTGAACATTCAAAAGTAAGGAAATATCCGCTTCTCGCTCGCAACTTCACACCGCCGCTACGGTGTCACCGCGTTCCACCTGATGCGGCTTGTGTGAATTGCTTCGCTCCGCTGCACCTGATGCCGCTTATGTGAAGTGCTTCGCGTTCCATAATCCGCCATCTGTTATCTGTAATCTGTCATCCAGGAACTTTACTACTTTTGCTCATATATACTGAACAGTCCAATGAAATCCAAGCTCTGGAACAGAAACTTCACCCTGCTCACCCTCTCTAACTTCCTGATGGGCTGTTCCTACTATTCGCTGATCTCAACACTCCCGCTGTACGTTTCCGATGTACTTCACTCACCTCACAGCATCGTCGGACTTGTTCTCTCAGCATACGCGATTGCCGCAATCCTGGTAAGGCCGTTTACCGGATTCGGCCTGGACTACTTTGGCCGTAAAACTATCTTTATTTCATCTCTTTTGGTATATGCATTAATCTTCAATGGCTATGTTTTTGCTTCAACCGTGATGATCATGCTTTTTCTGAGGTTTGCTCACGGATTGACCTGGGGTCTCACCACGACTTCAAATACGACGCTTGCAGGTGACATCATCCCGGCTGAAAACAGGGGGGAGGGTTTCGGCCTTTTCGGGGTCTCAACTACTATTGGCATGGCCCTGGGCCCTCCCATAGGAACATTCATCCTCCAGCATTCCGGTTACAATGCCATGTTCATCTCGGGCTCCGTCATCAGCATTCTTAGTATGGTCATGGCGTCGCTGATCAAATACCCCGTATACATACCGCTTCCCCAAAACCGACAGTTCAAGTGGAAGAACCTGTTCGAGGCTGCAACAGTCATCCCTTCTGGAAATCTTCTGATCATCGGCCTTTCCTATGGCGGCCTTATGTCTTTCATCGCTTTATACGGTAAAGAAATAGGGATAGAGAACCCCTCAGTCTTCTTCCTGGTATTTGCAGTGGGTATCATCACATCCAGGTTTTCTGCAGGAAAAGCAGTTGACCGCAACGGACCCAGACTAGTCATCATCATCTGCCTTATTCTTCTGATCATAGGCTATCCCATACTGGCGCTGATCCGAAATACATGGGGGTACTATTCTGCCGCACTTATTATGGGCCTTGGTAACGGAGTAGTATGGCCCACATTTCAGGCCATGGTGAATAACATCGTGCCCTCCAATCGCCGGGGTGCAGCCAATTCAACATTGTTCATGTCGATGGACCTGGGTATGGGTCTGGGTATGGTCATCGCCGGACTGATCTCGCAGAAGTACAGCATATCTTCGGCATTTCTGTGCTGCTCCTTCTATTGCGCTACCGGACTGATACTATTCAGGACCTTCACTCTGAAACACTATCTGAAGCATCGGGTACTTGTTCTGGTAACACAAAGTAGCGAAAAAAATACTTAATTTCGCTACTTCGCTACATCGCTACTTATTTTATTTCGCTACTTAAATTATGTCCAGATTTTTCACTCTTCCAACCCTTCTGATCCTTCTCGGCATGACTGCTTTCCCGCAGGCACATACCTTCAGGATCGGTGAAGGCGACTTTATGCTCGACGGCAAACCCTTCCAGATCATCAGCGGAGAGATGCATTTTGCCCGTATCCCCCGCGAATGCTGGCGTGAACGATTGCATATGGCCAAAGCCATGGGACTGAATACAGTGGCTACTTATGTGTTCTGGAATTACCATGAAACCAACAAAGGGAAGTACAACTTCAAAGGAAACGCCGATGTAGCCGAATTCTGTCGTCTGGCTCAGCTTGAGGGATTATGGGTTATCATAAGACCTAGTCCGTATGCCTGCGCCGAATGGGAATGGGGAGGGTATCCATGGTGGCTGATGAGGGAGAAAGGATTGAAAGTCCGTAGTCAGGATCCGCGTTTTATGGATATGAGCCGGAAGTATTTCAAAGCCCTGGCTGAACAACTTGTCCCTTTACAGCTGACTCATGGGGGGCCGGTAATCATGGTCCAGATTGAAAATGAATACGGCTCGTATGACAAGGATAAGGTGTACCTTGGAAAGGTTCGTGATATCTATCGTGAAGTAGGCTTCGACGTGGATCTTTATACCTGCGACGGTCCTTCCCAGATGCCCTCCGGTTACCTTCCCGGGGTCCTTCCTGCTGTAAACGGCCTCGATAATGTGAAAGAAGTAAAAGATCTGATCAATAAATACAATAACAATCACGGACCTTATTTTATAGCCGAATGGTACCCTGCATGGTTCGATTCCTGGGGATTGAAGCACCAGATCGTTCCCTATGCGGATTTCATTCATACGTATGATACAGTTCTGGCTGCCGGATTGTCGATCAATATCTATATGGCCCACGGCGGGACTACCCGCTGGTTCTGGAACGGGGCCAATATGAGCCGCAAGGAACCGTATATGCCCCAGACTTCAAGTTACGACTATGACGCTCCCATCGATGAAGCCGGAAATGCCACCCCAAAACTTATGGCCATGAGGGAAGTGATCATGAAGCATCTTCCTCCACAAACAGTCCTGCCCGATGTGCCGGCGAAAAAACCATCAATGGCTATCCGCGAGTTCCGGCTTGATCAGACCTGCCCTCTGTTCGACAACCTGCCTTCAGCTATCCATGTCTCAAAGCCACTGAGTTTCGAAGACTACGGACAGGGCTATGGGTATATGTTATACCGAACCCGCATCAAAGGCCCGGGCATAGGGATACTGAAGATATCGCAGATGCGTGATTATGCCATGGTTTATCTCGATGGAAAACGAGTTGCCGTTCTGGACCGCCGTCTGAATCAGGATTCTCTGGAACTGGATGTAAAAGAGGAAGGAGCCCGGCTCGATATCCTCGTTGAAAATAACGGCAGGATAAACTACGGCTACTACCTGAACGATAACAAACAAGGCATCACCGAAAAAGTCAGCCTTGACGGGAAAGAGATCAGGGGCTGGACCATGTACGGGTTTCCGATGAAGGATCTGAAAGGGCTTAAATTTTCTACACAAAAAAACACTTCGGGACCTGTTTTCCGTAAAGGAGTCTTTACCGTGGATGAGCCTGCCGATACTTATGCCGACATGAGCCGGTGGGGCAAGGGACATGTATGGATCAACGGCCGCAGCATAGGGAAATACTGGAACATTGGACCTCAGCAAACACTGTATGTTCCTGCTCAATGGCTGAACAAAGGACGCAACGAAATAGTCATCATCGAAGAAATAAAACCGGAGCAGGAAGCAATTCAGTTCCTCGATCATCCGGTTCTGGATGAGCTGAAGCCCTGAGCTTTGAATGCTACCTTCTTCCGCCCCCGCCTGATGGCCGAGTGCTGCCACCTGATGGCCTAGTGCCACCACCCGAAGAACGCCCGCTCCCGCTTACACTTCCCGAATTCTTCTGGAAACTTCCTGCATTCTGGTTCATCTGCTGGCTGCGCTCACGGCTCTGACTTTGCTTGTCCATCGAGGAACGGTCAAACCCTGAACTGCTTCCACCTCCCCGGTTTGCGGGTTGCTGAGCCGGCTGACCGGAAGTCCTGGTGGAAGGATCCTGTCGCCCGGGTTGGGCCGAAGGCTGCTGCCTCTGGCCCGAAGATCCTGCCGATTGCTGCTGTCCCTGGCGTCCACCGCCCTGGTCAACATTCTGCCAGCTCTTTCCATCGTTTTTCTGCCAGTTGCTGTTCTGATCCTTACGGTATACATCACCGTTTTTATCGGTATAAACATCGTTTCTCGCATTAGGCGCCGTGCCTGCCCTGTTCCCGGGTGCCTGGCCCCCGGGCTGGGTCGATGGCCTTCCCGCTCCATCCATCTGACCTTGCCCCTGTTGACCCGGTCTGCTGCCAGGCTGAGCCTGCCCTGACTGTCCCTGACCCGGTCTGCTGCCAGGCTGAGCCTGCCCTGACTGTCCCTGACCCGGCCTGCTGCCAGGAGTTGTCCCCGGCCGGGAATTTGTGCCTGGTCCCGGACGAACACCGCTCTGGTGGTTATTATAGACGTTATTTCTGTTGTAGTAATTGTTGTTGACATTCACATTAACCGTTGTATTCCTGTAAACGGGAGGCCGGGAACCGTAATAATGGTTGTAAGGCGGGCAGAAAGGAGGATGGTACATGGGCGGTCCCCACCAGCCCCCGGGGTGGGGACCGTAAAAACCTACACTTACAAAACCCACCGACATGCCGAAGCCAAGACTCCAGCCTGTCCAGGGATTGTAGCTCATTGCAAAACCATATGTGACGGGTCTCGGATAATAATAGGGCCCGTACCAGGGGTTATAATAATATCCGGTGCCGTATACTACGGTCGGTCCGTAAACATAGCATCCCGTATAGCCCGGCAGGTATCCCACGTAAACCACTTCAGGAGTTGATTCATAAATATAAACATACTTCACGTTGTAGGCGGGATCTTCGGGCGGAATGTTCTGGATGTCGGCAGGGATAGCTGTAGCCACAGCCCACGGCCCTGTTGGTGTATTGCCCGTAAACCAAACCGCATTATCGCAAACGTAATAAGTCTTTCCATCCATGATGACGGTACTCTTCGTATTGGCCCCCCTGTACAACAAGGTTCCCTTGATCTGGACAAATTTGGGATCTCCGTCGTAAGCCACCTTGCATGTGGCTGTCTTGCGGTCGACAGCTGCGGTCTGGGGTATCTGCGCATCAAGAACGGCTTCCTTTGCAGCCTCTGTTCCTGCAACAGAAGCCAGTACCTGGTCCTTGTCGGAACCTTCAGGAATTTTGGCGAAATCGGCAGGAAGTTTGTCAGAAGAAACATACACCCATGGTCCGGCCATAGCCGATGAAGTATACCATCGGCCCGAAATCAGCACATAATACAACTGCTTGTCGATGAACATGAAGATATTGTTCTCGCTGTTGGTCATGTATAGCAGTTGGGTCCCCTGGATAGGGGCAAAGTCAGGTTCGCCGGCCGACTGGACAAGCTCTGCAGGTGAAGTCCTCACAATGATCTGGGGAGCCGTGGCGGGTGTTGTCTTGTCAGTGGAATTGCTGCTGACGGTGGTCGGCTGCTGGCTGCTATCAGTGTTCGTTTTGGATTGTGCTGCGAGTTCTTCCTGCAACTTCCTGATATCTTTTGGCGGCTCTTTCACATTGATCCACTTACCCTTTACCACATCACTGCTTTTATACCACCAGGTACTCCCGTAAAGATAGTATTGCTTGTCGCCCGGATCCTGGACCACGAAAAAAGGAGTGTTCACAGCCTGCATGATCTTGGAACCCGGAATAGGTTTAAAGTTGGGGTCCCCATCGAACAATACAAGTACAGCAGGAGTCTTTGTGAAAATGATCTCGGGCGGGTCGTTATTCAGTCCGGATGCCTGCCGGTTTAATGCTTTCGCATCTTTCAGACTGGCATTAAGCTCATCCATGGTCAGGTCCAGGTTCCATTTTGGGATCTCAGTCTCCAGGGTGTTCTTGAACTTTTGGATTTTGCCGGAGTCTGTCTGGTTGGGGAATCGTACATTCAGTATTTTTACGCTGCTCATGCTTACATCCCTGCTTGTGCGGTCCACAGCAATAGAAGTCATGAACCAGACCGCGCCGAAAACAGGCTGCTGCCCGTTCCTGGTATATGAAACTGCCGCACGGCCATACAAACTGATCCCGATAAGTGAGTCGGGCTGGGGCTGGTAAACCAGGATCTTCCCGTTTGTAGTATTGATCTGCCTGGGCCAGTTCGACACGGCTTTTTGCTTTGTCTGGGCAACTACCATAAGGCTTAAACAAGCGCTTATGATCAACATACTGATTTTTTTCATGATTGAATCTTTTAATCGTACACTCCGATATACCTCGAGATGACAAGGCGCTGGATCTCGGAAGTCCCTTCGCCGATCTGCAGGAGCCTCTGGTCACGGTAAAACCTTTCAATATCGTAATCCTTCATCAGGCCGTACCCTCCGAAGATCTGAACAGCTTCATCGGCTACTTCCTTTGCGATTTCCGAACAATAAAGTTTCGACATGGCAGCTTCTTTTGCGAATGGCTGGTGATTGGACTTCAGCCAGGCACTTTTGTAGAGCAAATTGCGTGCCAGTTCAATTTTTGTTGCCATGTCGGCCAGCTTGAATGCGTTGATCTGGAAATGACCGATAGGTTTGCCAAATTGCTTCCGCTCTTTGGAATATTTCAGTGCCATTTCGAAAGCCCCCTGTGCACAGCCCAGTCCCATGGCTGCAATAGAAAGCCGGCCACTATCCAGCGTATTGAGCATAATTTTGGACCCTTCTCCTCTCTTGCCGAGGAGGTTACTGGCAGGAACCCTGCAGTCATCAAAAAACAGCTGGGCCGTATCTGAAGCTCTCCACATCATCTTTCCGTGCATCGGAACCCGCCGGAACCCGGGAGTCTCTGCATCCACGAGAATAGTCGAAAATTCTTTCTGTCCGTTCTGCTCTCCGCTCACAGCCTGCACGGTTGCACCCCTGTTCAAGGAAGATGACCCGTTGGTGATGAAGATCTTGGAACCGTTGATGACCCACTCGTCGCCTTCCAGTCTTGCAGTGGTTTTAGTTCCCCGTGAATCACTGCCGGCATCCGGCTCGGTAAGCCCGAAAGCCCATAGGCCTTCTCCGCTCGATAACATCGGCAAGTATTTCTGCTTCTGCTCACTGTTGCCGTAATTCATGATCGGCCCGATGCCCAGAGAAATATGGGCAGCAAGGGTGGCCGCGTGAGAACCGTCGACTCGTGCCATTTCCTCTACGGCGATGACATACGAAAGGGTATCCATATCAAGGCCCCCATACTCCTGCGATGTTATGAGTGCAAAGAAACCAAGTTCTCCCATCCGTTTGGTCAAAGGGATAGAAAATTCGCCTCTTTCGTCGAGGTCACGGGCCAAAGGTTTTACTTCCCGTTCTGCAAAATCACGTACTGTTTTACGAATGTTGTGATGTTCTTCAGTTAATAACATATTCCTGTTTGTTTAGTTTTGTTCCAAGTTCCACGGCATATTTCAGGGCGTCAGGGTTAATCCCGGAGTTCGGCCCGTACCGCTCCGTGAAGTTAATCAAATTTTCAGTTTTCAGATTACCCAATAGCTTTTTATCGGCCATAGGGCATCCCCCCAGTCCGCCGATCACGCTGTCGAACCGTCTGCAGCCCTGCTGGTAAGCGGCATCCACGACCTCAGACCAGTCCTCTCCTGTTGTATGAAGATGCAATCCGAATTCTACGCACGGAAAATCATGAATAAGCATGGAATAGACTTCCGAAACGATTTCTTTGCCCACCGGGACTGATACATTCGAGAGCGGAATAGTCCTTGCACCCATCTTCTGCAGCCTATCAATGTTGTCGATCAGGAGTTCGTGGCACCATCCTTCTCCGTAAGGTGATCCAAAAGCCATGGAGACATAAAGGATAAGTTTCTTTCTCTTTCTCACACACATGTTCAGAAGGTAATCGGTCAGGCCTAGTGCATCATAGTAATTCGTATTCATATTGCGCCTGAGGAATTCAAGGGAAAAGGAGAAAGGGTAGGAGAGGCAGCTGATCTCGTCCCTTTCGGCAACAAGGTCTGCGCCCTTTTTATTCACTACCAGCATCATCAGCTTTGAACGGTTCGATGAAAGGTCAAGCAGGTCAAGCACCTTCATGCTGTCACGCATCTGCGGAATGGCCCTGGCCGAAACACTGCTCCCGATCTCGACAGTGTCGAAACCCACTTTCAGCAAGGCATTGATGTACTCTGCCTTTTGTGCTGTAGGAACAAAATGCTCCAGGCCCTGCATCGCCTCACGGGGGGATTCGATTAGTTTCAAGCTTAAGTTAGGTTTTTGTTCATTTAAAGTAGCGAAATAGCGAAATGGCGAAGTAGCGAAATAATTCTTAATTCGACATTCGATATTCCTTATTCATTAGCCTTTTCCTGTAAGATTCTTCGGTATGCGTCCGTTTTTGATCGCTTCGGAACGCAGCCGGCGGCCGACGATCCGTTCAACCATACCACCGATCTCAAGCACCTTATCGACATCCAGCTGGGTGTCTATCCCCATCTCATCCATCATCACAACCATATCCTCGGTTGAAACCAGTCCGGTGATATTGGGATCCTTGTAATAATAGCTTCCGGTGCCGCTAACGGGGACTCCGCTGACGAAATTGGCCGGCTGACCGCCAATTCCCCCCATGGTCGATTCGAAATTAACCATGCCGGCCTGCAGGGCAGCCAGTACATTGGCAAGCCCCCAGCCGCGGGTCGTATGGAAATGCACGATCTGCTTCTCGGGCCTGGGTATGGCATCGAGCAGCATCGAATAGTATTTGTAC
>Ga0194062_1000973_pt1 | contig 12026 bp, 10 predicted proteins | sample SepL2225m_MetaG_FD_155481 | JGI IMG/M metagenome (GOLD analysis project Ga0194062, IMG submission 155481) | Anoxic zone freshwater microbial communities from boreal shield lake in IISD Experimental Lakes Area, Ontario, Canada - Sep2016-L224-25m | ecosystem: Environmental > Aquatic > Freshwater >... | reverse complement strand
GTGTATACGACATATCAGGGGGGGTAAAATGATAGTTACGCCTATTCACTTTACCCCCCCTTATGTTCGCTCTCTATTGTTTCCCCTGTTGCACTTCGAATTGAAACTTAGGATATATTTGGAAAAATATAAATTCTCCCACTGAAAAACTTCCCTGTTCCCATTTTTTTGCCATGAGAAAGATAAGGATAATTTCTATCCCAAACATCATAGCTGCTTGTACGGCAAAATTTATGCTCTGCAAAAACCAAGCAAATCGCCTTTTGGTATAGAGTTCATCCACCTTTATCCCCAATCTGGATTCTTCTCGTTCTTCTACCCCAAAACTCCTCACCGTGGCATTATTGCTGAGAGAGTCGGCGTAAATTGCTCCACAGGCAGAATCGCTACTCGCAACCGCTTCATCAAATTGAAGCTTCCAGAGGGCAAACCAAATATTTCCGCCCAAAAAAAGAATAATCCAAAAGAGGAAAAGAAAAGCAAAAAGGGGTTGGTACCATGCAAAAATAGCAAGGGTAAAAATCATTTGCAGCCCCCTATTGAGAAGTGTAAAAATTACCCAATCGGCAATGGTTTCAAAACTTTTTATAAATCGTCCGGCTTTTTTTACCAGGGATCCCGCAAACGAATTCTCAAAAAAACGAGTAGATTGGCTTTGAATTTTTGCGAAACACGCTTTCTCAATATCCCGCATCACTCCAGTTTCAAAGCGACTAATAGAAAATTCGACTATTCTCCAAATAATCCACCATACAAAGTAGAGAAGCGCCAAAAAGGTTACGGTCCAAAACATTTGCGAAATTTTTTCGGCGTCTGGATTTTTTGCAAAAAGGTCTGCAATTTCCCGATATAAAAAGGGATAACTCATCTCAAAAAAAACCGCTACAGATGCTCCCAAAACGGTACATCCCCCAGAGATAGGATACTGTTTCGCAAAACGCCAATAATGAAGAAATATTGTTTTCATAATAACATTGTAGCGCAAAGGGAGTGTTTTTGTTACATATTTCTTCTTTGGTTTAGAAGTGGAATTATAAAATATTTTTGAGTTTATATGTAGAATGGGATAATTTTACAAAATATATTGCAAAATATTTTTTATATGTTTAAATAGGACCCTGTTTTTTTATAAAAGATAATGAATACATTAAGCACAGAAATTTCTCCAATTTTAAAAAGACCAAAATCTTCAGCATCTAAAATTGGTTTTGCTGCGTTTTTGTTGAATATTTGTATTATTACAGGCATTGAGGCAGATATTAGAGATGCTTTTTTAAGCGTTTTAAAGGCTATTCCTCCAAAAACATTTTCAATTAAAGGATATCCTCAAAGATTAACACCGATTGAAGCAGTTTCTGTAATAGAAGCAAAAAAAAAGACCCCTGAGGAAGTTTATAATGATATTCTTCCGGGGGACATATTGGTGTGGTCGCGAGAAACGCCTGGATCAAAAATTAATATTTCTCAAGAATTTCCAGATAATCTAGCATCACTTTTAAGTATTGCTTATCAAAAACATAAAAGTGTTCTTTCTGATCTCATTAATCCAGAAGAGTTTTTATATGGTACCGTTGCTATTCCTATGGGGCTTCCAAACATGCCACTCTTTCATATGGCGTATGTAAATAATGTTACTCCAGGATTCACAGTAACTCTTATTGAGGCTGGGACAAGGTCTCAAGAAGGGGATACGGGGGTGTTTGAACAATATACGAATTTACCTGATTTTATTGAAAGATTGAAACGAACAGGCGGAGTAATTCTCTTACGACCACCAGTAAACGCAACATTAAAAGTAAAAAATGGGATGAATTCACTTCTTAATAGTCCTTATGATGAGACTTCAGCACAATCGTTAGTTGAGAGTAAAGTACTGAGAGTAGAGATTAATGGAGATACACTTGATGCATTTAACTGCAATGAAACGATATTTAAAGGTCTCCAAATAGGAGGTGTTATACCAGTAGATCAAACTATTACTCAACTGAGTGCAACAGATTTAATAACATCAGGAATGGTAGAGGTTGTATCTTCCAGTTTTTAATAACCTATAAAAGAGTAAGAAAAAGATCCTGACATTTTGGACAATTGTTTTCTCTTCTCTCCATTTTTTGGTATCCTCTACACTGTTTTTCTTATTTTTCCCATGACCGACCCCATTCTTATCCCCGAAAAAATTCGCAAAAAAGTTTCTGAAGCGTGTATAAAATATGACCTTATTGAGGAAGGCGACCGCATTTTGGTGGGGCTCAGTGGTGGAAAAGACTCTACCAGCTTGCTCCATATTCTCAAAAATATTCAGCGGTTTGTGCCCTTTGACTTCCATTTCGAGGCAGCCATTATTACCTATGGAATGGGGGAAAATTACGCTGCTCAGGTAGCGCATTGTGAAGCGCATAATATTCCAGTGCGCGTGGTGGAAACCGAAATTTTTGAAATCGCAAAAACGAAAATTAACGAAAACTCCTCTTTTTGTAGTTTTTTCTCCCGTATGCGTCGTGGGATGCTCTCTAAAACGGCACAGGAACAAAACTGCAATAAGCTGGCATTGGGGCACCACTTAGACGATGCGGTGGAAAGTTTTTTTATGAACTCGTTGTATAACGGACATATTCGCAGTCTGCCACCCAAATACACCGCAAAAGATGGGATTACGGTTATTCGTCCTCTGTGTTTTGTACGAGAAAAAGAGTTACGAGCGATTGCGACGGAAAACGGATTCCCCGTGGTAGGGGATGAAATGTGTCCGGCGTTCCGGTGTGATACCCGAATGCCCCACGCGCGGGCAGAAATGAAACAATTTTTAGCGCAAGTGGAAGAGCATATTCCGCACGCGTTTTCATCCGTAGAATCGGCTTTGGCAAATATAGATATGGGAAGTTTGTATTAAATACTTTACTCACTCAGTGCCACTCGCGTTCCCAGAGCCATTAACATGCCTCCTAAAATTTTATTAAAAATTCCGTACGATTTATTAAATGCGGATTTTACTTTTTCCTGCGTAAATAACACCGCCATAAAGGAAAACCAGAGCACCGTATTCAGAATCATAATCACACTGGTAATAACGAGTATTGGAGTTGGCGTATTGGGAGAAAGAACAAGCGTAAACAGACTCAGAAAAAAGAGCGTTACTTTTGGATTTAAGAGATTAGTCAAAAATCCCATTTTTACCGCTTGAAAAGGAGTAATAGCATTCTTCACCTGCTTTGCATGCACATCTACAAGAGTAGATTTGGAAAAAAACGCCTGAAACCCTATATACATGAGGTATGCCGCTCCTAAAAGCTTAATGATATTAAAGATAACAATAGACTGAGAGATGAGAAGCGCCAGCCCTGCAAGACAGTAAAAAATATGCACGGAGATCCCGAGTCCAAACCCTATCGCTGTAAAAACTCCTATTTTTCGGGAATACGAAACAGAATTTTTTACCGCCATAATGAGATCCGGTCCAGGACTTATAAGCCCTAAAAAATGAATAACCGTAACCGTGGCAATAAGGGTAAAATTTTCCATAAAAGTTTAAAACATTTTTTCCTGTTCTTTCCCCTCCACCTCTACTCCCAACGCCTCCATTCCTCTTCCCGTAATAACCCGTCCCTTTGGTGTTCGATTTAAAAATCCACACTGGAGAAGATACGGCTCAATAATTTCTTCAATGGTTTCTCGGTCTTCCGAAAGTGCCGCAGAAAGAGTAGAAAGACCCACCGGTCCGCCATTAAATTTTTCTACGATAAGAAGGAGAAATTGGCGATCATTTTCATCCAATCCCGTGCCGTCAATTCCTAAGGCTATTAAAGACTCTTTGGCAATGGAATTAGTAATACAGGGAGAGTTTTGCGCGTGGGCAAAATCTCGTAAATGACGAAGAATTCTGTTGGCAATTCGCGGAGTAGACCGTGCCGCAGAGGCAATTCCTTCTACCGCGTTTTTTTCAATGTCTATCTCTAAAATTCGCGCACTGCGGTGGATAATTTTCTCCATTTCTTCGGGAATATAGAATTGGAATTTAAAAATTCCACCAAAACGGTCCCGCAAGGGTGCAGAAAGCGATCCCATTTTGGTCGTGGCTCCCAAAAGCGTAAAAGGAGGAAGAGAAAGACGCATTGATTTTGCTCCCGCCCCTTTACCCACCATGAGATCCAGCGCAAAATCTTCCATAGCGGAGTAGAGAATTTCCTCTACCGGTTTTTTAAGACGGTGAATTTCATCAATAAATAGCACATCATTGGGTTCTAGTGAAGTAAGGAGCGCTGCAATATCTCCTGATTTTTCTATGGCGGGACCACTGGTAATTTTTAAATTTCCGCCCATTTCTCGGGCAATAATGCTGGCCAGTGTAGTTTTTCCAAGCCCCGGAGGACCGGATAAAAGCGCATGATGGAGTGGTTCTTTTCGTTTTTTGGCACCATCAATAAACACTTTTAAATTCTTTTTAATCTGTTCTTGTCCCACAAATTCACTAAAACTTAAGGGTCGTAGTCCCATTTCAAAGGTTTGTTCTTCTGCAGTGGTAGCCGAAGGAGTAGGAGTAAAACTCGTCGAAATCGCCATAAAAAAAGAAGAATCGCTGGTATTATGCGAGGAAAACGCGTTTTTTTCAAAGGAAAATACGCCTATTCCTCAGAAATCTTTTAAAAAATTCTTAAAAATCAGAAAAATCAAAGAGTGATTTTTTCTTCTTCCGAAACTTTTCGTACTCTTTTTCTCCCGGAAAAGAAAAAAATTGAGAAATATTTTTTGATGGTTTCTTCTTAAAAATGGGTTTTTTAAAACGGAGTTTATAAAAATAGGTTTTGAGAAGTTCTGCGCCTACCAATGCTGTTTTTTTCCATGCCATATAAAAAGATTCTCCTTTTTTCAGGAGAAATCGTTTCTCAGAAATAACACTTCCCGTATCCACTCCTTCATCAATCTCATGAAGCGTAACACCTAATTTTTTTTCTCCGCGAATAATGGCCCAAAAATGCGGTAATAAGCCCTTATACATGGGTAAAACCCCCGGGTGAACATTAATGGATCCTATTTTTGGAATTTTGAGCACTTCGGGAGAAATGATCTGATGAAAATTATTGGAGAGCAAAATATCGGGATTCAGCGCTTTTATATCCTGTATCGTCTCTTCACTGTTAATATCGGAAGTTTTTTGGAGCGGAATTCCTTTTTCCCATGCAATTCGAGAGGTGCTTTTGAAATATTTACGAGAGCTAAAAAGGATCCCAATAAGCAGTACTTCCATGAGCCAAATATTCAAAAAATAGAGAATAACCATCGACGCCAGTGCCAACACAAAATAATGGCCACTCCGTTCTCCCCAAGCCAACCAAGCACTCAGGAGGCCCTGATTTTCTTTTTTTTTCGCGGTTGCCCAAATGTTTTTTATCACAATGCCACAAATTTCAATATTCGGATCATTACTAATGGTATTGAGCAAAATATTCGCTCCGGGATGAAACGCATTCATAAGGACACAAACCCGTATTTTTTTATGGGAAAGAGACATGAGAGATATAAAATTTGTTATTCTTTCTCCACCGTAATATTTTCTGGAAAAACCTTAGCAAACCGCGCCCCAAAAGAATTTCTGTCCGCCAAACGGGGATCTCCAAAAAATATTTCTACGGCATGATGAGGGCGATACAATCGATAAATTTCCGCTTCAAATCGTGACCGTGCGCGAGGTACTGCAAAATCATCGAAATCGTTAGGAGTTGATTTTCTGCGCAAAGAAAGAAGTGGATCTTTGGGCGGATCAAAAGCAAATTTTAAAATGAGCAATGCCGTAAATTCAAATTCTTCGGGATGCACATCATCCAAGGTTCGAGGCGGTGCAATAAGAAGGGTTGGAGTATCGTTTGCAAGCGACTTCCTGAGAAATGAACGAATTTTTCCAGGGCTTCCAGATTCTGAGGAAATGATAAAAATCCCCTGTTCGGCAGCCCATGGCGCAAAACTTTCCGCAAAAATTTTTGCCGTTTTCTTAGAATTCACGGAAAACAATATTTTTTTATGGCAGGTAAAAAGATTTTTTAACAGTGGTTTCCAGTCCTTCGGATTTTGATCATCCTTTACCCCGTATGGAATTTTTACGGTTTGCCCCATAAAATATTCTAATGGCTTTGGAAAAGTATGAAGTACTTTTTTCTCTGGCAAAAAAGAAAAAATAATATTCCCCTTTTCATCTTTGGGATACGCATTCCCCAAAAAAATAATTTTTTGAGCAGGAGCAATAAACTGTGAGAAAGAGGGTGTTAAATCAATAGGGATCATAATCAGGGCCCAGGCATTATCGGGGAAAAGCTGGATCATTTTGAGCATATTGGAATCTCCTCCTTCCAGAAAAAACGGAATCATATCTGCAAAAGGTGACTTCAGGAATGCTTCTGGAAATTTTAGAGAGAGATCCTCAAAGTGTTTTACAGCCTTTCGTATTTCAGTATCACTCATAATAAATTTTTCATCCCACTGGGTTTTTATGGGGTATTCATTTTTCCCCAGTTTTTTCCGAAGAGATTCCCCAAAATCTCTACTCCAGGCTTCAAAATCAGCAAAAAATGATCCTCCTATTTCTTGCGCATCTTCCTGGAACCGTTTTGAAAACCTCTGGATTTGAAGAGTGTTAGAGAGGTCATCTTCTATATTTCCTGCATTAAAAACGAGGAGAATACTTTCGGCGGGAATACGGTGCACCTGAGAGAAAGGTACAAAAGTTATTCCCGTATCAGAGGACAACAAATGAGATTCTCCCTGTGTAAGAGACCGTACTACCGCCCATTCTTCTCCACGAAACGAGAGAGAAACGAGATCATCCTCAACATCTGCTAAAAGGGTTTTGAGCGCAACAATGGTTTCTGCCCGAGAAAAAGACGGAAGATCCCAAAGCGTTTTGAGTTTTTCTCGGTCTACAGTGCGCCCTTCCGGCAGGACGATTGAAAGAGATGGAAAATATGGAAAAAGAGCGTGAAAATGAGCAATATACTCCGAAGAATTTGCATCGGGGTAGAGGCAAAAAACGGGCTTATTTTGCGCCAGTGCAGAAGAAAAAACTTCTTTCATACGCAGCGGTGCATCCACCGTATCCCAAAAAATAAGCGGTTCATCATTTTTCCACACCGCCTCCAAATCGTTTGTAAATGCTGTTTCTGGTTCTGGCAGAAGAGTATTTTTCCGAACAATACGACTGAGCACGGCTTCCATATCTGGGAATTTTTTGGTTGGAAGCGTAAAAAACAATCGTTCGGGAATATCGCTTTTTTGAAGAATCGCATCCGTTTTAGTCTGGAGAGAGGCAAAATTTTGCGTCTTTACAAGCGTTCCCCAAAGGGTCACTAACAATTTCCAGAACTCAATATTTGCCAAAACATCGCTTTTGGCGCGATGGGCATTTTCATGGAGGAGATCGTATTTTTCGGTCAAAACCTCCAAAGAATGGCTTTCTTCGTTGCGGAGAAGGATGGATGAGAGCACAAAAGTATCGATTTCCGCATTATTCACCGCAAATCCTTTCGTTTTTAAAAAGCCCGTATCAAACGAAATATTATGCCCCACAATCACATCATCCGGACGCAAAAAATTCCTCCAATCCTCCTGTGCTTGAGCAAGAGGTACACCGTTTTGCGCACACATATTGGCAGTAATACCGGTAAGAGTCGTAATAAATTCTGGAATTTCTTTCCCTTCTGGCAAAGTAATAAGTGTTTCAAAAACTTCCTGAGTGTGTTCTCCATCAAAGCGAATCGCGGCAATTTCCAGTATTTCGCCGTTCGCAGAGTCTAGTCCAGTGGTTTCAATATCAAGAAAGAGAAGCATGGGGAGGGGAAAAATGGTGTTGAGGAGAGACAAATTGCGATTTGTGTCTATGGGGTTGGTATTTTGTCAGAAATTGATATTAATGAGGGAATTTCAAAAAAAGATTCAATTTCTGAAACAATGGGTTGTAAGGAATCTACAACTATTCCCCAGTTCTCGTGAGGAAGTTTTAATAAATATTTCTGAAAATCTCTTTTTCTATTGGCTTTTACTTTTTTTGTACATTTTAAAATTGCAAATTCCTCACTGTTAAACAAACTAGATAAAAAATCCTCTCTACTTTTATCAGGAGGTATTGTTGTGGTATTAAATTTTATATCATCTTCTAAAAAATCATTATCTCTGAGGTACTCCCATACAAAATTTGGAAATAAATCATCTATGGAAAACTCCATTTTCGATACTTTTGCAAGTATTACCTTAAGAGAAGCATTAGGATTTATGTAAATATTTTTCACAAGAGAATTGGCAGATCTATTTTTACGAATTTTCTCTACTGCACTCTTTCCTGCGCCATCTTTATCAAAAATTCCTAGTATTTTTTTAGAAGAGTCAAATGATAATCCTATTATTTTTTTCGCAAGATTATCTGAAGATCCTGCACTCTTAATCAAATACCCATCGTTATTTTCAAATATTTTTGTAAATAATTTTTCTTCTAACTCACCTTCAACATAAAGAATAGGTTTTTCGTATTCCTTTATTTTTTCTTTCTCTCTTTCTAATTTATTTAAACAATTCTCTATATCAGTATTAAGTTCATGCCTAATTTTTTGTTTATCTTCTTCTGAAAGTCTATCGTTTTTTTCAATCAACCCTTCCCTTTCTTCTAATGTTTTCTTAAGATTATCTATAATTCGTGATTCATCGATAATACCCAAATCTTCATAAATATTTATGAGGATTGTTTTTTCCTTTTCATCCCGCTCCTCCTCCTTTTTATTATCCCAGAAACTTTTCTGCACCTCGGCACGATCAAAACCTTTCCCCTCTATATATTTTTGAATTTGAGAAGTGGAATTTATTGACTTAAAAACTCTATATATAGAATTTTTTATTTCCTTTGAAGATGATTTTAGAGCAAGAAATTCTCGAGAATGAGTGGTAATAAATATTTGTTTATCTTTTGAATACTTCATAAAAACTGTTGCCAATTCGCGTGCATTTCTATCTTCGAGAGAATTTTCTGGTTCTTCAAAACCCCAAATAACAAGTTTTTCATTTTTTGAAATTTCATTTAATAGTGGCGGAATAAATTTTGACTGTATACCATCTCCTCTGTTTTTCAAACTTATATTGTTTTCGGTTTGTATCCTTAATGTTTTTGAGAAGTCGATTGCAAATTCAGGGATTTCAAAATTTGCCTCCCGTATTTCAGAAGTCTTATCTACAAATTCTTTAAAAAGTTGAGATGAGTCAGCTTTTATTTTTTTATCAAGTAACTCTGTTAAATCTTTTACTTCTAAAATTTTAATCCATTGTTCTAGTGTTTTAGGTTCTTTTGCTTTATCAAGATTCGATAAAGCAGAAATATGAGCACCTAATGATTTTTGATATTCACCAATAAGATAATTAGAAAAAATTTCATCTTTAATAGCAGGTACATATTGAAAATGAATTTTCTTTAAAAAATTCGTCATAGACCTTTTTTGCATTTTCTTTGGTTCAATACGCTTCTCCCCTTTTTTCTGAAGATAAACAACTGAATAATCTTTGTAAAATTGCTTAAAAATCCAAAATTCAACTCCAAGAAGTCCCGAATTAATATGCTCTTTTCCTGGTTTAAATTTTATTCCAATTTCAATAAAAGTCTTTCCCTTTCTTTGACTTTTAAGCTCCTCAGTACGCTGTTTCGAAAAATCTTCATCAAAATTTAGGTTTCTATAAAAATCGATCTTGGCAGGAATATCCTTGGAAAAAAATAAATTCAATGCTCGTAAAATATTTGATTTTCCAGAATCATTTGCGCCTGAGAAAACATTAAGATCTTCAGTGTCTATAATATTGATTTCTTCTCCAAATGAGCGAAAATGTTTAATTTTAATTTGTTCAATAAGTTTCATTTAAACACAAAAAAAGTCCTTCAACATGATACTCTTTTCCCCTTTTACTAAAACTATTTGGCAAAGATAAAAAAATTTTGTCTCTCCAGGGGACAAACTCAAAACTCCACCTTTTCCACCTTTCCCATTTTTTGCCCTAAAAATTGGGATCCCAATTCTGCAAAGCGCTCTGGAGAATCGGTGGTAAAAAATTGGCGAATACCGTTTTGAGAAAGGGTTTCAGAAATTTCTGAATGATTTTTGAGGTATTCTTCAAACTTTTGCGCTTGAGAACGACCGGAATTAACAATAACACAATTTTTTCCCATTTTTTTTACAAACTCTTTTTCCAAAAGGGGGTAATGCGTGCACCCCAAAATAAGGGTATCAATATGGCAGGATTTGAGTTTTAAAAGATATTTTTTCAGAATCATTCGCGTTTCTGGCTTTTTTATCCATCCTTCTTCAATAAGCGGAACCAGAAGCGGACAAGCCACTGAAAACACTTGTGGAACGGGAAGCGCTTTTTTTTCGGTAGGATGGTAAAGAAGGGGCGCCCTGTTATGAATTTCTTTCTCAAAATTTCCGGCGAGTATCGTTCCCCGTGTCCCCACGACTCCAATATTTCCATACCGCGTTTTTTCCAATGCTTCTTCTACCGCAGGGATAAGGGCTCCCAACACTTTTTTTTCATCTCCGTACTTTTGTTGTAAAAAACGGAGTGCATCCGTACTGGCCGTATTACAGGCAATAAGAACGATTTTTGCCCCTTGAGAAAAAAGAAATTCTACTCCTTCCTGAGTGTATTTCGTTACTGTTTCTTTACTGCGATTTCCGTACGGCGCACGGGCACTATCTCCCAAATACAGCATATCATGCTGAGGAAAAAGTTTTATCAGCTCCCGCACAGTACTCAGTCCGCCAAATCCAGAATCAAAAACACCAATCATAATCCGCAAAAAGAGAGGAAAAAATGCTTATGACGGCATCATTTCTTGGTAAAAAATATGGGCAAGGCTGTCCCACTGAGGAATAGTAAGGTTTTGAGCCCGCACATCATGTCCGATTTCAAGCGTATCAAAAATTTTTAAAATTTCCGCCTCTGTTTTTAAAAATTGCTTCATAAGCACATTTTTGAGTTTTTTCCGTGGCTCTTTAAAACCGTTTATAAGCATTTCAAAATACATTTTGGGTGGAATGGACGACTTGGGAGTAGCAAAAACATCAATCACCAAAACGGCAGAAAAAACCTTGGGAGGCGGAAAAAAACTCGTCGCCGGAACAAAAAAGGCAATTCGGGGATCTCCATAAGTTTTTACGAGCGTGGAGAGGAGAGAATCTTTCCCCTCTTTACAGGCAATGCGCTCTGCCACTTCCTTTTGCATGAGAAGCACCATTTTAGTGGGCTTATGACCTGAGTCCACCAAAAATTTCCGCAAAATAGGAGAAGTGAGTTGATAGGGAATATTGGCAATACATTTGTATTTTTCGGCAGGAGGAACAAAGCCCAACACATGCTGATGAAAAATTTCTAATTGGGGTTTCCACGGAAAAGTGGCATTTTTAAGCGCTGGAATAATGGTTTCGTCAATTTCTACCGCGTCTACAGTTGCCCCGCTTTTTAACAGTTCACGGGTTAAAACCCCGTGTCCAGGACCAATTTCCACAATGCGTTCCCCTTCCACAATTTCTCCCAGTGCGACTATTTTTTCCAGTGCTTCGCGGTTTATTAAAAAATGCTGCCCCAAGCTTTTTTGGGTCCACACCCGGTGTTTTTTTAAAAAGTTTCGCAGTTCTTGGGGGTTGGTGAGGTCAAAATCTTCACGCATGGGAGAGGGATAAGGAGAAATAATGGGGTTTTGATTTACATCAGGACAAGGTATAAAACACCTACGCCGGAAAAAAAGAAAGGATGTTCATTTGTAAAAATTTACTTTTAAGTACTCACATAGAACTCTTGATAATTCGTTTATCTCTAATTTATATTCGCCATGAATGTATTGTAATAATGCTCTATATAAGTTTTTTCGGGCTGTTTCATTTTCCCTAGATTTTAATTCGAAGTGCAACAGAGTGAATTAAAATGAGGAGGAGTTTCAATTCGAATTGAACAGGGGAAATGAGTAGCAAAGACTTGAGCAGGGGTTTGGTAATTAAGACGCTTACGGGGCT
>Ga0194062_1000971_pt1 | contig 12040 bp, 10 predicted proteins | sample SepL2225m_MetaG_FD_155481 | JGI IMG/M metagenome (GOLD analysis project Ga0194062, IMG submission 155481) | Anoxic zone freshwater microbial communities from boreal shield lake in IISD Experimental Lakes Area, Ontario, Canada - Sep2016-L224-25m | ecosystem: Environmental > Aquatic > Freshwater >... | reverse complement strand
GCTTTACGATCATCCCGGCCTCGGTTGCTTCCTTCCACTGGAAGATCAGCAGCAAGGCGGCCCTGGCCAGCTTCGTCAGCGGGATCACCTATGTATTGATTCTCGTCGCGATCGCTTTGTTCCAGCCTGATCCTAAAGAATTTTTCAAAGACAAAGCCGACCTTGCAATATTATCTATCGCGGTTTCAGCGCTTACCTTGTTCCTGGTAAACCTTTTCGCCAAACCCCGGGCTACATGAAGAAATCCATACCCTTATTGATTTTCGGAATTATTTTGTTTGCTTCGCAGATTGCTTTTGCCCAGCTTGACACCACACTCCACAAAAAAGAGAACAGGAAAAAAGGATGGACCTTCGGGGCATTGCCGGTGCTGGGATATGATGCCGACCAGGGCTTTCAGTTTGGTGCCCTGGCCCAGGTCTTTAACTATGGCGATGGCTCGACTTATCCGGAATACAAACATACTTTTTACGCTGAAGTCTCTTTCTTCACCAAAGGCAGCTCGGTATTTCAGCTTTTTTATGACTCTAAATACCTTATCCCGGGAGGGATCCGCTTTACCGGTGACATTACCTACCTGCCCGAGAGGGCTCTTGATTTCTATGGTTTCAACGGGTATGAGGCCAATTACGTCCCTTCGGTTCAAACCCAGGGCAGCGACGATTACATTTCGAGGGTCTTTTATCGTTGCCAGAGGAGGCTTTTCAGGCTGATGGCCGATTTCCAGGGACCTATCTTCGGTCAGAAACTGAGGTGGCTGGCCGGAGTCAATTTCTTCGACGTGAGAATGGCGACCGTCGATATCAGCAAGATCAATGCAGGCAAGAAGGAAAGCAACCAGTTGCCCGATACGGCCTTGCTTTGGGATAACTATGTAAAGTACGGATTGCTTACACCCCAGGAAGCCGGGGGAGGAACACTTACTTTTCTTAAGCTCGGCCTGATCTACGATACCCGTGACAATGAGGCGGCCCCGAACAAGGGGATATGGTCGGAATTCCTCGTGATGATGGCCCCTACTTTTTTGGGTAACAGCCCCTATGCCTTTGTGAAGATCGAACTTACTCACCGGCAGTTTATTTCTCTGGTGGGGAAATACCTTGTATTTGCTTACCGCCTGAACTACCAGGGAACTATCGGCGGCACATCACCATATTATATAGATCCCTATATGTTCACTTCCTGGTCTCTGTCGACAAAACCCGACGGGCTCGGGGGTGCCAGAACCATGCGGGGTATCCTCCGCGACAGGGTTGTAGGCGATGGTGTGGTCCTTGGAAATATCGAACTCCGCTGGAAATTCTGGAGAACCCACTTCCTGAAGCAGAACCTGTATTTCGGGCTCGTCGGCTTCCTCGATGCCGGGATGGTAGTCCAGGACCGGAAAGTATATAAAAACCTGGTCCCCGAAAAACTTCAGCCGTTTTACTTCAATACTTCCAGCGACGGGATCCATTTCTCGTCGGGCCTCGGACTGAGGCTCGCCCTAAACGAAAACTTTATCGTCACGGTCGACTACGGCTTCGCCCTGAACAAACAGGATGGCAACAGCGGTCTCTACATCGGGCTGGGACATATGTTTTGATTTTTTTATAAATTATTGGAATCAGTCTAAATATAGATTATATTTGTAAAAAAAAATCAGTATTTATTTTAAAAACCATTCTTATGAAATCAATAAAAATTCAGATTATCCTCCTGTTCGTGCTTGTTTTCGGAGCTGGCATGATAGTGAAGGCTCAGGAAAAGAAAGAAGCAATGCCCAATGACCAGGCCTGGCTGCAAAAGTTTGTGGGCAAATGGTCTGGAATCAACACTTATACTAATGATAAAAAGCAGTCGGTCAAGTTCATGTCGCATATGGATTTCACAGCTGTTGCTGACGGAAACGGGGTATATGGCGTTGAATATGCCGACGATCCCAATCTTGGCAAAATGAGAGGTTCAGACCTGATAGGTTACGACCCATATGAAAAGAAAATTCATTGTTTTACTGTCGACAATTCCGGAATCTGTCATGACCACATTTGTGTGTGGAAGTCACCCGATCATTTTTATTTAGAACATAACAGTACCAGAGATGGAAAAGCTTTCAAGGAGATGGCCGACCTGACATTAAAAGATCAGAACACGTTTGATTTCAGTATAACGTCCTCCCTTGACGGGAAAATCACCGAAACCAGCTCAGGAACCTATAAGAAAGCACCCAAATAACATAGCTAATCCGATACTTCCTTGTTAAGGTTTGCAGCCGGCTTGCTTTTTATTCTACTGTTATGCCTGATTTTCCGTAATCCGGTGCTGAGAGTAGTAATGGGTTCAAGGATCAGCCGGTTCAATTCGGCATACAATGCCGATCTGAAAGTACAAAAGGCAAGGTTTCTGGGTGTTTCCACTGTTTTTCTAACAGGGATAAGCCTGAAACCTGCTGATGGCGATTCTCTGCTGCATATCGATACTCTTGTAGTTTCGGTGAATGCATTGAAATTGCTTGCCGGGAGGTTGAACATTTCGGCGGTGGAAATCCGCACTCTGTACCTAACTGTCAACCGCTGCGACAGCCTTACGAATTACAGTTTCCTTTTAAAATCCAATACTGCATCTTCCTGGCCTGACAGCACGGCAATGGCTTCAAGGGCAGGCGATACGGCGGCAGACCGGGACCGGACTGACTACTCCAAGGCTGCAAGCCGGATTTTCCGCTGGGTGTTTGACAAGGTTCCCGAACAGATGGATATCAGCAATCTGGAAATCAGGAGTACTACTGGTTCTCATATTGTTGATTTGCATCTCGACAAATTTTCTGTTGTTGACCACGCATTCTCGACGAACATCCTCATCAAGGAAGATTCAGCACGGGCTGAGTGGAAAACCAAAGGCAAGCTTGACAGCCGGGACCGGTATGCCGAAGTCGTTCTCTCATCGGCAGACTATAAAAAAATCAACTTGCCATATATCGGGTTTAAATGGGGAGCAAGTTTCGGATTCGATTCATTGAAATTCAGTCTTTCGGCCGGGAATTCCGGGAGTGATACAGCCTGGATGCAGGGTCGTATCGCGTTTTCGGGGCTTGAACTGTTTCATGAAAAGGTCGCGGCCGATACGGTGAAGTTTCAGAAACTGGGAGTTCAATACCTTTTGAAATTTGAAAAAGATGCCATCGAACTGGATTCATCTACGGTAATCTCGTTCAATGATCTTGAATTTCAGCCATGGATCAAATACTGCCCGGGACCATCGGCACAACTAGCTTTCAGGATCAATAAACCCTCATTTCCGGCTCAGTATCTTTTTTCTTCTTTGCCTGAGGGGCTTTTTACAAACCTCAGCGGACTTCAGACTTCAGGAAATCTGTCGTTTTACCTCGATTTCTTTGTTGATTTGTCGGCGCCGGACTCGCTTCGGTTTGAGATGGAGCTTGACAGGCAGCAATTCCGGGTAGTATCATACGGCAAGGGGGATTTGCTGAAGCTCGACAGCTCTTTCCTGTACACAGCCTTTGAGGATGGCGAAGCTGTGAGGACCTTTGAAGTCGGTCCCGTGAATCCCAACTTCAGAAAGCTCACCCAGATCTCACCATTTCTGCAGTATGCCGTGATGACTTCCGAAGACGGGGGGTTTTACCAGCACCGGGGCTTTCTGGCTGAAGCCTTCAGGGATGCCATCATCGAAAATATCAAGGAAGGACGCTTTGTACGCGGGGGAAGCACTATCAGCATGCAGCTTATCAAGAATGTTTTCCTGAGCCGGAACAAGACCATTGCCCGTAAGCTGGAGGAGGCCCTGATCGTATGGCTTATAGAGAACCAGCAACTTTGCAGCAAAGACAGAATGTTCGAGGTTTATCTCAACATCATCGAATGGGGGCCGCTGATCTATGGCGCGAATGAGGCATCGCATTTTTATTTCAATAAGGATGCTTCACGGCTAACCCTGGCTGAGGCGATTTTCATGGCTTCCATCATTCCACGTCCGAAATGGTATAAATACAATTTTGATGAAACAGGCCACCTCAGGGCCAGCATGGCCGAATTTTACCGCCTGGTCTCCTCCAAAATGCTGAACAAAGGCTGGATCACCCAGCACGATTTCGACAACCTGCTCCCGGATGTGGAACTGAAAGGCAGGGGGAATGAAGGAATGAAGGAATGAAGGAATGAAGGAAATAATAGAATTCTCGTTCGGCGAAGCCGTAATGAACACCAATGAAATAAACAATTTCGTGAATAATACTGAATTTTGAACTCAAAAACGCTGAACGCAATAACGCCTTAACGCTGAACGCAATAACGCCTTAACGCTGAACGCAATAACGCCTTAACGCTGAACGCATCAACGCTGAACGCCAAAACGCAGAACTTAGAACTCAGAACGCCAGAACGCTGAACGCCAGAACGCTATTTTATGGAAAAAACTAAAGAAATTCTCCCTGATTTAAGAAACTGCCTGTTCATTATACTGGCTTGCACCGGCGTTTATTATCAAACCCTGTTTTATGGGTATACGAATCATGATGACGATGTTATCATTACCCAGAACATACCTTTTCTGAGAGATATCTCAAATCTCAAGCAGGCCTTTCTTACCGATGCATGGTGCCGTCATCAGGAAATTGAACTTTACAGACCCTTGCAAACCGCTTCTTACATCCTGGATGCGCATTATGCAAAAGACATTGTTTTTACTACTCATTTGACGAATTTTATTCTTCATGTCCTTTGTTGTATCGCTGTTTATTATTTATTATTGCTTTTTCGGATTAACAAGAGAACTGCACTCCTGGGCGCCCTGATATACAGTGTTCATTATTTATTCTTACACACGGTCATTTGGATTCCTTCAAGAGGTGACCTTCTGCTTGCCTTATTTTCGTTTCTTTCAATGATCACCTTTATCAGGCTCACACAGACTCACAAATGGTATTATATTGTGATGAATGTAATATGTTTTGGTTTAGCGCTATTCTCAAAAGAAACAGCAATTTTATTGCCACTGCTTTTTCTTCTTTACCTGGTATTATTCGATAAGAACCGCTTGTTCAGGCACAACAACCTTATCCTGCTGTCAGCTTATGTGATCATTTTTATAACCTTTTCTTATTTACGGGAATTTTCTATTTCACAAACAGGTCGATCTCTGGGATTTTCAGGTTTATTATTCAATTTGCGGACGATTCCCGAGACACTGGCAAAATTGTTTGTACCTCTGAATTTCTCAACCATGCCATTTTATCAGTTGCGGGCAACACTGATGGGGATGTTGATCATTCTTGCCGGCATGCTGTTTTTTATTTTTAAAAAGCAGGCTTTTACCAAACTGACTTTTTTCTCCCTATGCTGGTTCGGGATCTTTCTTTTGCCCGGGATGGTTTACAGGCCCGAATTTGCTTCCTACACATACGAATATCTTGATCACAGATCCTATCTGCCATCATTCGGAATCCTGATGGTTGTCTTGGGCATTATTCATAATATAAAGGTGAGCGGAAAAGTATTCTGGGCGATTTCCGGTATTTTCCTGATTTACCTGATTGCGCTGAACTATTATTTCCACCGCTGTTATGAAAATCCCATGGTTTTTTCGGAACTGGCGATCAGAGCCAATCCGAAATCATCGCTTGCTCATTTCATTCATGGGAACGAGGTCTACAAATTAAACGACTCAGAGAGCGCTTTAAATGATTTTGACATCGCAGTGACAAATTATCCTCAATTTTACGATGCAAGGTTTAACCGGGCAGTTATACTTAACGAGAAAAAACAGTACCAGGCGGCGCTGGAGGACCTGAACATCCTTATAGCGGCAAAACCTGAATACAGTCCGCGGCCATATAATATGAGAGGCGTTGTGAAAGCTGAGCTGAATGACCCGGAAGGCGCGTATAAAGATTTTGAAACGGCTTTGAAGCTGGATCCTGATGATCAGCTTACAAAAAAGAATTTTGAAACCCTGAAATCCGGGATGCAAAAAATACCTGAGAATGTCCAGCGTGCCGAAAGTCTGAATGATGCAGGAATTGAGGAAGCAAAAAAGGGAAATTTCAAGCAGGCTCTGGTCTATTTTGAGCGTAGTGTGGCGGAAGACCCCGAAAACGTCAAGGCGATGGTGAATATCGGTAATTGCAAAGATGCCATGGGCGACAGGAAATCAGCCTGCCGGGAATGGAAAAAAGCAGCAGCCAAAGGCAGTCAATCCGCCGCCGATATGATCTCGAGATTCTGCAAATAACGGCATACGCTCGCAGCTTCACACCGCCGCTACGGTGTCGCTTTCGGTCGCATCTTTGCGTCTCGGCTACGGTGTCGCTCCGCTCCACCTGAGGCCGCTTACGCAAAATGTTCCCTTCGCTCCACCTGAGGCGGCTCATGTGAACTGCTTCGCTCCCAATAACGCAGAACGCAAAAACGCAGAACTCAGAACGTATTTCGCTACTTCGCCATTTATTCGCACCAATTGCTTATTTCAATTGTGTGCTCATTACGGCTTCGCCGAACGCTACTTATTTTAATTATCTTTACATCACAAAATTCACGTTTATGGATGAAATGTCATTTCAGCATTACCTTCTGGGTTTATTCGCGGTAGCCAATAATGTTGCCGCCATACCTCTGTACGTAAACCTTTTGCAGGGCCGTTCGGTAAGAGAGCAGATCAAACTGTGCAACATCGCTACTCTGACTTCTTTGCTCACCATGATCATCACCATGTTCGCGGGTATGGTGGTGCTGAATTTTTTCCAGATAAGCATCCCGGCTTTCCGCATAGCAGGCGGACTCCTGCTGCTAAGTACAGGGTTCAGCATGATGAACTCCGTACAGAGAACCATCGAACTTACAGAGCAAACATTCTCAAAAATCATATCCACGGCAATCATCCCCATTGCAATTCCTATGACAACGGGAGCAGGCACGATGTCGACTATCATTCTCTTTTCCGAATCAGCTCATGGCCAGCCCCATCTTCATTTTATGCTGCTCTCTGCGATCGGAGTTATGACGCTGATCATCTGGCTTTCGTTCCGTTATGCTCCCAAGATCGTCAATTACCTTGGGGAAACCGGGCTGGATGTGCTCACCAAGATATTCGGCCTCATAACCCTGGCCCTGGGGATACAGTTTATCCTGACGGGACTGTCGGGGGCATTTCCAAAGATCATATAAAACAAAAGCATATGAAGTACCACGAACTTTTATTTACGGCCAGGAAAAAGGTCAGGAGAATGGAGGATTTTGACACGGCCTATACCGGCAGGTACAAGAGTCCTATGCGTATGCAGCCTGCTTTACTTATTTTGCTGATGTTCCCTCTGCAGATTTTCTGTCAGGATAATCCCAAACCCGCCTCATCCGCCCAGCTAAAACTTATAACCACAGCCCAGGTTTCACAGGATCTTCAGCAAAACGGCACTACATCGAAATATTACGAGACTTCTCAGGATCTGATTTTCCTGGATGAGAGCCTGATCGCAGTTATCAATGCCATCACCCCCGGAGCTGTGACCCCCGAGAACATCGACTATATGAAGTATATGAACTCGAGGGACGAAAAGCCTTACAGAGAAGTATGGGATCACAATGTTTACATGAAATACACATCAGCGGTGACTGAAACAATCCAGCTTCTGACTGATGCCACTGCCTTTGCCGATCTGAAGAAAAGGCTTGGGAGAGAGTTTTACCGCCTCGACCAGACCGTGTTCATTAACGGAACCGACAGCATCATGTTCATTTTGAGAGCCCCGTCTTCCGAGTCCGGTTCATTTTACAGGGCTATCCTGAGCAATGGGGAGATACGCATAGACGAGATCTCTAACTGGAGGGACAGCTGATAATATCTATCACAAAACCTTTTATCAGGTTCATATGAAAAAACTCTACTTGCTTCTGCTGATGGCCTTGAGCCTTGGATCCGCATCCTTGTCGCGGGCTCAGGATACTTCCCGGCTTTATGATATCGGGAAGGAAAGCATGTACTTTCCGCATCATTACCAGAAATACCATGTGCAGACGGGGCTGGGACTTTTCTTTACCAAGCTGCCGTTCGACTGGGTCGAGAATGCGCTGGAGGCTCCCCTTATTGATCTTCATCTGACGTTTGGGCTGCCTGCAGGATTTTCTCTGGAAGGGAACTTCAATACTATTTTCGTTTCAAACCAGGTCAGCCTCGGTGCACGCTGGAATTACATCCACCGGAATTTCTCGTTCAACCTGGGGTATGATCTGGGCTATTCGTTAGGCATCATGACCTTCGCCGGGTTTAAGAACACCGGGATGGTGCTCACGCAATATCCAAATTTTTCCATTGGTTTTAAAACCAAGACCCTGGCCTTCACATTCAAGGGCGAAGCGGTGACCATTCTATGGGGGGAGATGAAAACAGGGGAGAACCTGATGGTGAGCAGTACCAACTTTTTCGACGGTGTGACTGCGGCGATATATCTGGAACAGCGCATCTTCAAAAAGAAAGTCCTGATCATAGGATTCAAGGATAACTATGTAAAATACTACTGGCCGGCCTGGATGGTCTTCACGACCTTCAACCGCTACTATCACATTCCTGAACTGCAAATTTTATGGGTATTATGAAACGCAGTGTGCTAACTATTTTTTGTTTGGCCTTGCTGATGGCAGGCTGCAACAAGTCGAAGGATGTCGCCATTCCATCTGCCGGGCCCAATTCCTTCTTTACGCAAACCTTCCCATTACCCGATAATTCAAGGAACGTCATGAACGGGATCTATCGTGTGACAGCCGGGAATGAAATTTTCGGAGATCAGGTCGTGCTGAAGTGGTCAAGGAAAAAGTTGACAATAATGTGTTCCGACGGGCATTACTCTGTACTCGACGTTGGAGTGCTTGATACGGTTATCGTGATCCAGGGTTACTGGAGGTATTGCTATAACGACAATACGGGTTTGGTGAGCGCTTACATCGCCAGGGATGAAGGCGGAACTGACATTATACAGGCCAATCCTGCCCCCCGCATCATCATCCGCGGAGCATATGGAAAAAAAGGCAACGAATTAGACCAGATGTTTGAACTGGTTTATCAGCGGCCCATTTCCCAAGCCCTCCTTAGTAAAAAATTTTCCATCCTGGCGCACCGTTCGGGAGGGCGCACTTCCGACCATCTGCCGGTATCGGAAAATAGTATAGCTATGATCAACTTCACCGAAGGCCTTGGTTCTACCGGCATCGAGATCGATATCCAGCTTACCAAAGACGGGATCCCGGTGCTTTACCATGATGGCGACATCAACATCCGCCTTACCCAGAAAGGGCCGCTCTCGGGGCCAATCAATGATTTCACCTACATGCAGCTGTATTACCTGGTGTCGCTCATCCACGGGGAACATATCCCCAGGCTCAAAGATGCACTCTTGTTCGTCGTCGACAGCACGCTTATTTCCGACGTTTACCTCGATATGAAAGAGAATGTGAATTCCATGTCGACGGTTATCCCCATACAGAAAGAAATTCTGCAAAGAGCGAAGGATAAAGGCCGGGGCCTTCATATTTATGTGGGCCTTCCATCACAGGATGCAATCAACGATTTCATGAACCAGCCCGATTATCTGATCACCCCTTCACTTTGCGAATTAACGGTGGATGACGTGGTGAGGACTAATTCCATGGTGTGGGCGCCCCGCTGGACCGAGGGAACCCAGAATGCTCTGGTTGAGCAGATCCACAGCCAGGGCCGCATTGCCTGGACCTGGACACTCGACGATGCGGGTTGGATAAAAGAATATATCAATGAAGGAAATTTCGACGGCATTCTTACCAACTATCCTTTCGTGGTGGGGTACTATCATTATATAAGGGAGAAATAAGGCATGAAAAAGACTATCATACTACTGTTTTGTTTGCTCGCTTTTTTTGATATGAGGTCGCAGGATCTGGCATCAGATAGCAGATCGCAGATCTCCCGGCTCCCGGATTCAGTGAAACATGTCACACATTTCTCTTTGGCCATCAGCGCCGGCTGGTCCCATTATTTTGCAAACATGCAACTGGTGCCTGCCAGGGATGTTCATAAAGAGTTTATAGGTACTTCATTCCGTTTCATGTGGGAACCGGAGTACAGGCTCAGCCTGGGCCTCGAAACCGGGTTTTACCGCATCTTCAAAGTAGATTCGGTGCTGAGTCCCGAGTATTCCCTGGACTCAAGGATGTACATGGTTCCTCTGCTGCTGGTTGTGCGGATGAGGATAGTCGATAATTTCTATCTTTCCATCGCTCCCGGACTGGCGGTTCAGTTCTCGCAGATCAGGGGCATAGGCGAAACGATCAACAGCACCCAATATTCTTTCGCCAACTTTGAAGGCTGTGCGTCATACCTGTATCCTCTCTCCAAACGCTTTGTAGTCGGAGGCGAAGCCAGATTCTTTTATATCGGCAAGACCAACGACTATATCTTGTCACTGAACGTGGTGTTTGGTGTGAAGTTTTAGCATGGATGCCCTGCATACAGGGAAAGCTGTCTCCCTTTTCTTCCGTTGCTTCCTTAGGCCCTGTCCTTAAAATGGATCTTTGATACATCTCACCGAAAAGCCATGGCTTTTAAGGGTAGTGAACCTGTAAACACCGGTATCCTGGTCATTAATGTCGCGGTACCAGGCGAGGGTATCCGATTGTGACGCTGACCAGAAGAGAGCATTTCGTTCAATGCTTTGAAAAACCCAGTGAGTGTTGCGGTAACCGCCGGGCAAGGCAGTGAAACCGCTGGAGTTGCTGCAATTGGCTCCGGTGTACCAGCCAAGGGTCGACTTCAGCTTTTTCCCGATATCTCCCGAGTTCCGCAGATAGATTGAATCGGCATCATGCTGACTCATGCCAAGAGTTGTTTCAAGCAGTTTCCAGTCCTCATCATAAGGCAGACGCCAGCCGGCCGGACAAACGTCCTGGGTGCTTTTCAGGGCAGTTGATTTTTTACCCGGAGCATTCATAGCTGCAGCCCAGTTATAAAGCGCCCCGTAAAGCTTGTAATTGACCGTGTTCTTTGCTGCTGCAATGATGCTGTCGTTATACCCGTAAACATAATAATATTTCAGTGAGTCCGATCCTGTTGAAGCTGCACTTACCGCCGGCAGCCAGGCCAGATTTTCGGCCATCCAGGTTTGGGTTCCTATATTCACTACCGCATAGTTCTTCCCGTCGGGATCCCTGCAAAGCACAAATTCAACCTTATAGGTTATTGAAGCCGTAGGCGAATCGGTGATGATAGTGGTATAATCACTGCTTCTGCAGCGGTATAGCAGCACATCACCCAGCTTGTACCCCAGGTTATATATGACCATTCCCTTCAGGGCCGGTTTTGGAGCCATGGCTTCGGTTCCCGTATACAGTATCTGGTTCCCGCCCCCGTTCGTCTCTGTGCATACAGCCTTAAAGCCGCTTGTCCCTTCATCCGTAGTCAGTCTAACCATATAAACACCCACCTTCGACAGTAAAAGTGAGAAGGCGACAGAGCCCGGGCTGACCTGTACTTCAGTGCGGGCCACGCTCTGGCCTGAAAGATTGTACACTTCAACCGAGACATTTTGGGCCGTGCGGACATAGGCCACAAATGTGGTCTTTCCCGAAAATGGGTTCGGGAAAATGCAGCCGTTCCTGTTTATATCATTAAGGGTGACGATCCCGGTATTCACATTGAGTACCAGGGTATCGTTGCCAGGCAGGGTGATATACTCATTGGTCCTGAGATTCGTGGCTTTCACACTGTCGACTTTAGTGGCTGCGCCTGCAGCTTTAAAGGTCATCTTCAGGGTTTGTGAGCAGAGGATCACAGAACTCAGCATGAAGATCGTAATTATTAACGGCTTTCTCATCGGGCTCGGATTACTTTTGTTTTCAATGATCTTGTTAAACTGCGGATGGCGTTAATGGAAATCAGTAACCGTTGGTATTGTAATGGAATTCACCCGTGTCGGGATCGACAGCCGGTATTTCATCAGTAGTGATGATCTGGGCCGTAGGATTCCCTACTGCGATAGTATGGGCATCATCCTGCCATTTCCAGTATAACGGAGTGTTTACCT
>Ga0194062_1000969_pt1 | contig 12043 bp, 16 predicted proteins | sample SepL2225m_MetaG_FD_155481 | JGI IMG/M metagenome (GOLD analysis project Ga0194062, IMG submission 155481) | Anoxic zone freshwater microbial communities from boreal shield lake in IISD Experimental Lakes Area, Ontario, Canada - Sep2016-L224-25m | ecosystem: Environmental > Aquatic > Freshwater >... | reverse complement strand
GTTTTCAGCCCAATCCCATCCATCGTCCATTACCCATGCACGATGGATGGGATTGGGCTGAAAACTCTTGTAATGCGCCTGCTGCACAAGGCGGCCGGCCTGGAAATGTTTCATCTGAGCGCGCTTTCCCTGAAATAAGCCCGTCTGTTATTTTAGATTTAACTACAAAACTAAAACAAGGTAAAGCGCTAATTCAGCCTTTCACCCGCTTGGAGCGGGCGTGAGGGCTGCGTGGTGTTGATTTCTCGCGTTCCAGGAGTCGCGGCAGGCGACGGATTGTCGCACCCGCTTTCGCCTCCGCGAGCCGCAACTCGTACAATTTCTGCAGGTTCAACCAGAATTCCGCGCCGGTCCCGAAGAAATGGGCCAGGCGAAGCGCACTGTCGCCGGTAATTGCGCGCTGGCCATTCAAGATTCCGGTGATGCGGTTGGTCGGCACGTCGAGCTGCCGGCCAAGTTCAGCCGCACTCATGCCGAGGGCCTTGAGCTGTTCGGCGAGATGCTCGCCGGGATGAATAGCGGTGCGTGCCATAAGTTAATTCCTCAGCGAATTCACGGGTGCGTTTGTCACGCAAGCCTACGAACATTGGCAAAGCCTATTAGACATTCACTCGTTACGTTAATCGTAACGGTCTCCTGCGGGGAAATTGAGCCTCTCCCGCCGGAGAACGCCGCCCGGCTAGCCGGGCGGCGATTTTTTTGGTTACAGCAGTCCACGTTCGGCAAAGCTCATCGCGGCATCGTGACCAATAATGAAGTGCTCTATTACGCGGATGTCAACCAAGGCCAAACCCTGTTTAAGTGTTCTGGTCAAAAGCTCATCCGCTTGCGAAGGCTCTGCTATGCCGCTCGGGTGGTTATGCGCAAATATCACCGCTGCCGCGTTGAAGGCTAACCCCTTCTTGACTACTTCGCGCGGGTAGACGCTTGTCTGTGTGAGCGTGCCACGAAACGATTCATGGGCGGAAATAACCCGGTTTTGAGCATCAAGCCATACGCACCAAAAAGCTTCATATTCGAGCGGTGCAAGGTTAAGTCTTAAGTAATCCCGGACGGAGTTGGGGGAGGACATGGCCGCCCCGTGTTGGCGCATCTGCTTGCGAAGTATCTCAAGTGCGGCATTGATGGCGGCGTCTGCGTTGCCGTATTGCTGAATCATCTGTTTTGCTGAATAGCGTTTCATGTGGGGCTCCTAGGTTTCGAAGGCAAATCCTTCAAAGCCCAGCCCCCTTCCTCACGGAAGGGCGGGGGGATTGGTGGGGTGGACGGCAGGAGGTTAGGTTTCTTCCGCTTTGTCTTTGTCATCCCCCGTCGCCCTTTCACAAAGAAAGAAGGGCGGTAGGGGGAATGACATTGGGGAAGAACTGGATTTAGTTAGAGGGTTTGACTGAAAGTGACAAACCATGACAGAACGAGTTTGGCTGGCGTGGTTTGTTGAAATTTGCTCTTATGTGGATTCGGCTGTGATCACTTCATTGAGGTGGCGACATTGAAGCAGTCGAATCCAACGCATTGGACGGCAATAGGACGTCCAGGCGAGGCAGACTTTCGTAAGGGGGCTGGCCCTCAAAGTGGAAGCGGCTTATCAGAATCGCCCGGGATGTCCAATGCCGTCCATGCAAATCCAAAGATAACTATTGAGTCGGTATGGCTCGACTGACACGATCAAAAGACAATGAACATTTCTTGCATTCAGGCACGGCACGCTTCTATACTTTTCACAGAGCTTGGTTAGAAGCTTGCCGCCCACCTGGGCGTAGTCGGTAGCGACACTATCCGTAAATCCAATCTTTTTTCGGTGTGCTTAGTCGCAGCCGAATCACAAGTGGGCGGTGATTCATTGCTGCATGAGACTAGGAGATCCGAAAAATGTCTGACGTATTGATCATTCCTTCTGTGGCCGTAGAGGCTTTACGGCGGAAGGCAAAAAAACTGGTGAAGGAACGCGGCGTTGCGCACCACGCGGCGCTGGATATGGTCGCGCGCGCAGGCGGTGCTTTTCCCGATTGGCACCACTTGATTGACGCAGCGAAGGCAACCGAGCCCAGTGAGCGGGCGTTCAAAGCTGGGCTCGTCGTGGGAATAGACGTGAAGGAGGCGCAGGATGTTCGACCTTCACTGAGCCAGTTCGTACGCGATAAACAACTTGCCCCCTTCGTGCGCTCGGCGTTCGTAAAGGCATATCCAAAACCATGGAGCGAGGAAGTTACAGGGGATTGGGAGGGCCTTGACCTGCAGCTCGTCTATTTTCGCGGGGTGCGAGCGGTACCGAATTCTCTGGACGAAGCGCTGGAACTTTGCCGCGAGGATTTCATCTGGCCACCGCGATACGTTCGCCTAAGGGGCAAGGTCCTGCAGGATCCATTCTCGGACGAGGCTGGAAATGGGTAATGCGTCTTTCGATCTGCCGCTTCACGGCCGGGATAGAGTCGAACGCGCGTACTGGCGACAGCAAGAAAAGGAGAAGGGCCAAGATTGGGAGGCATCGACGCCTCAAGTGCTCAGGCGGGCGCGCCAGCCCGCAGCGCCAGCGAGGACTGCCGCGCCCGCCGAGCATCCGGCTAAGTCCAAGAAGGTCTCACGGGCGAAGGACGTGACCCCCGTACTAACAGGGGGGTCAGGTCCCTCCCCCATCATTGTCCAGTAGGGTCCGAACGTCATGCGGTTTGACTGGTATCAGGCAACGTTCGCGGATAAATCGCCGAACAGGGTGTTGGAAGCCCTTCAGTCGGCGTACGGTCCTGGGTCAGGCATCAACGCGTGTACACCGCTGTACGGCTACGGTGAGGGCTACGTGGTGGTGCAGGATGACTTGATACGGGCGAGAGTCCTGGCGGATGCGCCCGGGGTGCATGAGTTACGCAAGAAACATGTGCACGCCTGGGCCACCTCAGACGATACGGAGACGTTCGTCGACTGCGTGCGGCGCGAGTGGCCCGACAAGCACCTTGTGACACGCATGGATCCGGAAAACGATTTTGATGAGCCGGGCGTGTTCGAGCGCTTGCTCGCAGTGTGTCTGGCGCGCGGGTTCGCGGACGATGTGAAGTTGTTCCGCCACGGTGACTGGGATCGCCTAGCCGATGGTCGAACACTGTACATGGGCGCACCTTCATCGGACGTTCGCGCTCGCTTGTACGAGAAGGGTAAACAACTCCGCAGCCAAGTGGATACGAATGGCGCGCTTCTGTCGCTTGACTGGACACGCCTTGAGATCCAGGTAAGGCCACAGGGAGAAGCGCGACTTGCAGCAGCATCAATGACGCCAGAGGAAGCCTGGGGCTGTTCCCAGTGGACGCACTCTCTACTGACGGATGTCATGGGATTGGAAGTGCCACGGGTCCGAATGCGCGTATGGCGCAAGAGCGACGATCAACGGGCGTTCGAGTGGATGTGCAAGCAGTACGGACGAATGCTTGTGCGGCTGGTGCCGGATCTCGGAGATTGGCCAGCGGTCGGATTGCAGATTGGGTCCGAGATTGAGCGTCAGGCACGGCTTCAGCGGTATGGGCGTGCGTGATCGAGCAAAGATTTTTCACGAGAATGTGAAATGACAAACTGGACGCTTAATGGTCGGCGCTTCCGGGCTTTCGCCAGGAATCCGCATTGCGTGGTTGATACCAAGGTTTCATGTTGCGTTGCAAAAGAAGGCCGGGAAGAGTCACCCCCGGCAAAAGCACGCTGACCGTCTCAGTTCGACCCTAACCGGCCGGATGACCTTCCCGAAATCGGACGCTTGTAGCTCTATAGAACCGATCCAGTTACGTGGGATCACTTCTTAGCCTTCACGAAGGCTATGCCCTCACTTGGATCTCGTTGCCACAAGTGAAGTTTACGTTCCGGTATCCGTCTGCCACCGTCCCCTCGGAATGAAACTGAACGTTTGAGCTTTGGATACCAGGGCCATGGAGATTTTTCCTCACCTTTACGAATTTCCCCATATTCACAAAATAAGTAGTCCGGCGTTCCGTATTGATTCTGCATCACGCTTTGGGCGAATATATCTTCATGACGAAAAAAAGAAGTCCAATTGCCAGTGAAGCCATCACTCCGTATGATCACCACCACTGAGGGTGTGCACTGATTTGAGTAGCACAAAGACTGAAATGTTGCCACGCCCTCACCGCCGACGAAAAGCAAACTGAATCGCTCGGGGCCATGCTCCTCACCAAATTGCGGGTTGCGGTCATAAATAGCCCACAACGCATAGGGGAAAACCTTGGGGTTAACATCTTCCCCCCTCGTATATTTTCTGGACGGAAGAATTGGCTGAAAAGACTTGAAACAGAGTTCCGCTCTTGTGACTGGGCGCGAATAGGCGCAGCGGTATCCTTTAAATGTCTTTAGGTTTTTTATCAATGTATCTTGCGAGATATTCCAGTCCGCGTAGACGAAACTGTGGCTAAACCCCGCAAGGTGCAGTAAAGGTTGACCGTCCATCGCGCTCGCAGGGTAGAAAACGGATCCCCGCAGGACGTCAGCGATAGGTATCTGATCATTCACATCCCTAAGAGCCATTAGCCAATCTGGAACGGGGTGACGATTCAATACGGGAAGCATTGCAGCCCCCCGCCGCGAAAGGCGATCATTTTAAGACTTGCCATGACGGCTCCCGACTTAAATTAGTCGATTGGTTCACGTCCATTGGAGATTTTTTGGAGCAGCTCAAGGATGGGCGCATGACCAAGTGATTGTGCATACGCCAATGCGGTCACGCCCTTAGCGTTGGGAGCATCAAGACGCGCTCCATGAAGCACGAGAGCTTCCACAGCCTTTGTGTCCTTGCGTCGAATAGCCGGGAAAATGTTTTTGGTAGCCTTCTCTGCTTTGCCTGCTGCGGCCATCGTTTTCCGTTCCTTTTCTTGCCGAATACAAGCAACTCGACGCTCAGCGCGAAGTTGAACATACGCATCCCACTCAGCAACCGATCGAGCGCCGCTCGTATTGTAGTGGCCAAAAGGTACGTAAGGATTTGTGGTATTTGCAAGAACCCAATCGGCCAGAACGTCAGGCCGACATTGCTTGCGTTGTTCGAGGCAGTGAAACGCCCAAATGATGCTCGACACACTACCAGCACCGAACCCTGGAATATCCCGCTCCGCAACAGTGAGGGCGCGAATCAACGCCTCCAATTCGCCATCAGATAAAGACTTGGCGAGCAAATGTCTAAGCTTGTGAGGGGGGAAATCGAATATTCTCAGGCCCCAGCAGCCGTTAGGTGCGACCTCGGCAAACAACTGTCCAAGCCCAGAGAAGTCCAGCGACTCGCCGATAGCGATAAGTTGTCGCAGAAAGACTGTAGGCAGATCAGTGGCCATTTGCGGAACTAATATATAGCGCGAGCGTATCAGCGGCAACCGCAGACGGGAAGCGGTCGGTCAGTTTCGTGGTATTCATTTGCGAGTCTTCGCGCGAGTTAGCGAGTTATCTAAGGATCAATTTCACATATCGTGCCGGATTTACTCTTGTCCTTCTTGTCTACGATGGGGAGCGCCAATTGTTTTTTGGCATCCAAATTCCCCCCATGTGCTGAATACCTATACCAATAACAGGCCTGCTCCGCATCCTTCGGTAAGCCAAGGCCATTCTGATAGAGAGAACCCAAGCTGTACTGGGCGGCATTCATTCCCCCCACTGCAGCCTGGCGAATCGACTTTTCTGCTTCTAGATACTCCTTCTTCTCTAACGCTTCTAAGCCCTTACGGTATGTATCCGCCAATGCTTTGGGGTCTTGGCTATAAACCATCGATTGCTCGGCATTTGATAAAGTCGGTTGCTGAGTGTTCGTCGACAAACCGCTCAGCGGTTGCTGATTGACTGTTGGCGTTCCGTTTAGGTAGGTAAATAACGACAGACCGACCAAGGCACCAACGCCAAGCGCGATAACCAGTTTACGGTGGTTATTCATTTCCCCTCCCAAGGCCGGACGCCAGTCGGCCCCTACGGTGCAGCATAAACTTTACGGAGAGCATGTTCACTGCTTGGACATCAATCGTGCCACCGTATTATGCGCTAGCGTTGGCTCAACTTACCCCAAGATAATCTGCCAACACCCTATACACATGTGCGTTATAACGGCAATAGTCGCCTGGAAAATCGAGTTTATATGCATCCGATATTGCTTTGGCGACTGCGGCCGATCGTGAAATTCCCCTGAAGCAGTGAACAACAATTTCATTGATATTTTCAGGTAAATCATCCATAAAGTTTATTACGTCGTTGGCATGTTTACCCGAGAAAAGTATTTCATTACCTTGGCAGTCGTCTGGATTCACATCATGGAATATCAGCTTTAATATTCCTCCCCAGTTTTGGGATAAGAAAACAGGCCCATCTTCCGTATCGTAGATCGAAATAATTGCCGCATTGGGATTGCCCTCATGATGCTGGGCATCCGAACGACTTATAAAGGAAATATGCTGCAAGCAAAATGCCATGGCTTGGACATTATTCGTACAATATTAACCAGTCTGTTTAAGGCTGTCCCTGAATTCAGGAGTCCTTAGCCGATCTATTATGTGGCCTTCCTCGACTGTGCCACGAACCAGTTATTCTCAAATTGCATCGGCTAGAGCGCCAACGCCAAGCGCGCTAACCAGTTTGCGGCGGTTGTTCATTACCCCCCCCTAAGGCAGTTGGTAATTATGCGCGATTGCGTCAGAAACATGGGGAGGGGGTATATGGCTTTCGAAATAAGCGTTGATGAAACTGGCTGCATGGAAGCATTATGCATAATTGGACACATTTTCCTGCCTACTAGGCTCATGGGGTGAGCCCGCCAAAGCCTACCATCACCTTTTTTTCACGCCTATCTGACATGGAGTCCGGAAGTTCGGGGTGCGTGGGAAGATTCAAGCAGAAAACATGGCGCAATCTGTCAACTATTTTGGCAACGGCTTCACGTTGCGCATCGGGAGATACATATGGCACCAATAGCCGTACTTGAATCTCGGCAGGGTGGGCGCGTTGCTGTCGCGTTTTTTTCGGGAGAAATAAAGACCCTCGCACCTGATGCCCATATCGACGCGTATATTGTCTCTACAGAAGATGGGTTTTCTCCCTTGGGGTCAAACCGCCGCTTTCTCGCATCGAAAATCGGTGTACCGGAAGACGAGATAAGGCTGCTTGCGGATTGGAACCGATTTAAGAATCCACGCGTGACTCTCGCTATTCTGCCCTCGCGTCAGAAGGGTGGCTGTCTCCGTGGAGTAATTCTGGCCCCATCGCAGACATCAGAGTGTTACAAGCAATATGCGGCTCGCGCTTTTGGCCGCCCGTGCCGCGACTTTTATTACAACGTTACGTACGAAGCCATCGCCTACGCGTCACGTACATGGGGCGCACGCCGCATTGCAATTTCGCACCTTTCCGGGTGCGGTAGCTTTCATGAGGACATCGCTACCTGCAATGCCGAGGCGCTCGCCCACTTTTGTGACTCATCCGCAAACGCCATCGAATCATTCACGTTTGTAAGCGACACTGACATTGTACTGGAGCATCTCGCTGGAATTCGTAGGCTCAACTCCGAGGACCAGACGGGTCAGCATCGCACAATCTCAACTGAGACGGAAACCCATGACGGCCACGTTCTTGTGCATCTCGACTGGAACCACGATGCCCACCTATAGGCGGAAAGGACAGGCGAAAGTGGCCGTGCCAATCGGAATGAAGAATCCGCCAACTTGGTTGAAGCCGTAGGTTCCCTCAACAATCAGCGCGTCACGCTCCAATGCATAAGGTAAATGGAAAGGTTTTCCCAAAGCAGAAATATTGGTTGCTCTCCCGACTGTGGTTAGCAAAGCAGCCATGCAGGCGCTCACCCACTAGCCTTAATGGAGTAACCGCATTTTTTCGCTTGGGAAATGAACTTACCAATATTCTCTATGCCCCACTGGCTGCTGATTGCTATGGTGCAATCGTCAGATAGCTTGATGAGTTCCTCTGGCTTTAGAAAATGTCGCCGCCTGAATGGTTTTTTTGCATATATGTCATTTGCCCTCTCGATAGTGGCAAATACCCCCCAGCTACCTTGGCATTCTTTGGGGAATGCCTTTTCCAGTTCCGCATAAGAACTGTTCGGATGCGTCTCAACGTGGCGTTTAAGGACTGCAAGAACCAATCGACCTTTCCCTAGCTCTTCCCCGTCAAACGCGTACTTTGTCGTGTCTTTTAATGAAGTCTGCTTGCTAAAAAAGGTGTCCGTGGTGACGTAGACGTTCCCATCCTTACCGCGAAATCTCTGGATCGTGAGCGCCGCAACTGGAATATCAGTATCAGTTTTATACCCGGTGGACAGCTTACTGGCTAGATCTGCCGCAATTGACGACCCGACCAGAATGCCAATCCATTTCGGGGATGCGATGAGCGATTTATCCAGAATATTGGGAAACTCATTCAGAATCTGATTCTTCTGCTTCAGGTAGGCTTCAAGTTGCGTCAGGTGGTGGATTTCCAGTTGTCCGATCTTAAGCTCGACCACCGCAATATATTCTTGGGAGTAGGTCGCCAGAACGTCAATTCTCCCATCTCCATCCCCATCCTTTGCCTTTCCGCCACCCTTCAGAGTCAGTTGAGCTTCAACGATTTCCACGTTTGAAAAAGTATCAGCGTCAAGTGCAAGGACACCCTCATTTTCGATTAGGTAAGCCTCCATAGAAAGCTCACTCCAAAAGGGGAAGGATTCTAGCTGAACATCGTTTGCTGTGAGATGCCGAAATATCTGCATGGCCTATCCCCTTTGGCTACCAAATCGCGAAAAATCGACAATCATCATTGCACGGACTGAAACCCAACCCCGTCGAATTTTACATTTTCGATCCAGTAAAGGGTGATGCGCACGCCGTTGGGCCAGAAGAATCGAAACCCACTCGGCAGTCCGGGACCGGCCGCTCTGAAACGAATTGAAATGTAACCGTCACCGTCCGGTTGTGGCCGAACTGGGACGGCCACGCAATCAGGCTCAAGGCCGTTTTGTACGTTTTTGCATAGCACAAGACGAGATTGATCAGGTAATGTGGATACCTTTAAGACTAAACATTTAAGCCGAATTCCGGCTACTATTTTGACTGCGCCTGCCCAGCAGGCTTAACCTGGGTAGCCGAATGAGTAGCCGGACGAGATTGGCAATATGAAGATCCGCGCCAGTATTGGGTTTCCCGGCATGTTCGAGCTCACCTTCTGCAATCTGTGATTGCGGCACTGTTGTAATGGACGCGCCGCGTAGCCCCCCCCGAACCGTCAGTTGCCCGCGCTGCGCCAACGCCGTGGCATGGAGCGCCGAAAACCGTTACCGGCCGTTTTGCTCCGAACGTTGCAAGATGGTGGACCTTGGCGCTTGGGCCAACGAGGAGTACCGCGTCGCCGCAGTGGAACAGGAAGATGAAGTCGGGGACAGTGATGAAGGCGATGAAAAGTGAAAGGTGAAGGGTGAAAGGCAAGACCTGTCAGCAAGCCCTTTTCACGTTTCACGTTTCACCTTTCACTTTTCACCCAAAGCGTCCCGCGCCTTACCTCGACCAGCTGCCCCGTATCATCGCCACACCATGCGCGCCGTGGTTGCGCGCGGTTTCAAGCTCCCGCAGGGTAAGCCCGCCGATGGCGTAGACGGGCAGCGCGGCATTGGATGCCAGTTCGCCAAAGCCCTCCCAGCCGAGCGACTTCATGCCCGGATGCGAGGGAGTTGCCAGCACCGGACCGAGCACGACAAAATCGAGCCCGATTTCCTCGGCGCGGCGCAGTTGCTCGGCGTCATGGCAGGAAGCCGAACACCATGCCAGTTCGGGCCGAAGCGGCAGGCCCATCAACTGTACCGATGAAAAATGCACGCCGTGGGCGCCGACCCGCCGCGCCAGATCGGCGTCGCCGTTGATCAGCACGCGCGCGCCGTAAGCCCGGGCGAGCGCCAAGACGCGCAACGCCAGCGACTCGATCGCCGCGACGTCCATGTTTTTTTCGCGCAACTGCAGCAGGCGCAAGCCGCCGGCAAAGCGCGCCTCGAGCCGCCGCAGAAACACCGCCTCGCCCACTTCGCCGGCGTTGGACAGCGCATATTCGTCGGGCAGTCGCAGGGCGCGCATGACGGTGGTGTTGGCCGGAAGCAGCGGCATCACGGTGAGGTTGTTGAGCGATTGCCAGACGATGGCCTGGTGCTCGTGCGGTTGAGTCGCCGGCTCGCCCAGCCATTGCGTAACACGGTAAAAGTGCAGCCTCACGGTGGCATGCGGATAGGTGAACACCTGGGTGATCCACGGATAGGCGGCGGTTATCTCTACGCCGAGTTCCTCGCGAATCTCGCGCACCAGCGCCTCGCGCACCGTTTCGCCCGGCTCGACCTTGCCGCCGGGGAATTCCCAGTAGCCGGCGTAGACTTTCTTGACCGGGCGTTGCGCCAGCAGGAAGGTGCCGTCCGGCCGCAACAGCACCGCAACGGCGACGTCGACGGCCACCGCGGCGCTCAACGCGCGGGCTTTTTCGCAGCCTGGCGGCCCGACCAGTCGCGGGCAAACTGGTAGGCGATGCGGCCGGAGCGCGAACCGCGGCTGATCGACCACTGCAGGGCTTCGGTGCGCGCCGCCTCGGTCGGCTTGCAGCCAAATGTGCCCAGCCAGTATTCGACAATGCCCAGGTAGTCGTCCTGGTCGAAGGGATAAAACGACACCCACAGGCCGAATCGCTCAGACAGGGAGATTTTTTCCTCCGAGGTCTCACCCGGATGGATCTCCTCGTCGAGATGCTTGTACTCGAGGTTCTCCTGCATGTACTCGGGCATCAGGTGGCGGCGGTTGGAGGTGGCGTAGACCAGCAGGTTCTCGGCCGGCGCGGCGATCGAGCCGTCGAGAATCGCCTTGAGCGCCTTGTAGGCGTGCTCGGAGGCCTCGAACGACAGGTCGTCGCAAAAAATGATGAAGCGCTCGGGACGGCCGGCGACCAGGTCGGCGATATCCGGCAGGTCGATGAGGTCGGCCTTGTCCACCTCGATCAGGCGCAGGCCGTCTTTGGCAAAGCGGTTGAGGCAGGCCTTGACCAGCGAACTCTTGCCGGTACCGCGCGAGCCGGTCAGCAGCACGTTGTTGGCCGGCTTGCCGGCGACAAACTGGCGCGTGTTCTGCTCGATCAGGCCCTTCTGGCGGTCGACACCCTTGAGGTCGGAAAGGTGGATCTTGTGCGGATGCGCGACCGGCTGCAGTTGCCCGCGACCGTTGTGCTTGCGCCAGCGAAAGGCGATCGACGCTTTCCAGTCGACCGCCTCGAGCGGCGCGGGCAGCAGGCCTTCGACACGATCGAGCAGCGCGCCCAGGCGTATGACCAGTTTGGTAAAGTCGCCATCCGCCGCGGGGGCGAGGTTCTTGCTGCTTGGGGGCTTGGTTGCCATTGGGGTAATCAGGTCCGGTATTCAGCGTTGATCTTGACGTAGTCGTAGGAGTAATCGCAGGTCCATACCGTGGCCGTGCCCTTGCCGCGCCCGAGTTCCACGCGCACGGCGATTTCCGCCGGCTTCATCACCCGTGCGCCATCCTCTTCGCGATAACTCGCGGCGCGCCCGCCGCGGTCGATCACCTTCACGTCACCGAGATAGAGGTCGACCCTGGCAGTGTCGAGTGCGCTGATGCCGGCATTGCCTATCGCCATGATCAACCTGCCGAGGTTTGGATCCGAGGCGAAAAACGCCGTTTTCACCAGCGGGGAGTGGGCGATGCACTTTGCCACCACATGCGCTTCGTCCGCACTGGCGGCACCGTTGACGTTGATGGTGATGAACTTGGTCGCGCCCTCTCCGTCGCGGGCTATGCTCTGCGCCAGGTGCACCGCGACTTCACAGAGCGCCGCCTTGAGCGCTTGGCAATCGTCACCGTCCCCGGCAATGGCCGCGTGCGCGGCCTTGCCGGTGGCCGCAATCACGAAAGAGTCGTTGGTCGAGGTATCGCCGTCAACGGTGACGCGGTTGAACGACAGGTCTGCCACCTCTTTCACCAGTCGCGCGAGCACAGCCTGCGTCACGGCCGCGTCCGTTGCAATAAAAGCCAGCATGGTCGCCATGTTCGGC
>Ga0194062_1000968_pt1 | contig 12072 bp, 9 predicted proteins | sample SepL2225m_MetaG_FD_155481 | JGI IMG/M metagenome (GOLD analysis project Ga0194062, IMG submission 155481) | Anoxic zone freshwater microbial communities from boreal shield lake in IISD Experimental Lakes Area, Ontario, Canada - Sep2016-L224-25m | ecosystem: Environmental > Aquatic > Freshwater >... | reverse complement strand
TCGGGATCGAGCACGATGCATACCTTCGGACACACCTCGACGCACAGGCCGCAGCCCTTGCAGTAGGCCTCGTCCACCAGAATCCTCGACATCAGCTAGTTGACCTCCCCGTTCGCCCCGAGGCCTTCTTCCCACGGGGCGCGAACATAGACCGTCACAGGATACGCATTCTTCACCCATGCAGCGGAACCCTGTTTCTCCGCCACGCCGGCCGCAAGTTCATGAGCGAGCCAATCCGGCACCGTGGTCGCCACGAGCGGCAAGCCGAGCAGCTCGGCGGTCTGCTCGGCGAAGGGGATCGAGTCGGTGATCGTGGTGATCGTGGACTCGCCGCGCAGGTGCGAGTTGTTGATCACGCCGGTGGCCTTGAGGTGCGAGGCAGCCTCGATCTCGGCCAGAAGCGCGGCCGCCTCGGCTGGCGTGGCTGTCAGACCGCGGTAGGCGTTGACGACGTAGAGCAGGTCGTAGTCGATCGCCGAGACGTCCTTGGAGTAGCGCCCCAGTGCGGTGGCCCCCGCGTCGTCGCCACCCACGTCGAGCACGACTGCGCCCGCGGTCTCGAATGCGGCACCGATTGCTGCGGGCAGCATCGGGGCATCGAGCGTCGTGCCCGCGAACGTGGGCGAGATCACTCGAACACCCGCGTCCGTCAGGAGCTTCGTGTAGTCCGACGAGCGGAAGTACGGGTTGACGATGTCGAGGTCGACGAGCGTGACTTCGGACGTCGTGCGTGCGAGGTCGAGCGCGAGGTTGACCGAGAGGTTGGTCTTGCCGCACCCGTAGTGGCCGGTGACCACGACGAAGCGCTTGAGGTCGGGCATGCCGGGCATCGAGTGCTCCTTGCGGCCGGGGTTCGTATTGTGCCAGAGAATCGCGGCTCCTCGCTGCCGAGGGCCGGGCACCTCGCCCCTAGCGCTCCAGATACTTCATGACACCCTTCGTCATGCCGGAGACGAGTTTTGCCTGGTAGCTCTTCTTGGCCAGGTTGCGGTCCTCGGTGGCGTTGGTCATAAGGCCCATCTCGACGATGATCGTGGGCACCTTCGACCAGTTGAAGCCGGTCATGTCGCCGCGCTTGGAGATACCGCGGTTCTTCGCCTTCGTCGCCGAGACCGTCTTCCCCAGCACGTCCTTGCCCGCCGTGTAGGACCGCGCATAGAACTTCTTCGTCCACGAGTTCTTGGCGGGCACCACGACGAGCAACCCATGGATCTTGTGGTTGGTTGAGCCGTCGCAGTGGATGCGCACGCACAGGTCCGCACCGGCCGCATTGGCGATCTTGGCTCGGCTCGAGTTGGAGATGTTGACCTTCTGCTTGGTGCGGATCATGACCACCTTCACGCCCTTCTTCCGCAACGCGGTGCGCAGCTTCAAGGCGACCTGCAGGTTGATGGCGGATTCGCGGTTGTGCGTGACGATGCCGCTCGTACCGCCTGCCACCCTCGGCTTCTTCTTCTTCGATCCCGGACCGATAGGCTCGAGGCGCAAGTCGGCCTTGGCCTGATGCCCGGCGTCGATAACGACGACCAGCTGCTTCTTGGCGGGGGCCGTCGCACTCGCAATGGGCGCGGATGTGGGCACGCGAGCGTCTGGCGCCGCGGCCGGCTGCGATGCCGTCGTGTGCGCGAACGCCGAGCCGCTGACGCTCACGAGTGCGACGGCGCACAGCACAAGTACGAGCGAGGACGCGAATCGGCGCAGAAGGCGAGCGGCTGGGCTTGGACGCATGAAGACGAGGCCTTTCACGGGCGGATTGTCATGGGTACTCAAGCGAGCATCGTTGTACAGCGTAACGCACGTGGCCGCCCGCTCGCCCCGCGGTGCGTCCGCAGCTACGATGGGACTTGGGAGTGGCACCGCTTCCGCGTGCTCACGGAGGAAGGGATTCTGTCGATGTCGGACAAGCCGATCGTGTGGTTCATCGCGTTGCGCAGCCCCAAGAAGGTCTCGCTCGTCACGCGAGTGGGCCAGCTCCTCGAGCGGGCCGGGCTCGCCGATGCGATCGCCCAGGGCGACTTCGTCGCGATCAAGCTCCACTTCGGGGAGGAGGGCAACACCGGCTTCGTCTCGCCCGTTTTCACGCGCGAGGTCGTCAAGCGCGTCAAGGCGCACGGCGGCAAGCCGTTCCTCACCGACGCGAACACGCTCTACTCGGGTCAGCGCTGGAACGCTGTCGATCACCTGGGCAACGCGATCCACCACGGATTCGGGTACGCGACGGTCGAGGCACCGGTCATCATCGCCGACGGCCTGCGCGGCGGGGACTCCACCGAGGTGGCCATCGAGGGCTTCAAGCACTTCGAGTCGGTGCGCATCGGCTCAGTGGCCGTCGACGCCGACGCCATGGTCGCGATCACGCACGTGAAGGGCCACGAGGCCACAGGGTTCGGTGGCGCGCTGAAGAACGTCGGCATGGGCCTGGGGTGCCGCAGCGCGAAGCAGCGCATGCACGCCGACTTCAAGCCCGAGGTCGCCGGTGAGAAGTGCACCGCCTGCAAGCGCTGCGTGACCGCGTGCCCGGTGGCCGCGATCGTCATCGGCGCCGAGAAGGTCGCCGCAGTCGACTACGAGGTCTGCTACGGCTGCGGGGAGTGCGTCGCAAGCTGCCCCTACGGCGCGATCGGCACCCAGTGGAAGACCACGCCTGAGGCGCTGCAGGAAAAGATCGTCGAGCATGTTGCTGGTGCCGTCAGTGGCAAGGAGGGCAAGGTCGTCTACCTGTCCTTCGTCACCGACGTCTCACCGGACTGCGACTGCTGGAACTTCTCGGATGCGCCGGTCGTGGCCGACATCGGCGTGCTCGCCTCCACCGACATCGTCGCCATCGACCAGGCGGCCTACGACCTCGTGGTCGAAGCCGTCGGGCTGCCCGGCGGCGCCGGCGAGGGCATGGGGTCCGGGAGCGACAAGTTCACCGCCATCACCGGCGTCGACGGCACCATCGCGATGCGCTACGCCGAGGAGATGGGGCTTGGGTCGCGCGACTACGAGCTCAAGCGCATCGAGTGACCAAACGCTGTTGTATCGTGCCAACCAGCACCGTCACGTAGCTTCGGGGGAAGAGAGACGCGCATGGAACCACGCATCGCCGACATCGCCACTCGCATCCGCACCCTTCGCGAGGACGCCGAGCTCACCGCCGTCGAGATGGCCGACGTCGCCGGCATCAGCCTGACCGACTACACCGCGCTCGAAGCCGGCGAGCAGGATCCCACGTTCACCGTCCTCTACCGCTGCGCCGAGAAGCTCGGTGTCGACATCGTCGATCTGCTCACCGGCGAGGGCCCGCACCTGACGGGCTACTCGGTCGTGCGCGCCGGGCAGGGACTTTCGATGAAGCGGCGCGCCGGCTTCGAGTACCGCCACCTCGCACCCAACTTCCGCAACAAGCTCGCCGAGACGTTCTTCGTCACCGCGCCCTACTCCGACGCCGAGCAAGACGCGCCGATCCACCTCTCGAAGCACGCCGGCCAGGAGTTCGACTACATCGTCAGCGGCAACTTGCGCTTCGCCTACGAGGGCCACACCGAAGACGTCGGCCCGGGCGACGCGCTCTACTACGACTCGGGCCGAGGCCACGGCATGGTCGCAATCGGCGGCGAGCCGTGCACCTTCCTCGCCATCGTTCTCAAGGACCACGACGCCGAGACGCTCTAGGGAGGGGTGGCGAGCATGCGCGACATCAACCTGCGCTACGTCGACGAGACCTACGACGAGAACGGGATTCTCACGAGCTTCACGCCCCGCTGCCCCGCCGACTTCAACTTCGGCTACGACGTGGTCGACGACATCGCCATGAACGACCCCGAGCGCCCGGCGATGGTGTGGTGCAACCCCGAGGGCGAGGAGCACGCCTTCACCTTCGCCGACATGAAGTACTGGTCCGACAAGACCGCGAACTACCTGAGTGGTCTGGGCATCGGCCGAGGCGATATGGTCATGGTAATCCTGCGCCGCCACTACCAGTTCTGGTTCGTCGCCACAGCGCTGCACAAGCTCGGCGCGATACTCGCGCCGGCGACGTTCATGCTCAAGGAGCATGACCTGGAGTACCGGCTCAACCGGGCCTCGGTCAAGGCGATCATCTGCACGTCGATTGGGGACATCGCCGACACCGTCGACGCTGTCGAAGGCATGTGCCCGTCGCTCGAGATCAAGATGATCCTGAACGGCGCGGGCGGCGGCACGATGGGTGATGCCGGCCACCCCTCCATCGGACCGGCGCTCAGCGGACCCGAGGGCGTGTGCGCCGCGCGCGTCGAGCGCGACGGCTGGCTCGACTTCAATACGGGCGTGGCCGCAGCGTCTGATCGGTTCGCACGTGTCGAGACCGCGGCCGCCGATCCGTTCCTGCTCTACTTCTCGTCGGGCACCACGGGCAACCCGAAGATGGTGCTCCACGACAGCGCGTACGCCCTCGCGCACATCCCTACCGCCAAGCACTGGCACAACGTGCAAAGCGACGGCGGCATCCACCTGACCATCGCCGACACCGGCTGGGGCAAGGCGGTGTGGGGCAAGCTCTACGGTCAGTGGCTCATGGAGGCCTGCGTCTTCACCTACGACTTCGACCGGTTCAGCGGTGCCGAGATCCTCTCGCTCGTCGAGCGCTACGGCATCACGACGCTGTGCTGTCCGCCGACGATGTATCGCCTGATGATGGCCGAGGGCCTCTCGGGCTACGACCTCTCGAGCATGACCTACTGCACGACCGCCGGAGAGGCGCTCAACCCCGACCTGTTCGAGGGCTGGCGGGAGCACACCGGTGTGCCGCTGACCGAGGGCTTCGGCCAGACCGAGACGCCGCTTCTCATCTGCAACGTGGTGGGTATGGAACCCAAGCCCGGCTCCATGGGCAAGCCCTCGCCGCAGTACACCGTCGAAATCCAGGACGATGCGGGCAAGCTCTGCCCTCCGGGACAGACCGGCGAGGTCGTCGTGAAGGCCGATCCGCGTCCGGCCGGCATCATGATGTGCTACTACCGCGACGAGACCAAGACCGCCGAGGCTCACCGCGACGGCTGGTACCGCACCGGCGACACGGCATGGCTCGACGAGGACGGCTACTACTGGTACGTGGGGCGCAACGACGACCTCATCAAGAGCTCCGGCTATCGCATCGGGCCGTTCGAGGTCGAGAGCGTGCTGCTCGAGCACGACGCGGTGCGCGAGTGCGCGGTCACGGGCGTACCCGACCCCGTGCGCGGACATGCGGTCAAAGCGACGCTCGTTCTCAACGACGGCTTCGAGCCGACCGAGGCGCTCACCAAGGAGCTGCAGACCTGGGTCAAGCAGCGCACGGCACCCTACAAGTACCCGCGCATCATCGACTACGTCGACGCGCTGCCCAAGACTGTCAACGGCAAGATCCGCCGCTCGGCCATCCGGGACAACGACGCGGGCAACCGCGAGGAATAGCCGACACGACACGGCACGCCACGGCGGAGCGCAAGAAGATGCGGCCGCCCCCGGGGGTCCCTGGGGGGCGGCCGCGAACTTGTGCTGACCCAAACGCCGATGCGCTACTTGATCACCTTGACCGTCACGGTCTTGGAGGTCGCAGCCGGCGACATCGAGGTCGCGGCGAACTTGGCGCGCAACGCGTACGTGCCTACCGAGACCGGCTTGTAAGTGAAGCTGTAGACACCCAGCTTGCTGACTGTGCCCGACCAGATGGTCTTCCACGTCTTCGAACCGGGCAGTATCGCCTGAACGCTGACCTTGTTGCCGGCAAGTGCCGCCGGGGTGAGCACGCCGGAAAGCGTGATCGAGGACCTTGCGCGAGAAGTGAGACTGCTCGATGCGAGCGATACCTTCGCCGTCACCTTCTTGGCGAACCTCACAGAGAACGAGTTGTTCGACGTGACGCGCGTGAACGTCACGCTCTTCACCGAGCCGGCCGACTGCCCGTTGACGATGACCTCGGCCACACCGTAGCCGGCGGCAGGCGCGATCTTAAACGTCTTGCTGCCGCCGTACGCGACCTTCTGTTTGGAGCTCGGGCTGATGGTCCCCTTGCCGGTCTTGCTCGAGGTGATGGTGTAGGAATACCCGGCAAACGTCGCGGCGAGCGTGTGCGGCGTGGTGACGTTCTTCAGCGTGTAGGAGTACGTGGCACCAACCGACACGCCATCAACCTTCAAGTCGACGATCCGATAGCCGAGCTTGGGCATGATATTGAAGGTCTGGTCGGCGCCATACGGCACCGTGTGAGCTGCGACGGCGGCCAGCTGAACGATGCCGGGCGGCGCGGGAGTGACGATGAGCGCACCCGGAGCGCCCCACGTGATACTGCCGTTCGGACCGGAATTGACGCTGAGGGACACCGGCTCGGGGGTGAAGAACGCCCACACCGCATGGTCGCGCTGGACGTTGGTGAGCGTGACGCTCGTCGTGGTCCCGATCGACACGCCATCTATCATCACGTCGGCGATCACGAAGTGAGGATTGGCGACGATGCTGAAGGTCGGGCTGTCAGCTCCTGTCGTCACCGTCTGCGTGCTCGAGGGCGCGATAGAGCCGTTCGGGCCCGCGTAGGGCGTGACCGAATTGGTGCTCTGGGCGCCGAGAGGTGCGATCCGCACCGGCTGGGATGCAATCTCGCCTGAGGCGTTGAAGGCGACCACGCGGTACTTGTAGATGACGCCTTGCAGCGTCGTGGTGTCCTGGAATGTCGTCGCGTTGGCCAAGGCCATGCCGATGGTGGTGAACGGCACCATATCGACACCGCTGGTGTCCACGACGCTGCGCTCCACGCGGAATCCGATCTCTGCCGCCGGGTTACCCCACAGCGCCGGATCGTTGGCCGGCGTCGGGTCGATCCACTTCAGTCCGATGGGCGATCCCGGTGCGCCGGCGGCCGCAAGCATGGGCGCCGGGGACTTGTTCGTCTTCACCAGAAGCGAGATCGGCCGCATCATCTCCATCTCTTCGTGGCTCAGGATGTGGCAGTGCCACATGTACTCCCACCCGAAGTTGACCATCTTGTTGGTGGTCGGAGGCACGAGCGGATTGCCCGTCTTCTGGTCGAGGTTGCTAAAGCCCATCAGCCCACCGATCGGCTGCGTGGGGTCGAGCGGCCGCACGCTGTCGGGCACGCCGAACGGCAGCTTGGGTGCCACCGGTCGCAGCGCCACGATCGTGTCCTGGAGCGGATTGACTCGCACGGTTTCCTTCCACCCGAGTTCGTTGGGATCCGGCCACTGAATCGCGCCGTCCCATCCGACCCGGTTGACCAGCTGAACGTCGAACAGGTGGAAGTGGATCGGGTGGGTGTCAACGCCGTTGTGAGTGATCTTCCAGATCTGCGTCCCGTCTCCGGCCACCGGCGACATCGGCACCATGGAGTCGTTGATGACTTCACTGGCGGGGTCGACGTAGGACTGCGGGATGAAGCCTTGGGTTATGGCATTGCCGTTGGGAACGGCCAGGCCGAGCTTGCCCGCCATGCGGCCGTACTCGTCGTAGGCACCGCCCATCTCGTCGTGCATGCCCTTTGACTGGAAGTTCACCGAGCCCGTCGCGCCGTCGGCGCTCATGTACTTCATCGAGAAGTCGTTGATGTTCGCGTAGCCGGCGTAGGGCCACACCTTCGGGAAGGACGTCGCGTACGCCGAGTCGTACGCCGTCTGGGCGACGATGATCGGATCCTGCGACGCGGCAAAGACGCCCGGCGTGGAGGTCGTCGAGGCGAAAGCGGCGTTGAGCTTGGTCATGTTGAACGCCGGCGATGCCTTGCCGGCGATCCTGATCTGCATGATGGTTCGCGTGTTGGGACCATAGCCCGCCTGAGTGCTCTTGGCCCCACCGGTGTCCGTGTTGTCCGGATCGTCGGTGAAGTAGTCGTTGCGCGGGTCGTTGGCGGGGAACGCGGCGGGCGCATCGTTGTACAGGATGATCGTGCGGCCCGCCCACTTCGAGAAGTCCACGATGACGTCGGCGCGCTCGGCCGGAGCCAGTGTCAGCGCGTGGCTCGAGACGTTGCCGAACGTGAACGTCTTCATGTTGAGGTTCCAGTCGACCGGCTGGTTCTTGACCACGGCCGGTGCCGGCAGGAAGCCGGCCTCGTTGCCGATCTGGATGAAGTCCGGTCCGGCCATCTTCGGGTCGGGTACTCCGCCTGGACGACCGTCGACAGGCCACAGCGCCGGGAAGCCGGCGGTCGGCGCAGCCGGCACCATCCGGACCTCGGTAAACGAGCGCCCGTCGTCGGTCCAGACGGTGGGGTCGGCCTGATAGAGCTGCAGATTCCACGTGCGGTCGTTCGCTGCGTTGAGGATGCGGAAGCGGTACGCCTTGGGCTGCAGCGTCACGGTCGGATACGCGGTGCCGTTGACGATCGGCGTGTCCATGAACGCTTCCATGACCGAGGAGACCTTCGGCACCCCCGGCATGATGGGCGGCTCCCACGGAGCGTTGATCGGGTCGTAGTAGGGGTTGTCGACCGGCCCGTGAAGAATGTCGGTCGTTGGCGGCCAGAACCACAGGCCGTAATCCCAGCGACCCATTGGGTTACCACCGGCAACGTCGTAGGGATTCTGGTTGGGCATGTAGACATGCGGGAACCACAGGTCACCGGTGTTGGGCGTCGGCGCCTTCGTGCCCCAGTTCCACGTCGGGTCCGTCTGGCCGATGGTGTCGGCATCGACGAAGGTCTTGTCTTGGATGATGAGCGGCATCTGCTCGGCAGGGATGACTCCCTCACGCACGAGCCGCTGCTCGATGTCGTCCGTCAGCAGGTAGCCCGCCGCTTCGCCGGCGTAGACGTTGAGGCGGGTCAGGCCATACACGTGATCGTGGAACCACAGCATGCGGGCACTCTGCTGGTTGGAGTAGAAGAACGTCATGGAGCCGTCGCCCGGATCCGGCATGTCGGGAACGGGCTTGACGCTGACGCCCTTGGGGTAGGGCGTGTTCTCGCCGGCGGGAGAGACCCACTGGTGCGGTGTGCCGTCCGAGATCCAGACCGTCTGCCCGCCGTGGAGATGGATGGTCGCGCGGTTCTCGGTGTACTCCGTGATACCGTCAGGACCGGTGCCTGCGCCCATCACGCTCTTGTCGACGGGCAGGAACAGGTCTCCGCCCTGGCCGGTCGGAAGCTTGTTGGTGAACTTGATTCGCACCGGACGATCCTTGCGAGCCATGACGATCGGCCCGAGGTAGTGGATCGGATCCGGTTCCAGCGTGTTCTTCCCGCTCGCGTCCGTGCCCTTGTTGGCCTGCACATAGCCGCGAAGCTTCGTCGGCGGCAGATCCGAGTGCATCTGCTGCGTGTACTGCCGAAGCTCAATTTCGTAGTAGTCCGCGCCGGGATAGGTGGTCGTGTCCGGCTTGCCAACCGGGATGTAGTTCCCGAGGTTGTTCGCGTTGGACGCGCCCAGCCCGGGCAGCGTATCGACGAACTTGCGCAGGATCGGCGTGAATGCCCAGTTCGGCGTGAAGCCGAAGTAGTCCGGCTGGCCCCCCGGGCCCGGGATGCCGGATAGCGCGGCGTCGGAGGTCGACGCTTCGTCCTTGCCCTCGAGCGCGAGCGTTGGGACCGTGTACATGAGCTTGCGCCGAGTGGCCGCCTCCTGCCGCACGTCGGGGAGGTTTGCCTTCCTGGCGACCGCATCGATGCGGTTCTGAATCTCCGGGGTCATCACCGGAGCTGGCGCTACCCCTTGGCTGCCGGCAGCAGACCCGAGCTGCACCACTCCAAACAGCAGCATCGCCGTCACGGCCATCAGGCGTACCCCAACGTACCCGATGCGTTTCACGTGCGCCTCCCCGGTCGCAGAATTAGCCCGTGCTACTTGTTCAGCTAAGACCTAGCTGAACAAGAGTGTGTATTCCCCGTGAATCCGCCCACTAAGCCCCATTCCCCTATTCCAAACGCAGCCGCTGCGTCACCACCGCCCCGCCCTGCACCCACGGCTGGTCGACCCCGAGCAGTGCATTGCGCGTGGCTGGCTCGAACACGCCCGGTGTGCCGCGATCGGCCAGCACCGTGATCACGATCTCGTCGCCCGACCTTGCGCCTTTCATCGGCACCGGGACCTTGTGGAATTCACCTGCGGGACGCTGAAGAAGTCCGAGTCTCTCAGTTGGAACGCCCTTGTCCAGCCGACGGACCTCGACCCATGAGGGTCCGGGCACGAGCAGGTAGCCCACGTCCAGCACGGCCGATGCAGGCTGAACCTCAGCGAGCACGAGGGCGGAACTCGGATTGGTCTCCGCGCCCCATCCGTTGAGGATGACTTCGTACTCAACGGGCTTGCCGTCGACGATGACGGGCTTGTCCAGAGTCGCGGCCGGCCTCACGGCGCTGTAGTCGAGTCGCCTCTTCGCGCCGCGATCCACCAACAAGAGGATCAGGACCTGTCGGCCGTCGATCGCGGCAAGCGTGAGCGCGATGTCCTTGTTCGCACCCTTCGTCACCGGCGCGTAGCCGAGCACACCCCCGCTCGGCTCCGAGGAGCGCACGATCACCCAGCCGTTGTCGGGCGCTACCACGCTGGGAACCCGGATGACGCCGGACGATGCTTCAAACGACGGCACCGCCATCGATGCGTTGTCCGCCGTCGCGATCGCGCCTCTGGACATCGAGCTACCCGAGGAGCCCGAGCTCATGCCCATGCCGCTCTTGGCGGCCGGGGGCTTCGCGGGCCGGCTCGTGCACCCGGCTGCTCCGAGAACCGCCGCACACAGCATGCTGGACAGAATCAGAATCCGAAGGGCGCGCATCATATCGTCTCCTGCTTCGTGCGCTCGCCCTCGCGCGACCTGCCGCCCATCTCGCCTCGCCGGCGCGATCGAACCCCTGCCGAGCCAGCGATCGCGAACCCGACGGCGATCGCGGACACGCCCGTGGGTAGCACGGCCGTCGCGCACGTCGAGCACGACGTGCAGCTTCCGGGGCAGGCCCGCATGAGCACGCCCGCGAGGGCAACCGCTCCGGCGGCACCGGCGAACGAAAGCAGTCGTTCGCGACTCCTCCCGATCATGACGGCCTCCGATACTCCAGGGACTTCTCGGGACAGGCACTCACGCAGTCCTGACAGTCGATGCACAGGTGCATGTTGATGTCATGACCCTTCTCGGGATCGACGGAGGCCGCGCGCATCGGACACACCTCTTCACACGTGCCGCAGCCCGTGCAGGTGTCGTGATTGCCGCGCACCCTCAACGCCCACGGCATCTTCGCCGACGCCCGCGAGGCAAGCCCCATGGCCGTACCCGCGGGGCACAGGAACAGGCACCAGCCGCGCCCGCCCTTCGTGAACATGCCGAGCGGGACGATCCACAAAGCGGCAGCCAGCATGCCCATCGTGGTGAATAGCGCGAAGCCCGACGCGTTTCCGAAGGTCGCGCTGACGATGTTTTGCATCTGATTGAAGTTGCACAGCGAGCACGTGATGCTCGATGAGAGGAACGGCACCACCAACAGCCCCCCGAAGAAACCGTAGCGCAGGGCGACGATGTCGACACGGTCCTTGAAGTCGAACTTGAAGCGGTCGGGAACGGCCCGACTCAGGTTCTCGGGGAATGCGCCTGCAGGGCACATCCACCCGCAGAACAGCGGGCCAGCTGCCACCGCGGCCAGGGGCAACACAGCGAGTGGCAGCCACGAGATCGGACTCGACCCGAGCGTGGGCCACATCCACGGCTGAGTCGCCCACCCGAACGGCATGCGCAAACAGGCGCCGTGGGCATCAGCGATCGACGTGCCCGCGGTCGACGCCGGGAAGAGCACGCCGAACCCGCGGACGAGCAACGCGAACGGCGCGTAGAACAGCACCAGACCCACAGCAAAGCCGATCAGACGCTTGAGCCGGTTGGCCCACAGCGGGCTAAGGTGCACAGCAGTCACCGGCTTCGGCGGGGTAGCCTGAGCGCTGGAAGTGCACGGGTAGCTGGCTTAGGCGCTCGCCGGTGCGGGCATCCACGATGGCGATGGTGCCGCTTGCGACCACCGAGCGGGCGGGCAGCGGGTTCGGCAGGGGCACCAGGATGCCGAAATCGACGGCGCTGCCCGGCGCGAGGTCGCGCTCGATCTCGTGCGTTGAGGGGTTCCAGGCCCGGTCCCTGGAG
>Ga0194062_1000966_pt1 | contig 12073 bp, 7 predicted proteins | sample SepL2225m_MetaG_FD_155481 | JGI IMG/M metagenome (GOLD analysis project Ga0194062, IMG submission 155481) | Anoxic zone freshwater microbial communities from boreal shield lake in IISD Experimental Lakes Area, Ontario, Canada - Sep2016-L224-25m | ecosystem: Environmental > Aquatic > Freshwater >... | reverse complement strand
GTATGTTTTAAAGTAATCATGCCAAAAACAGAATCCGGCATTGTGGTCACTTGGTCCATCGCACCATCAATCCCTTGATTGAATTCAACTTCGCTGATTGTAGGAGTTTCTGTCGCGCCAAACGAACCTGCAAGTGAAGCGGTCTGTGCCAAATTATTCGTCACAAAAGTATAGAGCGCTTTCTTCAAAACAGTATCTGATTTAATTTTGTTCGCGAGTGCGAGAACGGTTTTTTTCAACGTCGCGCCTGTGTAAGTCACAGTAATATTGGAATACTTCACGCCTTCGATTTCGGTCGTGGTGTCCTTGTTGTATTCAATCGCATTCTTATCCACGTTGTTGATCATAATTTCTTTGCCATAACCGACTAGCAAATCGGAAAACTGTTGCTCCGTCAGCCCTGCACCTTTCAAAAATCCTTGCAAAGGACTTTGGCTAAATGTGCCAGAAGCAAGCAAATAATCTCTGATTTTTGTATAGTCCGCAGTATAATAATTTGCATCCATTGCTGGGATGTTGAAGCCAATCTTTGACTGGTCTGCGGATGCAGCCGCCTTAAACAACTCATCAACACCTTGCATCAAAGAGACGTCCATATTCCCTGTCAAGGTCGGTTGATCAATTTCAGTGTTGACCACCATCTTCAAATCTTTGAGTTTAGCGAGTAAATCTGGAGGGAAAACCTGCCCTTGAATGTTGTCAATGGAAAGTTCCGTAGAAGTCTTTACGTTCTTCGCTGGATCTAACTTGAACGCCACCACCGCCGAAGCGCCATTCGAAATACTATTCGCTTCGATTTCAGAATAAACCTGGCTCGCTGGCATAATCATCATCTTGATTTGTGTTCTAAAAAACGCAAACCCTACAACCCCTGAAATAACCAGTAACCCAACGATGATTCCAAGTGTAATGAACAGCACTTTCTTCCCAGCCTTCTTTTTGACTGCGCTGTATTCCTGCTCTGCATGTGCTAAATTGACACCCTCTGCACCCACAACAGGAGCCGCTTCTTGCGTATTTTTAGGCATATTATCGTTTTTCAAAACTGCTCCGCAGGCGAGACATTTTTCTTGTTGTGCATCGGTGTAAGCAACACCACATTCTGGACAAAACATAATAATCCCCTCACTTTCAAATGATTTATGAACAAATTTTACACCGTTGACCTCAATATTACAATAGAATTAGGCGAAATTATCGCTTTTGCCGATTATTTTATAGGTTTCGATTCTCTCCTGCAAGACGGGGTGTTCTTCCACGGTTTCTCCATAGAAAAACGCCTTCTTCAAATCCTTCGTCGCCGCTTTTTCATGCCCAATTAACGCCCAAGTGGCATCGATGAGATTGCTGAATTCAGGAGAACGTTGCGCTTCGCAAATAAACGACTGCCTCGGCGAGTTGATATCCTCCCCACTGATTTGGAAAAACTGATGCACATCGCAAAGTGCTTTGATTCGATGCAACTGCTCCCTTGTGTTTCTGGACGGCATATACGTAATGGTCTTGATGCCCAGTTCATCGATGACATCAAACAAAAAGTCCAGAAAATCGTCCTCGAACTTTTGTGCTTTTTTGTCACCGGTCACAGAATTCGTGACATCCCCAAGATACGCATATGCGATGATACCGCCGATTTTATCAGCCAGCGCGATCACTTCTCTGACATCCGGACATTCCGCCGTCGCGTTCTCATAAAACTGTGCAACCAGCTCGCTTTTTAACACGCCAAGCAAATCATACTCATAAAATTTGTTATCCACATCCGCAAGCCAGTCTTGATTCTTACCTGTCACTGCAATTCCAAGCGCGTCTTCCAAAAACGCTATCACCTTGGTTCCCCGACCAAACTGTGCCACAATTTTCTTGCTCACTGCAAACAAAATGTGACGTTCCGTCACAGAACCACCGTCGTAACTCATTGACAACGGCAGGACGTCTTTGTCGTATTCCAACGCAATTCCTTTTGGCGCGAGAATGTCATTCAGTTTCGCCGTCATGCGCCGATTGCGTTCATGTCGAAAAGCAATGAACGGCGCGAAAAAATCGCGCACTGCTTCAATTTGTGTATGCGGAATCCCATGGATCGTGACGTATGCAATGGATGCTTGGTCCGGGTTGTTAAGCGTTTTCCCACCTAGCGGTGTCTTCGAAAAATCAACTCGACACTCGACGCCAATGGTGACGCCCATCCCTACAATCGCACCTGCTTCTATAAACTCTTCCGCGCCACAAATCGAGTCATGATCCATGATACCCGCCGTACTCAAACCCGCCATGTAAGCCATCCAAAGTGCCATGGACGGCGAATATGGTGAAAAAGAATACGAGGTATGAATGTGATTGTTGACATCAATGCCTTGTAACGGCGTCGCAATAAGACCGCCTTTCACTTGCCCGACCAGTGCGCGCAGTGCCGCCAGTCGGGATTGTCGTTCTCTACCATTTAATGCTGCGATGAACTGATCCATCCAATCCTTCACTCCTTGTCCTATACGCCAAGCTTTGCGCGCCGTATTTTCTCAAGATCCGTAAAATTCTTTTTCGAAACATACCCTGGAATCGGCAAAATTCTTTCATGTATGGCATCGATAATCCAATCCGGTTGCGGGAAGAACTCGCTCTCAAGCTCATACGAAGGCGTAATCCAATTCCTCGAACCCACGACAGTAGGCGGTGCATCGAGGTCATCAAAGGCGAGGTCTGTAATCACAGACGCCATTTCCTTCAGAACTGATCCTCTTTCACACGCGTCACTAGCCAACAAGATTCTACCTGTCTTTTTGACCGAAGCAAGTACTTTTTCATAATTGAATGGCACCATGGAGCGCGCATCAATGACTTCACAAGAAATACCATATTTTTCTTCTAGAATGGTTGCCGCATCCAGCGCTTGATAGAGCGTCGAACCGACCGTCAAAATCGTCAAATCGTTTCCTTCTCGTTTGACATCTGGTTCTCCAATTTCAATTTCATAATACCCCGTCGGCACACCTTCCTTGTGGAACTGTTCACCGATTTCGTAAATGCGTTGGCTCTCGAAGAACACAACTGGGTCAGTGCCCGCAAGTGCCGAGTTCATCAAACCTTTTGCATCGTACGGCGTAACAGGAAATACCACTTTCAAGCCAGGAATATGAGACACAAGAGCCGTCCAGTCCTGTGAATGCTGCGCACCATATTTCGAACCGACGGAAACTCGCAGTACGACAGGCATTTTCAAAATACCCGCACTCATGGATTGCCATTTTGAAAGTTGATTGAAGACTTCGTCTCCAGCGCGGCCTAAAAAGTCGCAGTACATCAGCTCAGCAATGACGCGTCCTCCCGCCATCGCATATCCGACCGCTGTGCCCACAATGGCTGCCTCCGAAATTGGCGAATTAAATAATCTGTGATATGGAAGTGCCTCGGTCAATCCGCGGTATACCGCAAACGCACCGCCCCAATCTCTGACGTCTTCCCCATAGGAGACAAGGGTCGGATCTTGATAATACTTGTCAATAATTGCTTCGAAAATTCCGTCTCTCAACTGGAATACTTTATTCTTTGAAACAGGTTTCCCGCTTGCATCAAACGCATAACGCTCTTTCCTTGCAATTTGTTGCACACGCGGGTTCTCTTCCTTTGTCATCAGCACATCGCAAGCGCGTTCTTCCATCTTCTCAATCTTCATATTAGAGAACATGATTTTTTCAATGTCATCTGGATTTTTTGTCAAATCCATTCGCGGAGAAGCCACTTCGTCAATCGCAATTTTGTAAATCCGTGTCATCATTTCTTTGACATCAGCATCAATCTGCTCAAATACTTCCGTCTTTGCAACTTTCGCCTTCAACAGGCTGCTGCTGAAGCCCTTCAAGACATCCTGTGCTTCCCATGCTTCAATCTCTTCTTTTGAACGATACGACGACGAGTCAGACGGAGAATGCCCTGACACGCGATACGTCAGAGTATCCATCAACACAGGTCCTTTTTTCTTGGCAATAATGTCTTTCTTGCGCTTCATTGCATCAATGACCGCCAACGGATTGTATCCATCGACGCGCTCCGCATGCATTTGCTCTGGATTAATACCCGCGCCAACGCGTGCAAGGATTTGATACGGCATCGTTTCGCCCACCGTCTGTCCGCCCATGCCATATAGATTGTTGAAGAAGTTATAGATAATTGGCAACCCGCCTTTGTGGCTCTCGTCCCATAGCGTCTTAAACTGGTCCATCGCGCCAAACATCATGGCCTCCCAAACTGGTCCACACCCTAAAGACGCGTCCCCAACATTGGAAACGACGAGTCCACTCTTGTTGTTGACCTTTTTGTATAATGCCGCCCCCGTCGCGATGGTTGCGGACCCGCCAACGATTGCGTTGTTTGGATAAATGCCAAACGGCGTAAAAAAGGCATGCATGGAACCGCCAAGACCCTTGTGGAATCCTGTTTCGCGCGCGAAAATTTCCGCCAATGCCCCATATATGAGGAAATCCATTGCAATCTTTTTGACATCCGTCTGATTGCCTTCGACGTTTTTGAGAATGGCGCCGTCAAAGAAATTCTTCATGATATCATACAGCGTCGCTTCATCTAACTTGTGAATGGCGGAAAGCCCTTTTGCAAGGATCTCACCATGGCTGCGATGCGAACCGAAGATCAAATCATCGATTCCAAGAATATACGCTTGTCCAACTGCCGAGGCTTCTTGTCCCATCGAAAGATGCGCCGGGCCAGGATTGTTGTAGGCGATGCCGTTGTATTCGCCTTGTGTCTTGATGACATAGAGCATGGTCTCAAACTCACGAATGATCGCCATGTCGCGATAAATTCGAAGAAAATCTTCATTCGAAAAATTCGCTTTTTCTTCTGCGATGGTCTTTTTGTAAACATTGACTGGGATATCCGTAAAACTGACTTTCCCGGCCTTTCTTAATTCCTTTGGATCTAAAAATAGTGATTTTGGCATTTTCATTAACCCCTTTTATTTTCTAAAATTTGATTTATAGTTGAAAGATTCCTTCTCGCACGACTTCACAAACCGTCGGATGCGGGAACACGAATTCTTTGACATCGTCTACCTTGAGTTCTAATTCTACCATCATGCCTGCACTGAGAATCATTTCTGACGCGTAGCTTCCGATCATGTGAATGCCGATGACATTGCGCCGTTTCTTGTCCACCAAGATTTTGCAGATGCCGTCTCCGTCTTCATTTTCAGCGACGTATCGACCGCTATACTTCATCGTCAGTGTCGCACAATCAAATGCAATCCCTTTGGCCTTTGCCGTTTCCTCTGTCTCGCCAACGCCCGCAACCTCTGGATTCGTATAAATGACAGAGGGAATCGCATCGTAACGCATGAGATCCTTTTTGCCCAACATATGATTCACACAAACCTCCGCCTCGCGATACGCTGTGTGCGCCAGCATATAAACGCCGTTGACATCTCCAGCTGCATACACGCCTGGGACGTTAGTCCGTCCATGTTGATCGCTCTTGATCGCCCCATTTTCTACCGCGACCCCGATCGTCTCGAGCCCAAATCCTTGCGTCACAGGTCTTCTGCCGATGGAGAGTAATACTTTATCTGCGGGCACTTCGAGTTTCTTCCCGTCCTTTTCGTAGACAACGCTCTTCGCCTTGATCTCCACGACTTTCGATTGCAAGTGAAATTCCACCCCTTTTTTCTGGTAGTTTTTCATCAAAATCGTGCCTATTTCTTTGTCGGTCGCGCCTGCGATATGATCGAGCATTTCGATAATCACCACTTTGCTGCCCACCGAATTAAAATACGAAGCCATTTCGAGGCCAATGACACCACCGCCAACGACGACAAGCTGCGCAGGCACATGGTCAAGGTCAAGGATTTCTCTATTTGTAAGAACAAAGCCTTTTTTCACGCCCTCGGGAACGCCCTTAATCGGCGGTACTATTGGCATGGATCCGGTGGCAATGAGTAACCGTGTCCCGACCACCACTTCTCTATCTACGACAACATGAAATCCGTCCTCCATGCGCCCCTGAATCATCGCTTCGCCTTCTACGACGGTCACTTTGCTCGATTTCAAAGCACCTTTGACGCCTGAAACCAAGGTCTTAACGACCTTATTCTTGCGCGCCATCGCAACGGAGTGGTCAAACTTGACTCCCTCACAGGTCACGCCATATTTCTCACTAAAACGCGCATAATCGAAAATTTTTGCGGAATAGAGCAACGCTTTGGAAGGAATGCAACCTTCGTTTAAACAAACCCCACCCACGAAGCGTTTTTCGATGAGTAACGTCTTTAATCCAGCATGTCCCGCCCGTTCTGCAGCGAGATAGCCGCCTGGCCCTCCGCCAATGACAATCAAATCATATCCCATAATATCCTCCTTATTGCGCCAGCAACGTGCTAAAATTCTCTAAATTCGTCACAAGATCTTTCAAAAACTTCGCAGCTGGGGCACCATCAATCGCGCGATGGTCGAATGTCAGGGAAAGCCCCATCGCCTTGTAATACACATATGCGCCATTCACTTCTTTCACTTTCACTTCGATTGTATCGACACCCAAAATCCCAGTTTGAGGCGGATTAATGACCGGCGTAAAGGACTCAATGCCAAGTGCGCCAAGGTTTGTCACCGTAAATGTACCGCCCTTGAGTGTATCTGGCGAAACAGTCCCTTTTTGACAGGAATCAATCAGTGCCTTCGCATCCGAAGAAAGTTGATTCAAGGACTTTAAGTTCGCGCCGAACAACGTTGGTACCATGAGTCCTCTTGGTGTATCCACTGCAATCCCAAGGTTAACGTTCTTGAATAGCAACATTTTGTCATCAAAAAAGTGGGCGTTCAAATCCCTATGCATCAGAAGCGTCTTTGCAACGGCAAATAAAATCATGTCGTTGAGGGTGATGTTGCCGACCCCAGTCTTCTCCATCCCCGCCTTCACTTTCTCTCGGTAACTCAAGACATCAGTCGCATCAAAGGACGTGTTCAACGTCAATTGCGCCATGGTGGATAAGGAATTGTGCATTGCTTTTGCAATGACTTTGCGTATATTGGAAAGTTTCACTTCTTCTACTTCTTGCGTTTGCCCAGTCGCTTGGGCTGCGGGAACCGCATTTGCGAGGTCCGCCGTGCGCACACGTCCGCCAACCCCAGTGCCTTCTACGGTCAGGTCAGAGGTCAGGTATTCTTCCCTTGCAGCGGATGTCACGAGTGCACCGCTGTCAATGAGTTTTTGAATATCCTGCTCGATGATGCGTCCATTCGGCCCTGTGGGGGTTGCCTTCCTACTGTCGACGCCTTGCTTTGCAGCAAGATTTTTTGCGCGTGGCGAAATCTTGAAGTCTCCTTCTTTGATGGTCGCGACTTGCGTTTCCGCCACTTCAGGGGGTTTTTCTTCTTGCGGAGCTGCCTCCACTGACGCGGCCAGCGTCTCTTGTGCAGGCGCCTGCGCCGTCGCATTTGGATTGAACGCGGACACATCTTCCCCAGCTGCACCGATCACGCAAACATTGGTCAGACATGGGACGTCATCGCCTTCTGGGAAGAATATTTCCAGTAGAACACCTGCGACCTTTGCCTCTTCCTCAAATGCCGCTTTGTCCGTCTCGTAATTAAATAACAGGTCACCCACTGCAACGGGATCGCCTTTTTTCTTATACCATTTGGTGATGATGCAACTTTCTACTGACTGCCCCTGACGAGGCATGATTACTGGTGTTGCCATGCGTATTCCTCCTTTATTTTAACATGTTTTGGCCGCCTGTTACTGGAATGGCCTGCCCTGTCTCATACTGCTGCTCCACGCAATAGAAAATTGCGCGGGCTACATCGATAATGCTACAACCGCGGTTCATCGGCACTTTTGCTTCGTAAAACTTCTTCACGTCGTCAATGGTCTTGGCGCCAGGGACTTTTCCAGTTCTTAAGTACTGCACAAACAGGCCTTTTTCAGGATCTGACCAAAGCGGTCCGTCCAACAAATTGCCTGGACAAATGGCGTTGACTTTGATGTTGAACTCGACCAACTCCAACGCAAAACTCTGCGTCAAACCGATTCCCCCAAACTTACCGCCCGCGTAGGCGAAGTTTTTGTTGCTGCCTGACAGCCCGGATTTCGAGTTGATTTGAATGATATCGGTGTAATAGGAATTGCAAAATCGGTGCTGAATCTTGAGCACTTTCGATGCGTATTTTGCGCAAATGAAAAAAGCCGTGTAGTTGATTTTCGTAACCAGTTCAAAGGATGCGAGATCCATTTCGTCCAGGCTGCCCGCCTTCAGGATACCAGCGTTACTCACGAAAATATCGAGCCCGCCAAATTCCAGAACGGTCTTGATGATCATCTCCACAACCGAAACTTCGCTCCCGACATCCACTTTCACTGCAAGTGCGCCGTACTTGGCTGCGTTCTCTTGTGCGCCTTCGCTATTGAGGTCTGCAAACACCATGTTTGCGCCCTCGCCGATCATCTGCTCTGCAATTCCAAGTCCGAAGCCCTGCGCGCTGCCCGTCACAATCGTGATTTTTTCTTTCAATCTTGCGCTTGCGCCTTGTGCTAAACTGATTTTCGAGCGATAACTTTCCGCTTCCCAATTCGTAATGAAATCAATCATATCCGGGCTCAAAAAGTTTGGTCCGCCAAACGCCTGGCAGTAAACCGAAATCTTAACCGAATCCATAAACACATCCGCGCAGATTTCCGCATTGTGCTTTGTGTTGCCGTGCGCAAAAATGCCGAGCCCTTGGATTGCAACCACTTTCGGTGCAAATCCCCATTTGGTTTGATAGTTCGCAATCCCCTGCGCAACGCTTGCATACTGCGTCTCCATGTCCGCAGCCGCTTCTACAAAAAGTGGGGCCGCTTTGCAGTATACGACATGGTCTGGTGTATAACCGTTTGAAACTGGATAAAACGACTGCGCATCCTGCAACAACGGAACTAATTCCTGATTCATACGATAAACAATAATAGAAGTATCGCTCTCACCCTTTAACATCATACGAATGGCTGGTGCAATCTGTGCCGCACGACGATCATCCACGGTGCACGACGTCAAATCTGGCACACGAGGATTTCTGCTTTGAATGGTTGCCACGATGTGGCTGTAGATTTGATCAATTTCTTCGCGCGTATCCGCACCAACAAAGACGCCATGGTTTTCTAAAATAATCACTTGCGCATCCTTGTTCATTTTCTTTTTGAACTGCTCCAGCTCATCCTTCACCGTCTTTGCTAAATAATAGCCAGGCATCATGGAATTGACGCAAATCACGTCATCGCCAAACAATTTTTTCACTTCTGTTTTAAACTCTTTGCCGCACGTCAGGCCGTTGATGAGTGCAGGATGCGTATGAATGACAAACCTTTGTGGAAACAAGTCGTGTAGGGATGTCTCGACACTTGGCCGTTTATTCTGTTCACCCTTCGCACGCGCCTCCATAAGATCGACCAGCACTTCGCGTTCGCGCTGCGCGACATCTTCCGGATAGTTCTTTTCCCACATGGCGTTGAGCGCCACGCGATCCATTTTGACAAACCCGTCCTCCGTAATGGTTTTCAACGTCGTGCCTGAGCCTTTGACATAAAGAACGTGCGCATCTTTCATTGATGTGTTGCCGCCTCCCGCCAACACAAAGTCGCTATTCGCGCCATAAAAATTTGAAATTTCAACTAACTGCTTAATATCCATGGTTCATCTCCTATGCAATCGGCTTTGCATTTGCTAATAAGAATTGTTCTGCTTCATAGCTCCAAAGTCCCTTGTGGCGCTTTGTGATTTCTGCAAGCGTCCCGAAAAACGGGTCTGTCTCCCCAAGCGTGGCAAAGTCATTGATGGCAGTCAAAGGCAAAGAAATATGTGTGTACATGAGCTTTTTGCCACCTGGAATTTTCGGTAGATTCAGTGTCGTCTCAATGACGGCATCCATGCCACCGACATGCGTAATCATAACGGAAGGATCAATTTTTCCTTCTGCCATCATTTTCAACGATTCCTTCATATCATCGGTGTTTCCACCGCTCGTGCCCACGACATGTGTGGCTGCGTAGTGCACGTTGTAAAAGTTGAATTCCGCAGAAAATTCTGGGTTCGTCGGACCGGCGAAGAAATTCAAGCAACCATCTTTCGCAAGAATTTTGTCGCCCTGTTCCACGATTGGCTTCACTGGCGCAAACACCAAGACATCATTGAATCCATTGCCATCGGTCAGGCTCATCAAATACGCGACGGGGTCTTCGTGTTGTGCGGTATTGATATAGAGTAGTTTCACGCCGTTCTTCGCCGCTTCTTCCACGGTCAGAATCTCGGCCGCACGCGCAAGTCTTGCGTCATCGATATCTGTGACAACCACAAGTCCTGGCTTTCGATCACAGTGAATCGCATAATCAATCGCACCCAATCCCATCGGGCCCGCGCCTGCTAGGATGGCCAGCGTGCCGCCTTCCACGATTCCCATCTCGTGTATATAACTACCCTGCGTCGTATGATAGTTCGCATGGTAAGTCCCGACGATACAAGACATCGGCTCTGATAACGAGCCACTAAAATAGGCATCGCCGTCATAAGCAAGCAGACAATCCATTTCCATCACTTCTTTTGGAATGATGATGTAGGTCGCATCCCCTCCAATATAATGAAAGGAATAGCCCGGTGCTTCTAAACTGCCTTTATAGTTCAAAGCCGGTTGAATCGAAAATTTCTGTCCTGCATGAAATTGGTTCGCCCATTGCGCGCCGACTTCAATCAGTTCGCCACAAAATTCATGGCCGATGATAACTGGATTGACCGCAATATCGTCTGGCACACGCTTGTGATCCGACCCCTGATAGGCTGCCTTATAGGAAGACATACACAAACTATCAGAAATCACCTTCGCTAAAATCTCACCATCCTGAATCGGTGGAAGTTCAAATGTCTCAAGTCTTAAATCGTTTTTGCCATAGAGGCGAACAGCTGTTGTTTTCATTTTTTTTACGCTCCTTTATTTTTTATACAAATGCTACTTTCAAACCCTTTTCAATAATCCTACAAATGACGTCGTTGTCTTTCTCACTGTCCGTAATCAACAGCGTGGCGCGCGAGACAGGCGCAACAATATTGAGTCGCGTTCTGCCAAGTTTTGTTTTATCGGAAAGCACGATGACTTCATTCGAATTATCACACATAATTTTTTTGATAAATGCTTCTTCTGCATTTCTTTCTAAGATGCCAATTTCCGGAACAATCCCGTTACAGGACAAAAAACACTTCGTCGCTGCATAGGTGCCTGCGATGGTCTCGTTGTTCTTCCCTACAAAAGATTTATTAATTGCGTTGAAGGTACCGCCAATACACACCGTCTGAATTTTTTCATTCCCGATGAGCTCATTGATAATCCGCAAGGAATTTGTAATCACCGTGATATCTTTCATATTCTTGATCTCGCGCGCCAAAAAATAAACTGTGGTGCTCGCATCAAAAAATAAAATATCTCCCGCTTGAATCTGCTTTGCGGCTTCTTTGGCGATTGCCATTTTTCCTTCCTTATTTAATGTCTCTCGAATTTCCGATGACAAATTCACCAGACTATCGTCAAACAACACAGCGCCACCATGGGTGCGCACAATAAATCCGGCCTTTTCAAGCTTTTGCAAGTCTCGGCGAACGGTTTCTTCCGTCACGCAAAACAAGGCCGCGAGTTCATTTACAACTGCGCTGCCTTTTTGTTTCATCTGATCAATAATGGCTTTCTGACGTTCTGCTGAAAGCATAGTGGCCTCCGTTTTGTTTCTGCCCGTTTCTGTGGGTTTCTGTTGTTTTTTAATTATATCACCACAGATTTTGTTTGTAAACAGAAAAATTCAGAAAGTTGTCATATAACGCGTCTCCCAGAAAAAGGAGATAACGCGTTATCTCCTTTTCTTGTGGGAGTGTAAATATTCCAAAATTGCGCCCTTGCTCGGGCAAATTCTCTCGAGTTGGACAAGAAATCATCCAGTTTCATCGTGATGGTTGATTGAAAATGTAAACGCCACTTATATAAATCTGGCATCAGGATTGAAAGACTAAATGCCAGTTTGATATTTTTTTTTGTTTCTTTTTTCACTTTTGGGG
>Ga0194062_1000965_pt1 | contig 12079 bp, 14 predicted proteins | sample SepL2225m_MetaG_FD_155481 | JGI IMG/M metagenome (GOLD analysis project Ga0194062, IMG submission 155481) | Anoxic zone freshwater microbial communities from boreal shield lake in IISD Experimental Lakes Area, Ontario, Canada - Sep2016-L224-25m | ecosystem: Environmental > Aquatic > Freshwater >... | reverse complement strand
GGATGCCGACTACGCGTTCGACATCGTGTTCGCGGCCGCCACGAAGGAACACGCGCTGCGCGTGGCAGACGCGATGATGAACGCGGACCCACGATGACCGCGCACAACAGGTTCGCCACCATGCCGACAACCGAACTCCACCGCGAGATCGCATCGCTCGAGGATCAGGCGACCGACCTAGCCCATCGGTGCGACAACCTCACCCTCGAGCTGCAGGCGGCATACAACGAGATCGACTCCCGCGCAGAGCGGCCCGTCACCGTGGACCGCTTCACCTTCGGCGCACGCAAAGCATCGTGGGAAGAGACCCTCGAGGCCGTCCACGGCGCCGATGTTGAGGGCGTGAGCAGACGATGACCGGGTACGCGAACATCTACGACACGCTGCCCTGGCACCGCAAGGTGCTCGCCGTGTCCGAGGATGACCGCATCGGCGCGTTCGGTCTGTACGTCGCGTGCTGCGTGTTCTGTCAGACGTACCTCACAGATGGATTCATCGCCTACGGGCAGATGCCGGCCGTCTTTCCCTGCTCCGAGGATCAGCGCAACCGACTTGCGAAACACCTGGTCGACGCCGGTCTCTTGGACAAGGTTGACGGTGGCATCGAGGTCCACGACTACCTAGACCACAACCGCTCAAAGGAACAGATCGCCGACTCCTACAAACGGATGAGCGACGGCGGCCGCAAGGGCGGATCCAAGAAGCCCGGCAAGGCTCAGGTAAAGGTAGCCTCCAAGCCTACCCTTCAAGGGTTCACAGAGAAGAGCAGAGATAGCAGAGAAGAGAAGAGCCTAGGCGCAAGCGAAGCGCGCGAGGCTCTTGACCTTGCTCCTGACCCTTCCGAAGCGGTGTACGTCTCGGCCTTCAACGACGATGACCCGATGCCGCTATGAACGTGGACAAGGTGTTCGATGACATCCTCGCTGCGGCTCGCTCCAAGGATCGCGTGTCTGATCTGTGCGTGATGCTCGGCAATCCCTCGACCATCGGGGAGGCACGTCGGTTCTGGCGTTCCCTTCCGGGTGTCGCAGGTTGGCGTGATGTGGACCGGCTCACCATCGAGCTCGAGTTTCTCGACCCTATCGAATGGGGTGCGTGCGTACCGCCCTTGTCGGCGACAGCCGATGCCCTCGCCCCTTCCGAGAGTGGGGAGGCCTCGACGTGACGCAGCACACCCGAGAGCTCGAGCACCGCGCCGTGGGGTGGGGGGCTATGCCATCACAAGAAGAACCCTTCACGACCGGCCGGGGAGAGGTATCTGCGAATCTCGCACTCCCGGTTTACTCGGAGATTTCTCGACTCGAGGAGCCGCGAAGATGAGCCCGTGGGCGGTAGCCAGGCCGTGTGCGTTCCCCGGTTGTGCCTCCATGCAGCCTTGCCCGATCCACGGCAAGCGCAGGCACACGCGCTCCGTCCGCTTCGGCGAGAGCAACACCAAGGAACGCGGCTACGGATGGGACTGGCAGAAGCTCCGCACCATCCTGATCGGCGAGCGCCCCGTATGCGAGCGGTGCGGGCAGAGCCCGACCAAGGAGCTCCACCACATCGTACCGATAGCCGATGCGCCACACCTGCGCCTCGAGCCGGCCAACATCCGGGCGCTCTGCAAGAAGTGCCACGCCGCCGCCCACGTCCAGATCGACACGGACAAGAGACGGACGCGCGCAGAGCGCACACCCGCCCCCCCACTACCTAGGGATGGGGCAGAACCCTTCACGACCGGCCGAGGAGATAGCCACACACAACAACACGCCCCGGATTACTCCAAGAATCGGAGGCACCATGAGTAAGGCCGCGATCAACGCACCGAGCCACCTGAAAGCCGACACCCGCGCATGGTACGCGCAGGTCTGCGAGTGCTACGTCCTCGACCCTCACCACCTGCGTCTGCTCGCGTTGTGCTGCGAGGCGTGGGACCGCTCCCAGGAGGCGCGCGAGCGACTGGCGACGGATGGTAGCTACTTCAACGACCGCTTCGGGCAGACGCGCCCGCACCCGGCTATCAACGTCGAACGCGAGAGCGCCCGGACCTTCGCCCGACTTCTTCGAGAACTCTGTCTCGATGAGGGAGCCGGCACTCCCGGCCTCAAGGTCTGACGATGCCACGACTCCCACGCCGCCGCCGAGCATCGGCCGCCACGATATCCAGTCTCAACTTCCAGCAGGTGATGAGCTTCCGCTCGTGCCAGCGCACCTACTACGGCGCCCGCTTCGAGCGTGCCACCGACCGCCGGCAGCAGAAGGGCATCGGCGAGCCGCCCGCAGCGAATCCGGGAGTGTGGGCCGCGCCCAATCCGAAGGTATGGCCGGGCGGTTGGCCCCAGCGCAGAGCGGCCTTCGAGGCCGTATCGTCCGAACTCCTCGCCGGGCTCAAACCCTGGCAGACCATCCCCGGCGCCTTCTACGACTACCTCGCCCCGGCGAAGTGTCCCGGCTCGTGTCGCGTGCTCGAGCTGTTCGGCACCGAGCGCGACGTGTGCGCCTACTGCCCCGCGTCGTCCAAGCAGGCGCCCTGGGGCAAGCCGGCGGTATGGCACGAGCGCCTACACCACGCGTGGCGCCTCAAGGTGTCACTTCCCAGCGACGGCAGCACCGAGGCCCGCAGGTGGCTCGAGGCACCGCTCTCATCCACACAAGACGATCCCACGACGAATCCGCGTCGTGCGAACGGAAAGGAAAGACGATGACGCTTCATCCAGATGAACTGCCCGCTTCGCCTCCCGATGAGGAGGAGCCCCGGCCGCTCGCCGACTTCGAGCGCGGCTTCGCGTTCGGCGCTGGCATACCTCCCGCACCCGAGGCGACGGCGCCCACGCCCGCGACGACCGACCCCGACGACGACCCGGTGCTGCGTGGTTTCACGCAGGCCGTCCGTACCCTCGATCGCTAGGAGCAACGATGTCATTCTCGACAACCCGATCAGCGATAGCGAACCTCGAAGGCGTCGGCGTGAGGATGCCGGCCCAGGTCGCGGCGATCATGAAGGCACACGCCGCCGCCACGTCCGACCGCACCGCAGAAGGCACCGCCGCGCTCCGCACCGCCATCGCGGCCGGTGAAGAGCAGGCCGCCATCGACGCCGCCGCCCTGATCCGCGGAGCCGCTGGAAACCGCACCGACCTCCTCAACCTCGCCGACGCCGCCGCCGAGCGCGCCATCAAGGCCGCCATCGCCGGGTCGGACGTGTGGCACCAGGCCGCCGCCGCGTTCGATGCGTCCGCGTCGGCGTTCACCGACGCAATCGACGCCGTGGACCCGGACACCGACCCCGAGAGCGCGGCCCGTCTGGGCGGCAAGCGCGGGACGGCATGGGCCGACGCACCGGCCCTCGCACACGATCTGGACAAGAGGTTCGACGATCTCGCCAAGCTCGCCGCCCTGCTCGACGTTCCGCACTTCAACCCCAAGCGGGCCGAGGACGCCATCCCGCTCGTGGCCGAGCTCGGCGCCGCTCATCCCCGGCGCGTGGCCGAGGCCTGGGAGACACGCTACACCGCCGGCAAGGCCTCGCCGCTCACAGTCGGCACGCAAGCCCCGCGCGTGTCCCGTGGCGGGCGCTGGACCGCTCTCATCGCCACCGGCGCGAAGCTCAAGGCGCTGTCCGACCCGACCCGCTGGGCTCGTCTGGACCTGCCCGCACTCGTCGGCGGTATCGACCCGCTCGACGGTGACACCGCCAAGAGCGAGATCGCACGCATCGAACGTGCGCGCGCCGAGTCCACGCGCTACGTGATCCATAGCAGCTAGGCGGGATCTGATCCCTGCGACCGCGCGACTGAAGGCCCGGACTCTGCTCCGGGCCTTCTCGCGGTCCGACTTTGGGTAGGTCCTCGCAAGGTCCGCAACCCCGCGAGCAGCGAGGACGCGCGTGGACCCTGCTCAAGAAAAGTGGTTTGAACTCGGAAGCGTGCAAGCGTGGCGAACCCCGGCGGTCATGTTCCCTTTGCCTCGATGATGCGACCAGGGGCCTTCTCACGTTCGCCGGCCGGTTGCGATACGGTACGGGAAACGGCACGCGAGCATGGGGGAATCATGGCCAAGATACCTTCGATAGTGGGGCGCATTCCGTCACCGAGGCAGAAGCACGTCGCATCCTTGCGGTGATGGGTCACACGGTCGAAGGCCCACTCTGAGCGCCGCATGAGCGAGATCGACAACACCGCCCGCGCCTACTTCGACGCCATCGCCCACAGCGGCGAGGCACCGCTCGTGATCGTCGGCGGTCTGCTCGACGGTCTGAGCTACTTCCCGCGCGAGATCGACGGCACCGAGTATCTCGTCAGCGAGATCGGATTGCTCACGCCGGCAGAGGTGGAGCAACAGCAAGGGCGACTCTCGAAAGAGCCGCCCCGGCCGTGATCGTGTGGGAAGCGTCTAGCGGTAGTCACCGGCATTCTTGATGCGCTCGCCCGCGAACATGAGCTTCACGAACGCGGTGTAGGCCGCGTCCTCGCTCATCCTGTCGCTATCGGAGAGAACCTGCGTCACGAGCTCGACCTCTGCGGGCGAGAGCTCGACAGTGACGGCGACGCGGCCCGGAACGAGTGAGATCGTCTTGCGTGCGACGTTCTCGGCGGCCTCCTGGCGCTCCTGGCGGTGCTGTTCGGTGGTCTCGTGCGTTTTGGTGCTCATGTGTTGCCCCCTTCATCGGTTCGTGCGGTCGGTGTGTCACGCAGACATCGCCGGCGGGCCGCGCTCCGGGCAGGGGAGGGCGCCAAAACCGCAACGGGAACCGCAACGCGTTTCGATTCGGCGGCGTTCGTCGGTGTTCGTGAGTGTCCGCGCAACGCTCTGACCTGCGGTTTCCGAAAATGGGCGAATCTCGGCGGCACGAAGGCCAAACGTTGACACGGAAGGGGTCAGAGGTTCAAATCCTCTATCGCCCACCATTGATGAATGAAGGCCCCGGAGGCATCCTTTTCGAGGAAGCCGAAGGGGCCTTTCCGCTGGTAGGAGGCTATGCGGCCGTCCTCCACACCGAGGTAACAAAGTACGCTGCTGAGTACCTCCAGCCGATCAGCCTCGTCGGCCCCTTGAAACGTGATGCGGGCAGACGACGCACGGGACGCCGCGTCCCTGACCTGCGTAATCGAGTTGAGCTCGTCACGTCCGGCCTCCGCGATGCGCAGTAACAAACCTTTACGCATGGCCTGGAGCCCTGCCCGCTTCTCTTCGTGGAGCGCCCCACGGTCGGCGACGAGGGCCTCCAGGACCTCGGGTCCGATCTCGATGGAGCCGAGTATCTCCTCCACCTGAGTCATGGGCGCCTCTTCATGGATGTAGGCCGATTGGGAGCAACTGCCATTGCCTTTACCGTGAGTGCGGCGGTAGTGTGCTGGTTCGCTGTCGGGGAAGGACGAGTCCGCGGCGAATAGGCCAAAGGCAGCGGCAGTCGTTGGGTCGACTACTGACAGGGCTTTCGCGGATTCTCGGGGGGACACCTATGGCTCGGTTCACGCGCACCGCTCTTCTGCTCGTTGTGGTTGTGCTTCACCTGACGCTCGTAGTTGCGGGCGCAGAAGCGGCGGTACTGTCGGACGACTTCAATGACAACGTTCCGGACGCGCGGTTGTGGCAGATCGCCTCGCGCGGGACGGGTCCGTCGTGCGATGAGTCCGGGGGTCGACTCAACGTCCGAATTCCCGGCGGTGCGACGGCGTATCCCGCGAGTGGCAACATCGACGCAACCTGCTTCTCTCGCTTCAGATTCCGCGGGGACTTCGATATCAGCGTCGACTACGTTCTCACAGAGTGGCCCAATGCGAGTGGCGTAAGGGTCGGTTTCGTGTTCTCGGGCCCGAATGGCGACTTCATGTCCCTTGAACGAACGAGTTTCGGGAAGCCAAGTGACTACAGGGGCCGGCCAAGGGAAGTCTACGTCAGCTACTGGGTTGGACCTATCACTACCGTCGCCACGAGTGACCAAGCCGGCAGACTGCGGGTGACCCGAAGTGGCGCTCTTGTAAGCAACTACTACTGGGAGGGATCGAAGTGGGTCCTTCTGGCGTCTCGTTCGGTGACCGATAGCGACATCGGATTCAAGCTGGGCATGTGGACTGACCCTTCGCGCTACAACACAAACCAGAATGTCGGTGCATCATTCGACAACTTCGAGGTGACTTCCGGTCAGGTGATTGGCCTTTCAGATCCGAGCGCAGGGCCGGTCGGCTACTGGAAGTTTGACGACCCCAATGATATCGGGCTGGACAGCTCGGGAATGGGAAACAACGGCACGCCGGGGGCGGGCTACGTGTCCTATCTTTCGAGCGGCAGAGTCGGCGGGGCGGCGCAGTTCAAGGCCGGTGGCAACGTGGGCATCACGGTTCCGTACAGCTCGTCACTCGACTGCCGTGGCGGGCTTACGATTGCGGCATGGGTGAAGCCAGATGTCAGTGCCGGCACAAGCGCGATTCTCACCAAGTCGGACACGGGGCCGGTCGAGCCCTATGCCCTGTGGTCGAGCTTCTGGAAGACCGGAAACCGCATGGCTGCGTGGTTCGACGGGGCAAGTCTGTCTGACGATTCGGGCATCTCGCTCCCGGCTGGTTCGTGGACTCATATCGCGATGACCTACGACGGCCAACCGCATGGGGCCGTCAAGTTCTACCGGAATGGCGCGCTCGTTGCGTCGAAGACGACAAGTGCTGACGGCATCACGGTAAGCGGCAGCCCCGTGCACATCGGCGCGTCACCTTGCCCAGGGCCGGAGGACTTCCAAGGGCTTCTGGACGAGGTCGTCCTCTTCGATCGAGCGGTTTCGGACTCTGAGGTGCAAGAGCTCTGCCCCGAGTCCCAGAGGACCTACACAATCACTCCGTCCGCCGGAGCCCACGGCTCAATCTCGCCCGCGGGTGTGCAGACGGTGGCCTCGGGTGGCTCGAAGACGTTCACTATCACGGCAGATGCCGGCTACCGCATCGCCGACGTTCGTGTGGACGGCACCTCGGTCGGCAGGCCATCGAGCTACCCGTTCACGAGCATCACCGCCGACCGAATCATCTCGGTCTCGTTCGAGTCCATACCCACCGTACTCACCTGGCGAGACACCACCACACGGCTGTCCTGTGCCTCGAGCGTCCGCAAGAACAGGACGCTCAGGGTCACCGGTTCGGTCTCGCCTGCGGGCCCAGGAACCGTGCGAATCGTCATGACACGCAAGGTCGGCGGGAGGTGGAAGAGCGGGGGGTCGAAGACCGTCGTCGTGGTCGGCGGAACCTACGCGTACAGCTTCAAACCCAGATACAAGGGCAGCTGGCGCATCGTGGCGACGTATTCCGGCGGTGTGATCGGAACGACAACCTACGTGGGTTCCAGGAGTGGGACCAGGGGCCTGACGGTGAGGTAGCGACTCGGCGGGACTACTCGCAGCGAGGCCGGGCATGATTGCCGGAACGCATCGGGCTTCTCATGGCTGCGAACGGGTCCACGCCGGCCCGCGGCCGGATTCCAAGCGCCCCTTCGAGTTCTCTACAGACGTACTCAGAGGGACGTCGCGGTTTCGACGACATGACACGACTCTCACGCGGGTGGGTTCCTGCGTCAGTCTTTGGTCTGCCAATTCCCCTGTCGCTGCCCAGGAAGGGTCAGATGTGACCCGAGGAATCAGTGGTACTCTGGCGCAGTGTCAAGCGGTCTGGGACGGATCGGGAGAAATGGCCACGAATCGACAGGCGACGCCTCAGATGGGAACCGTGAGCACCGGCCTCGGGCTGCTGACCGCCTACGTGTGTCTTGTTGTCGGCGTGTCGCTGAACTACGGATTCTATTCACCGACGGGGCTGCTGCTGGTTATTGTCAGCTTCGGCTTGGTGGCTTCTTGCTTCGTCTGGGTGTTGCGCGATCAAGCGTTCGACCGGCGAGCACCTCAGACCCCGGCCTTTGCAGTCGCGCTGATCGTCTTGCTGTGCGCGGGGCTCCCCGGGTCACCGGGCTTGTATCTCACATCATCTGTCTATCGCAGTCTTTATCACTGGTGGCTCGTTATTCTCGGGATCGCAGTGGCGCTGGTCTACTTGGTGCCGCGGCCGGAACTGCGTCGCATTCGCCGCCCTGTCGTCTTGGCGGCGGTGATCGTCGCATTCGCTTTCAGGATCTGGATGCCAATCGCCAGTCCCGCACCGAAGATCGACGTGTTCAGCAACAGCCAGGAGTCCGCTCAGCATCTCTTGCAGGGCAAGAACCCGTATACGACCCCGGTGAGCGCGGTATACCAACAGCAGACCGGCCAACGTGTCTACACGGACGGCTATGCGTATCTGCCGGGAACGCTGTATCTGCAGAGCGCGTCGTATTGGCTGACGGGCGATGTTCGCTACGCTTACGTTCTGGCTGAACTGATAGTCGCCTTCTCGCTCTGGCGGCTTGTCCGGGTTCGTTGGGACCCGTCGATTGGTGAGCTGACGGTCCTACTCTTCTTGTACAACCCCAAGGCTCTGTTCGTGCTGGAGCAGTCCTGGGTCGACCCACTGATACTCATGTTCTTCGCCCTGTTCCTTGTGTTGCGAGCATATCGACGGCCGCTACTGGCGTCGGCATCCTTCGGAGCCATGGTTGTTCTGAAGGAGTACATGGTTGTTGCGTTCTTCCAGTGGCTGATAATCGAACGTGACTGGAAAAGAATCCTGACCGCGCTCGTCGTCGGCACTGCGATTCTGGTGCCCTTTACAGGGCCTCTAGTTCGCTACTTCACGGCGCGAGGTGGTTTCTACTCGGGTAGTGGGGGTTCACCCGACAGCCTGACGATCTTCAGCTGGGTGTATCGGACCTTTGGGCTGATGCCCCCACCCGCCTCTGCACTTGTCGCCGGTTTGGTGCTTGCCGCGGTCACGATCGTGGCTCAATGGGGCCGGCCCTCACTGCGCGGCTTCACGATAGGGCTCACAATGACGTTCCTGGGCATGTTCCTCGCCGGAACCAGTAGCGTCTGCAACTGGTACTACCTGGTTGCAGGCTTCTTGATCTTTGCCCTAGGTCTCGGCGGCAAGAGACCGGAGATGGGCCTCGAGTCCACCTCAGAGTCGCAGCTCGCCGGACGCGGCAGTCTCTGAGCCTAGGGTTCGAGGCGCGTCCGCTACGGCCCTTTCCGTGTTCCTTTCGAGGAAGCCGAAGGGGGTCTTTCCACCAGCAGGCCCATGTGTCATTCCGGCGGCGCCTCTGTTGCAACCGCGTACAGCTCGGCCGCGCGTATCCCTTCGTGTCTGCTCCCGGTGCGCCTCTGAGAGGGGTTGCGGTATTCGTCGGGATGATGCAGGGCCCACAAGGGAATACAGAAACGACATGTCCTCCTGCCGGTGCCGACTCCGGCGTGTTGGACCCGGCGCCTCATGCTGGCAGTGCCGTCGCTCTCGGTATCGCCCTTGCAGCTCGCCGCAAGGGCCGCATCGCAGAGCGGTTCCGCACCATTAGTGTGCGAGGCAACTAGGATGGCGGTCTAGCAATGCGTCGCAGGACGCGCTTCCACGGCCGACCGCCATCATCACGCCCAGCGACTGGGGAATGGCGAACGACGGGCCTGGTCTTGCCGGTAGGGAGCTTGGCTACCGTCCCCCGGGGATCATGAATCTCTCGCAACACAGGGCACGTTATTGACCCGTGGGGTCGGTTAAGATAGCTTTCGACTATGGTCAGCTCTGACCCTGGGTCTCGCAAGTAACTCGTGAAAGCGACGTTCTGCCTCTGGTGGTCGGACTGCTGATCGGGACTCTGCCTGCGATGGACCATAAGGCCATTCCGGGCACTTGGCAGCCGCTGCGCATGGGGGCGACGCCACGGGTGTTGTGAGCGTTCAGACGAGCGGGTCTGCGGCGCGCACACGGAGGAAGGGGCTTCCGATGGCACGGACTGGCCAATGTGGGCGTTGGCGCATCTCTCTGACTGTTCTCACTCTTCTCGGCTGTATTGCAGTTTCGATGCTCGTGCCGGCGATGGCGCTCGGTGCGCAGGGCCACATGATGTGGTGGGAGACCAAAGCGCCCATGCCGGTCGCGGGTCGCACTAGGGCGATCGGGGCGATTGCGGGCCAGCTCTATCTTCTCGGTGGCAGGAATATGGGTACGCGCATCGACATCTACGATCCCGTCTCCGATGTCTGGACGACGCCCTCCTACACCTTGGCAAATCCAATCGGGCAGTCAGGGTCACTCGTGTCGGCCGTGCGCAACGGCATCATGTACACGGTGGACGGCACGCAGCTGATCGGGTTCGATCCGACTCTGCCTGGTCCCGTCAAGGACTGGGTCGTCGCGACGCTTCTGTATCCGGTCAACGGTGCGCGTGGGGATATCTGGAACGACACGATCTACATCTTCGGTGGCACGGAGTACCTCCAAGCCGTGGACCTGTCACCGAACGGGCAGACGGGTACCGTTCGTGTGGCCGCCTCCATGCCTTCCGCTCGGCGGTTCACGCCGACGTTCGTCGCGGACGGTTACGTCTACGTGTGTGGCGGCAACATCACCGGTGTTGGGGGTACCGACGAAGTCTACCGAGCAGCCATCAACACGGGTCTCGGTACCGAGGGCCCGCTGCAACCCACAACGTCCTTCCCGGTGAAGCGTTCCGGCCAAAGCCCCCAGCCGTTCAGTAACGGCCGCTGGTACATCGCGACGGGTCTGCCGTACGTTGATACCCTCGAGTTCAATGCCACAGGGCCTACGTGGACGGTCATCGGGTCTGTGCCCACGCCACGCTTCACGGCCTCGGCCGAGTCATATCAGGACAAGCTCTACACCATCGGTGGGGCCGATGAGGCAGACGTTGACACGAACGTGAACGAGGTCGGCCACCTCGAGGCCTGTACAGACATAGTCGCGGACGCCCATGGGGTGCCGGCTGGCGGGGGAACGGTGAACGTCACCGTCGACGGCAAGCAGGTGCAGCTGCTCTTTCCGTCTTCCCAGACTGAGGGTCCGCTGACCGTTGCGACCATGACCAATCCGCCGAGCCCCTTCCCGGGCGGCTTCATGCTGAAGGGCGTCATCTACGAGATCTCGTCCGGGGCCCTGCCGGAGTTTCCGGTTGACATCACGCTGCCCTACAGCGGCAGCAAGAAGCCCGTCATCCAGCACTACACCGGCAAGATCGACCCTGGAACGGGTAGTCCCTGGTCCAAGACCGACACTCAGGTGCTCAGCTACGGGCAGGGCAAGGTCACGTTCCGCACATGGAGTTTCTCACCGTTTGCTGTGGGCGAGGAGACGGAAACGGTTAGCACGCCTGCGTCATCGTGGTGGAGCAGCCCGTTGCTTGTTGGGCTTGTCGTGGTCTCAGCGCTCTTTGTCATAGGCCGAAGGTGGAGCGCCTCGGCTTAGGCGATGGGCGTTGCGCCATCTGTATCGGGTGCCCCTTGGCGACTCGCACGGAGCTGTTTCGCAAGTGCGTGTTGGGGGCGGCGTTTGGGGGCTCTCACATGCGTCGATTTCGCGGGTGCACGTCCGCAGTTCTCGCAATTACGCTGTTCGCGTCCATTCTCATCGCACCAGGCACCACGCTCGCGCGCAGCATCAGTGATTCGAGTGGTGGGTCCCCGGCCGAACTCGCGTCCGGCGAGGTCACTGCGTCGGGCCTCGATGTGGTCGTTCCAGACACGACCAAGGTCCTCGATGCCGAAAGTCGATTCGCGCTGCGGTCGGTAAGCGATGACTTGAGCACTCTGTCGTTCTCGACGATCACAGATGAACTGTCGGGCGTAGGCGTGGGTGACGTGCTCGTGAGCGAGCCGAGCGAGGCCGCCCCAAACGGCTTACTGAGACGGGTGATGTCGGTCAGTGAGATCGGCGACGGTGTGTCGTTCGAGACGACGGTCGCGGCGCTCGATGAGGCGGTCTCCCAGGGAGTCGCCTCCTTCGACGGCACGCTTACCGCAGATGATGTCGCCAGGACGTCCTTGCTCAGGGAGGGTGTTCGGGCTACCGCGGACTCCTCTGGCGGTGGGCCCTTCGTCAACATCGGTCTTACAGACGTCGTGCTCTACGACCGAGACGGGAACAGCTCGACCACTGATGACCAGGTTCGAGCGAAGGGGTCTATTCGGCTGGAACCCAACCTGCACTTCTCGGTGTCGATTCAGAACCTCAAGCTC